>Ga0316217_10004991_pt1 | contig 13995 bp, 12 predicted proteins | sample 1anoAmetaG_FD_203633 | JGI IMG/M metagenome (GOLD analysis project Ga0316217, IMG submission 203633) | Freshwater microbial communities from Trout Bog Lake, Wisconsin, USA - 1anoA | ecosystem: Environmental > Aquatic > Freshwater > Lake > Hypolimnion/Profundal zone | place: USA: Wisconsin...
GGGCGGGCGTTTCGACAAGAACGAGGATGGCGGATTGAATCGGATCCAGCCGCCGTCCTGGCTGCAACACGAGGATTACAAACATCTGCAATCGGCCTAAACAACTAACGAGGCCGAGCCTCAGACCGACATTAATGCAACCACGGAGCGCACGGATGAACACGGAAGGGACAAGCTGAAAGTGGAAAGGGAGCGGGGGGCAGGGGGCGGGGAGCGGGGAGAAGGGAGCAGGGAGCGGGGAGAAGGGAGCAGGGAGCGGGGAGAAGGGAGCAGGGAGCGGGGGGCTTCAGCTCATGGAGAACATTTGTGCGCAGATTTAATGCGTTTGGCGTGGCTACGTTGCTGCGACTGGTCTGCGACACAGTCGCGCTCCGCCAAATAGGGCGTTCATGCTGTCAACGACAATTAATTCTTCATGGTCATCCGCGAAGGCCATACGCAGATCAGTGCAGATTAGCGGTTCATTTCCGCCTTCGGCTTATCCGGGTGAATCCAGCCATGGAAATGATTTGCCGCCCCGGAAAAATGAACTACCTTTCGCCTGGTTCGCCGTAAAACGGCCGGGAATAATTTGTGGGGCCGTTTCACGCTGTAAAGGCCGTGGTTGAATTGAATCGTTATGAACGTCCGCCGTTATCTGACCCTCTATGCCGCGCTGTGGAAGAACTCGGTCACGCGCGAGATGTCGTTCAAGGGGAACTTTCTGCTGTGGATTTTGGTGGAACTGCTCTGGTTTGGACTACAATTGAGCTTCGTGGGCGTGGTTTTTTCCCAGACTGAATCGGTGGGGACCTGGACGAAGTGGCAGATGGTCCTGCTGGTGGGCGCCAGCAACTTCATTCAGCAGCTTTACCAGGCGTTTTTTCTGACGAATTGCACCAATCTCTCGGAACTGGTGCGGACCGGGAAGATGGATTTTCTGCTGCTGTTGCCGGTCAACACGCGGTTTTTGGTGTCGTTGCGCGTGGTGGATCTGGGGGCGTTCATCAACGCGCTGTTTGGGCTGTGCGTGATGTTGTATGCGGCGGTCAGGCTGGATTTGCATCCGAGTGCGGCGCAAGTGGCCGGGTTTGGGGTTTTGTGCGTGGCCGGCGTGCTGATCCACTATTCGCTGATGTTCATCCTGGCCACGATTTGTTTCTGGACGGTGCGCGCGCAGGGGATCGTCTGGGGCTATTACAATCTGTTCAATATCGCGCGGATGCCCGACGAGGCGTTCAAGGGGGCGTTCAAGGCCGTGTTCACGTTTGGTTTGCCGGTGTTGCTGGTCAGCAACGTTCCGGTGCGCGTGTTGGCGGACAAGCTCAATGCGCCTCATGCCTGGTTGTTGCTGCTGGGGATCGGGCTGGCTTGGGCGGTGATTTCGGAGCTGTTCTGGCGCTTCTCGGTGCGGCATTACACCAGCGCCAGCTCCTAACGCGGCCGAGCCTCAGACCAACGTTAATGCAACCACGGATCGCACGGATGAACACGGAAGGGACAAGCTGAAAGTGTAAAGGGAGCGGGGAGCGGGGGGGGCTTCAGTTCATGGAGAACACTTGTACGCAGATTTAATACGTTTGGCATCGCTACGCGTCTGCGACTGGTCTGCGACACAGTCGCGCTCCGCCAAACAGGGCGTTCATGCAAGCTTTGGATCGGGCAGGAGAATTTTGTCCTACACCGTCGGCCTGGATATTCCCGCAACTTCAGCTTTAAACTGGTTGGGGGTTAGGATACAGTCTTGCCGCCTTTGGCCGGGACCTGATTTTTTGTGCAAATTCGGGGTTTTCGTGTCCAAAAGCAGAACTTATGTTTTTTCGCTGGCTCATGTCCAAGACCGTGCGCGAGGCGCTGACGGTACACAAGCATTACCGTCGCCTGCTGGCGGCGCAGCGCGACCTGCTGTCGCCCCAGGCCATCGTGCCGGTGGAGGCGAAGCTGGACGAGTTGCTTGCGGCCATCCGCGAAGGGCATACGGGCCGGATCAACATCAAGGCGGAGGAACTGCAATTCGCGGCCGAAAAATGGCTCAAGCCCTACGCGAATGCCGCCTGGCGCGAAAACGTGGAGGTTTTGCTGGTGGCGCTGGCCGTGGCCATGGGCATCCGCACCTTTTTTCTGCAGCCGTTCAAGATTCCCACCGGCTCGATGCAGCCCACGCTTTTCGGCGTGATGTCCGTCCCGGACTATGGCTCCGTCTTCCTGCTCCGCAATCTCAATGCGGAGGAACCGGCCATCAACAAGGCCTACGAGCGGCAAATGCAGATTCAAAAGGAGCTCGTCATTCCCACCGGAATGGACCGGGTCCGGGACTGGTTCCGGGGCATATCCTATGTGCATGTGGTGGCGCAAAACGACGGCGTCATCAAGAGCGTCAGCACGCTGACCAAATTTCTGATATTTAACATCAAGCAGACCATCGTCATCGGCAACACCAACGATGATTCCACCGACCAGGCCTACACGATGTGGTTTCCGCCGGATTATGGCGAAAGCAGCATCATTCAGCGCGCCGGCCTGTTTCCCGGTCATTTTTATCATAAAGGCGACGACATCGTGAAATTGCTGGTGCATGCGGGGGACCATTTGTTCGTGGACCGGGTCACGTACAATTTCCGCAAGCCGGAACGGGGCGAGATTGCCGTCTTCGAAACCAAGGGCATTCAGAATCCGCGCATGAGCCAGGACGAATTTTACATCAAGCGGCTGGTGGCGTTGCCGGGGGAGCGGGTGCAGATTGGCAATGACCGGCACCTGCGCATCAATGGGCAGCGGTTGGACGCGGCCACGCCGCATTTTGAAAACGTATATTCCTTCGATCCCCAAAAGCCGCCGCGGGAGAATCAATTCTCCGGCCACGTCAACGACTACGTGGGGGATGTGACCGGGCTGAACACGAAGCCCTATATTGACCTGGCGCCGCTGTTTCCCGACGAGAGCACGGTCTTTACCAACCAGTTGTTGGAAGTGACCAACGAGGTGACCGGCGAGGGCCGGCCCATGGATTCCTATATGGTCATGGGCGACAACACCTGCAACAGCTTTGACTCGCGCGCGTGGGGGCCGTTCCCGGCGAAGAACGTCATCGGCAAGTCGTTTTTCGTGTACTGGCCCCTGACCACGCGGTTTGGCTGGGCCAACCAGTGATCCGATGAGCGAAACGGTTCTGGTCACGGGCGCCTCGTCCGGCATCGGGCTGGAGTTGGCGAAGTGTTTTGCGGCCGACAAAGCCAGGCTGGTGCTGGTGGCGCGCAACACGGCGGCCATGGAGGCGCTCGCGGGCGAACTGCGGCGTCAACATGCGATCGAGATTCACGTTCTGACCGCCGATTTGGCGCAGCCGGCGGCGCCGCAACAAGTCCAGGAGGAATTACAGGGGCGGGGGGTGGCGGTGGATGTGCTGGTGAACAATGCCGGCTTTGGCTTGCACGGCGATTTCACGGACCTGCCGCTGGGCCGCCAGCTTGAAATCGTGCAGGTGAATGTCATGGCGCTGGTGGCGCTGACGGGACGGTTTCTGCCGGGCATGGTGCAACGGCGGCAGGGCGGCATCTTGAATGTGGGTTCGGTGGCCGGTTTTTTCCCGGGGCCCCACATGGCCATTTACTACGCGACCAAGGCGTTCGTGCAGTCTTTTAGCGAGGCGCTGCGTGAAGAGCTGCGCGGCTCGGGGGTGAGCGTGACCAATCTGTGTCCCGGCCCCACGGCCACGAATTTCTCACAAGTGGCGCGCAGTTATCAGCGGCGGGAATTGCCGGCGGGCAAGATGACGGCGGCCGCGGTCGCGGCGGCCGGGCATCGCGCTTTTCGCCGGCAGCGCTGCATCAGTGTGCCCGGAGCCGGCAACGTGGCGCTCATGCATCTGGCGCGGTGGCTGCCGCGGGCCACCGTGCGCCGGATCGTGGGTCGTTATAATCGGCCGCGCCCGGCCACCCCGGATTAGCCATCAAGTCTGGAGGTCACGGCGTGGTCAGGTTCCCACCGGCCGCAGCGCAATTTCCCCGCGTTTGGGGTGCAGGCACAAGAAGCTTGAGCCGAAACGCAAGGCGAAGCCGCACTCCTGCGGGTTCGGGGTCAGGCAATACACGATGTCGTCCGTCCGCCCGAAGCGCACCGCATGACAGGTTGAGATTTGGGGCACACGCCAAGTTTGCTGGCCTTGGGTGCCGTCTTTATCCATGGAAGACATGTGGCAACATGGCACATGAATGGCCGTTTGTCTTGGGATAAAATCCGGAAACGAATCGGAAATCAGGCTTTCGAATTGGGGAACGGCTTGTGGCGGACGCTCCGGAATATTTTTCTGGCGGTGTCGTATTCCTCCCGCGTCCGACAATGCGCATAGATGGTCAGCCCCAAGCCCCGGAAACTGGCCGCAATGGCGTAATCGAACCGATGACCGCCGCCAGGCGGCAGGTCAAAGGTGACCACCTGCACGAGGGTGCCGCCGATGAATTCGAAACTCGAAGTGTAATGGCCATAGTGGCCCAGGGAATCGAGGGGTTCACCGGCGGCGGCCCCCTCGTCAAAGGTGAACATCATGTCCTGATTGGTGAACTGGGTAATGGAGGCATTGGCGTGCGGCGAGCTGGGCGGCAGATTCGGCGGCAGGGAAAAGGTAAAGTCAGCCGTCTGCGCGGGCTGCCACCACTGGTTTGGGTGCAGTACGACGCAGCCCGTGAGACATAATATCAAGAGCATCCAAGTTCGCATGGGTGGGGTGAGGCTATACGAAGCGAAGGGCAGATTCAATGCAACTCTTCTGGTATACGTCAAACGTCATATTGTTTAAAGATTGACCCGCAATGTTTGCGCTTTAGGATTCCATCACTTACAACGTGAAAATCATAAGAACCTCATGGCTCCTCCTAACGCTCGCCGCCGGGTCGTTTACGGCTTATGCGGCCGATATGACCGGCACTTGGAAGAGCGCATTCGATTCGCAAATCGGTCCCCAAAAATACACGTATACGTTCAAGCAGGACGGCACCAATCTGACCGGCAAAGCCAGCTCGGAAATCGGGGACCAGAAACGGGAAACCGAACTCCGGGAAGGCCAGGTTAATGGCGATGCCATTGCATTTGTCGAGATGCTGAGTTTTCAGGGTAACGACATACGGATTACTTACACGGGCAAGCTCGCCCCCGGCGGCGACGAAATCCATTTCACGCGCGAAGTCGGCGACTTTGCCAAGGAAGAGATCGTCGCCCAGCGGGAGCCGGCGGGCGGCGCGACGAGTGTGCCCAATGTGGCCGGCGAGAGGCCGGCGCAAAATGACGCGTCCGGCTCCTCGGAGGCGACGGCCAAAGGCCCCGTGGCCGCTGGGTCCGCCGCCCCGGCGGCGGCCAATCCGGAAAACCCCGCCGCCCGGAGTGGTCCGCGCGGTGGCTTTGGCGGACCCATCACACTGGGTCCGGACGACAAGCCGGCGTTTGATCCCGCGCCAGTGGGTTTCGACCAGGTTCGGGAGGGCGCGGCGCAGGGTACGGTCGCGCGGGTGGAGTACGACTCGACGACCATCGGGGCGAAACGATGGATGGAGGTTTATACCCCGGCCGGCTATGCCAAGGACAAAAAATATCCGGTGTTGTATTTGCTCCACGGCATCGGGGGCAACGAGGTGCATGAATGGATCAAGAGTGGCGCCGCCAATGTGATACTCGACAATTTGATCGCGGATAAAAAGATCGAGCCGATGATTGTGGTCTTTCCCAATGGCAATGCCACGACGAATGCTCCGCGTGGCGGCGCGGCCCGGCCGAGTGCCGGGGGCGGGGGCGACCCGGCGGCGCTGGCTGGGGATGGCTGGGGCAAGAACTTCGAGGGGGATCTGTTGAAGGACCTCATTCCATTCGTCGAGTCGCATTACTCTGTTTATGCGGATCGCGAACACCGTGCATTGGCGGGTCTGTCCATGGGCGGCGGGCAGTCGCTGGATTTCGGTCTGGGGCACCTCGAGACGTTCGCGTGGATCGGCGGATTTTCTTCCGCGCCGAACACGCGTCCGCCGGAGCAGTTGGTTCCGGATCCGGACAAAGCCCGGCAACAGCTCAAGTTGCTGTGGCTATCCAGCGGGAACAAGGACGGATTGATTCACATCAGCCAGGGGGTGCATGCTTATTTGAAGGCGAAAAATGTTCCGCACCTCTGGCACGTGGACGACCACGGGCATGACTTCCAGCATTGGAAAAACAGTTTGTATTGGTTTGCGCAGCAGCTCTTTCGCTGAGTGAAATTCCACCCCCGGACGAGAACCGAAATGAGCCAAGGGAAACAGGTATGCTGGGTGTGGCTGGTTGTGGCGGCTTTATTCCTGGCGGCGGTGTCGCCGGCGGCCGGACTGCGGCAAATCATCAGTTTTAACCGGGAATGGAAATTTCAACTAGGCGATGTTCCGGGCGCGGAGGCCGCGCGCTTTGACGACTCGCGGTGGGACAATGAGAATTTGCCGCATTCGTTTTCGATGCCGTATTTCGCGGCCGACCGGTTTTACACCGGCTACGGGTGGTACCGGAAACATTTCGACCTGCCGCGGGCGTGGTCTGGCCGGCGCATCAATCTGGAATTCGACGGCGCATTTCAAGTGGCCGAACTGTTTGTGGACGGCAAGCGCGTGGGCGAACACAAAGGCGGTTACACTGGCTTCACATTTGACATCACGGAGGCGGTGAAGCCTGGCGACAATGTCGTGGCGGTGCGGGTGAATAACAAGTGGGATCCCCGCCTGGCGCCCCGGGCGGGGGAGCACGTTTTTTCCGGCGGCATTTATCGCGATGTGCGGCTCGTGGTGACGGCGCCGGTGCATGTGGCGTGGTATGGCACGGTGGTCACGACGCCGCAGGTGTCGAAAGCCGCCGGCACCGTCAACGTGAAAACGGAAGTGGTCAACGATTCCGGCACGGCCAAGTCCGTCACGGTGAAAACCAGGGTGGTGGATGCGGGGGAACGGACGGTGGCCGAAATGGAATCGGCGCAGAGCGTCCCGGCGGGCGCCACCAATGTCTTTGATCAAACCAGCGCGCCGGTCGCCCAGCCGGAACTCTGGTCGCCGGAGCATCCGAACCTGTATTCCGTGAGAACCAGCGTGCAGGACGGGGGCGAGCCGGTGGACGATTTCACGTCGCCGCTCGGCTTCCGCTGGTTCCAGTGGACGGCGGACCGGGGTTTTTTCCTGAATGGCGAGCATTATTATTTCAAGGGCGCCAATGTGCATCAGGACCACGCCGGCTGGGGCGACGCGGTGGCGGACAGCGGATTTTTCCGGGACGTGAATTTGATCAAGGGCGCCGGTTTTGATTTCATCCGCGGATCGCACTATCCGCACGCGCCGGCGTTTGCGGCCGCGTGCGACCAGATTGGAATCTTGTTTTGGTCGGAAAATTGTTTCTGGGGCACGGCGGGCTTTCATAGCCCGTGGGCGGCGAGCGCGTATCCGACCAATCCAGCGGACGAACCGGAATTTGAAGCCAGCGTGAAGGCCAGCTTGCGGGACGAGATTCGCATCAACCGCAACCACCCCAGCATCATCACCTGGAGCATGGATAATGAAGTTTTCTTCAGCAGCAGCGGCGTGATGCCGAAGGTGCGCCGTTTTCTGAGGGAACTCGTTGCCTACACGCATGAATTGGATGCAACCCGCCCGGCCGCCATCGGGGGTTGTCAGCGCGGCGAAATGGACAAGCTCGGGGATGTGGCGGGATACAATGGCGACGGCGCGCGCCTGTTTGCCAATCCGGGAGTGCCCAGCGTCGTCACCGAATATGGATCCACGATGGCGGATCGTCCGGGCCGCTACGAGCCCGGCTGGGGCGATTTGCCGCGGACGCCGGGCGCGGAGGAAAATGTCATCGGCTCCTGGCGATTGTCGTGGCGCAGCGGCGAAGCGATTTGGTGCGGTTTCGACCACGGCAGTCTGGCCGGCCGGCGCTTCGGGGCGATGGGGCTGGTGGATTATTTCCGCCTGCCGAAGCGCGCGTGGTATTGGTATCGCAACGCGTATTTGCACATTGCGCCGCCGGCCTGGCCCAGCAACGGGGTTCCCGCCGCGCTGACCCTGACGGCGGACAAAACGATCCTGAAATCGGTGGACGGCACGGACGACGCACAGCTCATCGTGACCGTGGTGGACAAGGACGGCACGGCGCTGGCCAACTGCCCGCCGGTCACCCTGACCATTGAGTCCGGCCCCGGCGAATTTCCGACGGGTCCCGCCATCACGTTTGCGCCAGATTCGGACATCGCGATCCGCGAGGGCCAGGCGGCGATGGAATTTCGTTCCTATTATGCCGGGACGACGGTGATTCGCGCCACCTCGCCGGGGTTGAAGGCGGCGACGATTCAGATGACTTCGCTGGGCGAGCCGGAATTCATCGCCGGCCAGACGGCCCCGGTCCGACCGCGGCCGTATGTGCGTTATACCGAAACGCCGGCGACCGGTTCGCTCCTCGCCTTGGGCCTGAACAATCCGACGCGCGCGAGCAGCGAAGCGCGCGGACATGGCGCGCGGCTGGCCAACGACGGGAACCCCTCCACGTACTGGGCGGCGGACGCCGGGGATACGAATGCGTGGTTGCGCGTGGATTTGGAACGCATTGTGGTCGTCCGCCAAACGAGACTGACCTTTCCCGGCGCGGGTGATTGGCGTTACCGCATGGAAGTATCGGCCGACGGCGAAACCGATTGGAAATTGCTTGTGGACCAAACGCGGACGCCTGGCCGCGGCGCGGAGCGCACCGACGACATGCCCGGGAATTCCATTTCCGGCCGATTTGTGCGGGTGACCCTGACCGGGTGCCCCCCGCAAACCGCGGCGGCGGTGGCGGAACTCGAAGTTTTTGGAACCCAGGCAGCGCCCTGATTGCCGATGGCTGAACCTTGAACATGCCGGCCCATTTTACAAATAGCACATTGATTCTTATATGAAAACCGTTCCCACCAGTTTCGGTATCTGCGCCGGCCTGCTCGCCGTCGCGGCGACATTGCTCAGTTGCACCACCGCCATTCCGGATCAGCCCAAGACGCTTAAGGCGGCATACCGGCAACATTTTTATGTGGGTGTGGCCATAAATCGCGCGATTGCGACCGGCACGGCGGTGCCGAGCGACAATGTGAGCCGCACGCTGGAACGGGTCAACAAGGACATAGCGGTCGTCCGGGAACAGTTTGACCAAATTTCCCCGGAAAATGACCTGAAGTGGCAGCTGATCCACCCGGAGCCCGGGCCGGAGGGGTACGTATTCGGTCCGGCAGACGCCTACGTCAACTTCGGGTTAAGCAACCACATGTATATCGTGGGGCACACGCTCGTGTGGCATGGCCAGACGCCCAATTGGGTTTTCGAAGGCACCAATCCGCCGCCGGTTTTGGCGACTGGGACGAATGAGCCCGGCCGTCGCCGCATGGGGCGTGGATTCGGCGATTATGGGTTCCGCGGACCGCGTGCGTCCCGGGAGGAGTTGCTGCAACGGATGCATGACCACATCACCACGGTCGTCGGCCGCTACAAGGGCCGAATCAAGGTTTGGGACGTGGTGAACGAGGCGCTGGCCGACAGCGGCACCAATCTGCTGCGGAACTCGCTCTGGCTGCAGATCATCGGGCCGGACTTCATTGCCAAGGCCTTTGAATACGCGCACGCGGCGGACCCGGATGCGATTCTGCGTTACAACGACTATTCGTTGGAGAATCCGGGCAAACGCCACAAACTGATCACCTTGATCCAGTCGCTCCAGGCACAACACGTTCCGGTCATGGCCATCGGTTCCCAAACCCATGTCAGTGTCAGTTCGCCGAGCTTTAAGGAGGAAGACCAGGTGCTGACGGAGCTGGAGACCTTGGGGTTGCCCATTCATATCACCGAGCTGGACGTCAACTCCGCGCAGGCCGGGCAACGCAACACCAGTGGAGATGTGGCGGCCAATGCCGCCAGCACCCAGGGTGGGTTGGTTAGCGATGCCAACCAGAAGCTGGCCAATGCCTATGCCGGTCTGTTCCGGGCGTTCCTGAAACATGAAAAGTTCGTGAAGGTCGTGACCCTTTGGGGGGTGAATGACGGGGTTTCTTGGCGCGCCCAGGGCCGTCCGCTGCTGTTCGACGCCAACGACCAGCCCAAGCCGGCCTTCGATGCCGTCCTGCGTGTCGCCAGCGGTGCGGGCGGCAAAGAGCAGTAAAAACGGAGCCAGGACTTCTGAACTGTCGTTATAGTGATATAGCAAACCGCATCTGCACTGGGGCGAAATGGGCGCGCGCTGGGGCATCAGCCGCACCGTGGCGCAAATTCACGCCCTGCTTTAATTTCCCCCCAAGCCGCTGACCGCCGACGAGATGGTGGCTGCCCTTGGCGTGGCCCAGTCGCACGTGAGCAACAGCCTCAGGGAATTGCAATCTTGGGGAGTGGTGAAAGGCAGCTTTCAGCTCGGGGACCGCCGCGAGCATTTTGAATGCATCAAGGATGTCTGGCAAATGTTCGAAATTCTGCTGGATGAACGCAATCGCCGCGAAAATGGACCCGACTCTCAAGGCGCTCCGCGAGACTTCGGCGCAACTGGCTGACGGCCCGCCGCTGGATCCGCACACCAAGAAGCGGTTGCAAGAAATGCTGTCTTTTTTGAGACCATGGACGGCTGGTTCGGGGAAGTGCGCCGACTGCCCCTGGCCTCCCGCGTCAAGCTGGCCACGCTGGGGGCGCGCATTGGAAACTGGCTAAAATAATGTTTTTAGGCGTGTGTGACACAAATAACAGGAAAGACAGGAATATGAATAAAAAAACATCCACGCAGTCACGGGCGCTTTCGGTTACTCCGGTCGTTATATTGCCACGCGACTGTTGGCCGAAAGGCGCCAAGTGATCACGCTCACCAATTCACGCCGCAGCGATCCGTTTGGCGGGCGGGTCCGCTCCTTCCCGCTTTGCTTCGACCAACCGGATCAACTGGCGCGGTCGCTGGCTGGAGTGGACGTGCTTTACAATACTTACTGGGTGCGGTTTAACCACAAGGGGTTTTCCCATGCGCAGGCGGTGACGAACTCCCTGCGCCTGTTTACGGCCGCCCAACAGGCCGGTGTGCGTCGCATTATCCATGTGAGCATCACCAATCCCAGCGAAGAGTCGCCGCTGGAATATTTTGCCGGCAAAGCCCGGCTCGAACGGGCCTTGCAGGAAAGCGGTTTGGAGCATTCCATTTTGCGTCCAACCGTGCTGTTCGGGCGCGAGGACATCTTGATCAACCACATTGCCTGGGCGTTAAGGCGATTTCCCTGTTTTGCGGTTTTTGGCGACGGCGAGTACCGCTTGCAGCCGATTTATGTTGAAGATTTGGCGGAATTGGCAGTCGCGGCAGGCCAGCGTGCCAGCGGCAACCAAATCATCAACGCCATCGGTCCGGAAACCTTCAGCTATCGGGACTTGGTCAGCGCGGTTGGCGAGGCCATAGGCCGAAAGCGTCCCATTATCAGGACGCCCCCGGCGGTGGGCTACATCGCGGGCGGAATAATTGGCTGGTGGATGCGTGATGTGTTTATTACCCGGGAGGAAATCGAGGGCCTGATGCAGGGCTTGCTCTACGTGAACGCGCTGCCGGCCGGGCAAACCCGTTTGAGCGACTGGATGCGCGCCCATGCCGCCACCCTTGGCCAAGCTTACGCCAGCGAATTGGCCCGGCGGCGAAACGCTCAATAATGCACGGCGCAGCCGTAGGGCTTGGTCTGCGTCACGGCAAGTAAAATGCAGTTCCGTCAGGAGGCGAAAACCGCGTTTCTGTTGTCGTGGTTTGCGTCGCGTTGGTCTGCTGATCAAGGAACGACTGTGGTCTGTTCCGCGAGCCAGGCTTCGTAGTTTCGTTTCGGGAGGTAGAGCGCCGCCACACTCATGGCGCTTGGGGTCTTCTCCTGGGCCAGGTAAAGCAGAAAGCAGCTTGGGGTCTCAATCACGGCGCTGACATCTCCGCCCGTCCGTAACTGGGCGCTAAGCACATTCCTCAATTCTCCAGGCAAGTCCTCAAAATAAAACTTCCGGTCGGTGTCTGCGCCGGATGACAAAAGTCTTGCGTCCGGTCCAAAGCGTTTCTTGATTTCCAGCTCGTCAGCGCTCGGCGTTGCGGCCTTGTCCTCGGGGCGCGGGCCGAGTTGCCAGGTGATCTGGGTGACCTGGTTGGAGTGGGCGCGATAGAGGCAAGCCAGAAGTTGAGCTGCATTAGCCTGATTGCTCCGGGCGGTCAGCAATTCCGAACGCGCCTGCTCGCATTCCCGGCGCACGGCGGCGTGCAGCGCGTCGTCATTTTCATACCGTTGCCGCAATTCGCGCTCGACCAAAGCCGGTTTGGCGAAGGATTCACCGAAGCGTGTCGGATCATTTCCCAGCGCTGTCTTGATTTCCGCCAGCATATCCGGCGCCCGGGTGGTGGTGTTGATACGCCGCACCTCGGCATCCAACTGCGTGCGGCTAATCTCCACCCCATAATGCTGCTTGAGAACCGCCTCCTGTTTCAGGTCTTTGCGGACAAGTTTTTCGAGCGCTGCGTGGGGAAGAGTTTCCTCAAAGGGTGGTTTGTTGCCGAGCCGATGCTGGTAATAGACCCCCTCAATTGCGGCGCGATCGGCGCAGAGCGCAGAAAAATCAGCAGCCACCGCCATCTTGACCGGTATCGCAACTGCCAGCAACGCGAGCAGGATGGTCGGCGCGCAAAATGAAGAACGGAAGGTCAATCGCGAGTTCAGGGTTGCTGGTAAAGATACATGATCTGGCCGGGGGTATAACTCCAGAGGTCAGAATAAGGATCACCGCCGTATACCAGCATCTCGTTGCCCGTCCACACCGCTGTATGAAACGCTCTGCCCCCTGGCGCATTGTAGGTGCTTACCGGAGACCAACTGTCGGCTGATGGATTGTAACGCCCGCCGGTATTTGAATACGTCCCATCAATGCCGCCCCAGACAATCATTTCGGTCCCGGTCCACACAGCGGTTGATTCAGTTCGTTGGCTTGGCGCTCCAGTGGTTGATAATGGCACCCAGGAGTCAGTGGCAGGACTGTACTTTGCGCCTGTGTTAAATAAGCTGGTATAGAGAAAATAAGCAACTGACGAACCTCCCCAAACAATCATTTCATTTCCAGTCCAAATAGCTGTGTGACCAAGCCTGGGTGATGGTGCTCCGGTCAAGGAGATTGGAGTCCAATAATCGGAACCGGGGTTGTAACTGCCTCCGCTATTCAGGGTATTGGTACTCGTGCCTGCCCCTCCCCAAACGATCATCTGGCTTCCGGTCCAAACAGCAGTGTGAAACATCCTAGCCACCGGCGCTCCGTTCGTGGTGATCGGAGTCCACGAATCCAAACCGGGATCATACAGGCCGCCGTCATTGAGGTCTCCCGTCATGATGTAGTTATAATAATCGACCAAAAAGGTGAAGCCAATGAGGTTACTGCTGCTCGTGCCACCCCAGACAATCATCTTACTTCCCGTCCACACGGCGGAATGCCCGCCCCTCGGTGAAGGCGCTCCATTGTTATTGATTGGCGACCACGTATCCGTGGCTGGAACATAGGCGTAACCATCGTTAAAGGGACCTCCGAATACGCCTGCGCCTCCCCAGATGATCATTTCATTCCCAGTCCACACTGCAGAGTGGTAGGTGCGGGGTGAAGGCGCCCCATAGCTGGATGTGGGAGTCCAAGTGTTATTTACCGGATTGTATCTTCCCCCATCGCCTCTGCTGAACGCGGGGTAAGCCCCGCCACCATATTCCCCACCCCACATAATCATTTCAGTGCCGGTCCAAACGGCGGTGTGGGATTGCCGACCGTCGAGCAGGTATGATCCGGAGGGGGGCGTTCCCTGCCCGCCCATTGGAGCCCAAGTGGTATAAAAAGCATAATTTCCGCCATCACCTAAGAGTCTGTTTTGAAAATCCAAAAAAACCCGATTTTCGGAGGGGGTTTGGGCGATTGTTCGACAATAAAAATGCATAAGCACGCAATAAGTTATTGACAATGCCGTTGGCTTAGTTCGGCCATC
>Ga0316217_10004993_pt1 | contig 13992 bp, 9 predicted proteins | sample 1anoAmetaG_FD_203633 | JGI IMG/M metagenome (GOLD analysis project Ga0316217, IMG submission 203633) | Freshwater microbial communities from Trout Bog Lake, Wisconsin, USA - 1anoA | ecosystem: Environmental > Aquatic > Freshwater > Lake > Hypolimnion/Profundal zone | place: USA: Wisconsin...
CGAAGGGACAGATAGCCGCTCCTGATTGGAGAAGCGCAACCGGTAACGCCGAGTTCGTTTTCTTTCCTGCGTTGCGATTTTTTTTAGGAAATTGATGCGCAGCCTTGACTTTTTTTGTTACTTTTTTGCGTCAAGGCAAAAAAGTAAAAGCATACCAGTTCAGCAAAAACCAATCTCTCAAACACGTTAATTAGCAGGGGTGGTTGCCTTTAACTCTCCCTTTATTCAAAAATATTCAAATCACCCCAGGCCTTGCGCTGGTCGCAATTCGGGTCGGTGCAGGTGTAATTTTTCTTGTCGAAAATAATGGTAGCGCGGGTGCCCGGCTCGTATTTCTTCCAGTCGTTCGAACCTGCATTATTGGGGTTGCCGGTGCGCGCAAAATTTATCCAGTTCTGCTGTATTTCGTTCGATAACTGGTGTATGCGGCGGGTATTGGCAAACAACAACACCTTTTTACCCAGCTTTGAATGGAAGGTGCCAAACACAAACGGTAATTCAATACCATGGCAGGCGCCCAGGCCTATGGCCTTAATGGGTTTTGAGGCCCAGTCGAACCGGTACATATACGCGTTTGCGTAAGCCGATTGCAACTCGGCAAACTTGATAGAGGGCATGGTAAATATGCCGTCGGTTATCATCGATAAAATGCTGCTTTTGCTCGGAAATTCTTTATACACCGATTTCAACTGCTTTTGCTCGCTGGGTTTAAATTTCGACATATAAGGCCTCAACTGCTCTTCATTTACCGGTGCCATTTTCAGTTTCTTCATAGCAAACAGGTTGGCCTCATCTTTATTGGTGCCAATCAGTAAATCAACCCCTTTGCTTTGTCCTTCTTTAATGGCAGTTAAAAGGTCATGCGGCAGAAAACTTCCGTCTATAGTAGGAGCGAATGTTTTGGGTAATGATGAATCGCTGATAGCCAGTTTCATCAGTCGGCGCATGGCGCTGTTAAGCGTATCTGCATTAATATATTTTAATTTGTAAACACTGTCGGGTGTAAGCCCTACTTCCTTTAAATACAAGGTAGTAAGCCGGGTGGCTACTTTGGCTGTCCAAACATCACCCGCCGGTCCGCTCTCCACAATAGCACGCTTAAACAATCCTTTAGCTACAGGCACCGACATCAACGTCTCCACACTTATACCACCCGCCGACTCTCCGAAAATAGTTACCTGTTCAGGGTCGCCGCCGAAAGCGGCAATGTTTTCCTGCACCCATTTTAGTGCGGCCACCTGGTCTTTAATGCCGAGGTTGCTGTCAAAATTACCCTTGGCGCCCGGCATATCATTAAAATATAAAAAGCCCAGCGGACCTAATCTGTAATTAATGCTCACCAAAACCACATCCCCTTTTTTCGATAGCTGCGCTCCGTCGTACATGGCATTCGAGCCCGAACCGCCCACAAATCCACCGCCGTGTATCCAAACCATCACCGGTCGTTTTTTACCATCGGCCTGCGGCGACCATACATTTAAAAACAGGCAGTCTTCGCTTTGAATCTCGTTGTCCACCAACACTCTTTTCATTTGCAGACATACCGGTCCAAAAGCCGAGGCATCTCTTACGCCGGTCCAGCTATCGGGTGTCTGCGGGTCGCGGAAACGAAGTGCGCCTACCGGTGCCTTGGCGTAAGGTATGCCTTTCCAAACACAAACGTTGCCGGCTATTACCCCTTTTACCAAGCCCTGTTTGGTTTTAACCACCAGGGTGCTGGCATCAACATTGGCAGCGGCATTACCTAAGTTGAACAATAGCAACAACAGCGTTGCAATCCATAATTTTACCGATAAGTGTTTCATATTATGCGAAAATAATTAAGCCGGTTAGTAAGTTACGTTAATTTTTGTGAGTTCAATGATTTGAAAGCCGAAGCGCCGGAAATTAGCCTTGAGATGCATGATTAGCTGTGAGCCTTGTGCTGTGGGCTATGAGTTCGTTAGCCCATAACTCATAGATCATAGCCCAAAGCCCATAACTCAAAGCCCATAGCTCACCTCACAACTTTTCCCTCTTCAAAAACCGGTACATTTCCGAATGCTCAAAACCCAACTGCCCCGCTTTGGCAAACTGGTAATACCGCTTCAGTATTTCTTTTCGTATTTCAGCCTCAAGCTGCTTGCGGTAAACGTTTAATAGCTGTTGCTTCCTTAGTTTAATATCAGCCTTCAGGTTTTTTGCTGAAGGATAAATTTCTAACTCACTCAAGTTATTCTCTTCCGGTAACTTTACTTCTGCCAGCTTATTCAGGTAAAAAGCCCTGAAATCATCATACATAATATCGCCGTTAAACGGCTCGTTATCGGGATGCGTGTTCCTGTATTTAATACTGTATTCGGCAATAATGCCCGAGTTTAAAACGGCCTGCAAGTGTGGCGGCACCGAATCGCCCCTGGTAAACATTATATCGGGTTCAACACCCTTGGCGCCAATAAAATGTCCGCCAGGCGTATAGTAACGCGCCACCGTAACATATAAACTTTGCCCGCCCTTAAAAAAACGTGTGCTTTGCACAAAGCCCTTGCCGTAAGTACGGTCGCCAATTAAAGTGGCGCGCTTGTTATCCTTCATGCACCCGGCAAAAATCTCGCCCGATGAAATAGTGTGCCGGTCTGTAAGAATAATCATGGGCATTAACGTATCCACCGGTTCATCTAAAGTTTTATAACTGTAATTAGCCGTGGAATCTTTCAGCCTTAAACTGCATACCAGCGTATTTTTTGGGAAGAAAATACTCAACGCCGAGGCACACTCATCCACCAACCCGCCGTTATTAGCCCGCATGTCCAGCACCAGCTTTTTCATGCCCTTGCCCTTCAAATCAACCACAGCACTCCTCAGCGCCTGCGCCGAAGCCTTTAAAAAATGCGCAAACAAAATGTAACCGGTGCTGTCATCAGCCAGATAATATAGTGGCACCGCTTTACTGGTAATGTTTTCGCGGGCAAACTTTTTATGCAGTATGTTTTTAGCTGGCGAAGCCGGGGTATTTTTATAAGGCCGCTGCAGGGTTAACTCCAGCGTGTCACCCTCGTGTCCCTTCAGCCTTTTTATTACCGAATCCAGCACCAGGTGTTGCACATTAATATGGTTAATCTCCAGTATAAGGTCACCGGCTCTTAAACCAGCTTTCACCGAGGCCAGTCCGTCGGTAGGCTCAACAATGACGGTGCCGCTGTCTGTTTGTTTAACGGTGCTGCCAATACCGGCGTATAAAATACCTTTCCAGTCGTTATCGCGGTTCTGGGTTTCTAAACTGTCGTAGTAGTTTGAATACGGGTCCAGCTCGCCCAGGGTTTTCCGCATGCTCTTTTTCATTAGGTCGGGCAGATTCAGGGTGTCGACATAATTCTTATCCAGCATGGCATAGAACTCCGAAAACAAATCCAGTTGCTTTTGCAATTGCAACTGCCTCGACTCAAGCACAGCAAACGATAAACAGCCTGCAACAACAATCAGGAACAAAAATATTTTAAACGAACGGTTCATGATGCGGGCTAAAGTAGGTCAAAATTGTTTAAGGCGTATTGAGGAAGCTATCAGCATTGCTTTCATCGCGTTAATACAGGCCTCTCCCGGTCATCGCTTCGCTCGACCACCCTCTCCATCGCAAGCGATAGCGAGGGTAATACATGAAATACTGAAGGCCTGTGCAACCCGTTTTATTATCTGAAAAAAAATCGAAGGACCATAAGTAGGCCTTAACGACCGCCTTTCCCCTCTCTATCGCCTGCGATGGAGAGGGTCGACCAGCGAAGCGCAGTCGGGGAGAGGCCTGTATTTTGTATTTTAGCACCCAACCCCGATTAAACCAACACTTCATCCACCCATGCCTCAAAACAAACGCCCGCTGCTATTACATACCGGCATCTTATGTTTTATATTTCTGGCTATCACAAAACTTACCTGCGCACAACCTATGACCGAAGCACAAGCCGACTCGTCCGCCCGCCAAATCATTAAACAAATGAGTTTGAAGGAAAAGGTTTTCGAAATGCACGGACACGGCGTATTGCGTTTCGGGCTGTCTATCATGTTCTCAAAAAATATTAAACCGGTGAAGGCGGGTGGTAATAAGCACTTTCATGTGCCGTCTACTGTTTTTCTCGATGGCCCGCGGGGAGTATCGCTTACTAAAGGCACAACGGCCTTTCCGGTAACCATGGCTCGTGGCGCCAGTTGGGATACCGCCCTGGAAGAAAGAGTGGGCGAGGCGATGGCAGAAGAAATACGCGCGCTTAAAGCGAACTATTCGGGAGCGGTATGTATGAATTTATTGCGTCACCCTGCCTGGGGCCGGTCGCAGGAAACTTACGGCGAAGACCCTCATCATGTTGGCGAAATGGCCACCGCTTTGGTGCGCGGCATACAAAAGCACAATGTGCAGGCCTGCGTTAAACATTTTGCAGCTAACAGCATGGAGAATAACCGTTTTGGAGGCAGCATGAATATGGACGAGCGCACCCTGCGCGAAGTTTACCTGCCGCACTTTAAAAAAGTAATTCAGCAGGGCGGGGCAGCCTCGGTAATGAGTGCCTATAACAGGCTAAATGGCGAATACTGCGGGCATAATAATAAATTACTCACCGGTATTTTACGCAACGAATGGGGCTTTAAAGGTTATGTAACCAGCGATTGGCAAAATGGCTTGCTCGATACCAAAAAAGGAATTGAGGCTGGTATGAATATTGAAATGCCGGCATCAAATTTCTATTCTCTTAAAAATGTAAAAAGGTTATTGCAGAGGGGGGAAATTAAAGAGCAGCAGATTGATGACCTGGTGTTGCCGGTACTGCGTACAAAAATTCTTTTTGCTTCGCGCAAAGATGAACAGGCTTATCCTAAAAGCTTAGCAGGCTGTTCCGCGCATACCGGACTGGCACGAGAGGTGGCGGAAAAAAGTGCGGTGTTACTGAAAAACGAAAACAATTTTTTACCGCTTAACAAAAACAAGGTAAAGCGCATTGCCGTTATAGGTTCGCTGGCTAATGTTCAACAAACCGGCGACCACGGCAGCAGCCGCGTTTTTCCGCGTTATATCGTTACGCCCCTGCAAGGCATTAAAAATTACTTTGCCGGCACCAATGTTGAAATATTAACTGCACCGGCAAATGATACAACTGCTATCAAGGCAATTTGCAAAAACGCTGATGCTGTAATCGTAGTGGCAGGAACTACTTACCTCGATGAAGGCGAGTATATTGGTAACGGCACCATTCGCGACAGGAAAAACCCCGATAAGAAAAACTTTATTACCCGCACCGGCATATTGGGCGTTGGCGGCGACCGTGCCTGTTTACATCTCCACCAAAATGATATAAATGTTATACATTCAGCAAGTGCTGTCAGCAAAAATATAGCGGTGGTTTTGGTGGCCGGAAGCGCTATAACCGTCGAGGAATGGCATACTGAGGTGCCTGCCATTATGGAAACCTTTTACAACGGCATGGAAGGTGGCAACGCACTTGCCCGTTTGCTGTTTGGTGATGTAAACCCCTCGGGTAAATTGCCGTTTACGGTTCCAAAACTTGAGACTGATTTGCCTGCCTTCGATTCATACGCCGGCAATGTCGATTACGGATACTATCATGGTTATACGCTTTTTGATAAGACGAAAAAAGTGGCCCGTTACCCCTTTGGTTTCGGCTTAAGTTATACTTCGTTCGAAATAACGGGGCTGAAACTGCAGGGCGAAAATTCAGCAACCATATCCGACACAGGTTCTGTCCGCGTTTCGGTAACTGTAAAAAATACGGGCACAAAGGAAGGCGCCGAAACGGTTCAGTTATACATCGCCTTTCCTTCCTCTAAAATCGACCGCCCTGTAAAATTACTCAGGGGATTTAACAAGGCTTACTTAAAACCCAACGAAGAGCGCGAAATCAGTTTCGTGGTTCCCGCTCGCGAGCTGGCCTGGTTTGACACAGAGAAAAAAAACTGGGTTGTTGAAAAAGGAAATTACCAGGTTATGCTTGGAAATAGTTCAGTTGATGAAAAGATGCTGAAGCATAGTTTCAGAGTAGAATACTAAAAAAACAAAACCTGTAATCAAGGGTGTTCCTCGCTATCGGCCTCTTACCCATTGGGCGTAAATACGTCGCAACACAACCAGCAGAACGAAAACAACCACCAGTGCCCACAGGATGGGAAAGGGGAGGAGCAGGCGGATAATTGCGTCGAAGAAGCGCCTTATTTTAATCGCTGTGCCGGGGGTACCGTATTGCACCAACGGGTGGTGGCTGGTAATTTTAACGGACGAGAGAAACCTGCCTGCGTTTTTTACATATTCAAGGTTTAGGTTGCGGCCGGTGTCTGTAACACTGTATGTTATTTCATAATAATACTTGTCTATTACCAGGTACCTTGAAACCTGGAATACCACCTGCTTATTTATAAACGGCGACCTGTATTGTATCTCCATGCCAGCCAGGCCTTGTATGGTAAAATCATATACATAAACGCCATATGCATTATTGGCAAGAGAATCCAGTTCAGCGCGAAAGCGGTAAAATCTCCTCAGCGAATCTGCATTACCTTCAAGCAGGGCTGGTTGTCCGTCTTCATAATTTACGGGCCAGGCGGTAAGACTGTACCGCTCATCGCCGCTGGCCTCAATCACAATCATAAGATCTTTGTTGCCTTGCTCTATATGCCGGTCCGGTGCATCCAGGGTGTCCGGCATTTCTACTGACACAATACTGTCAACATGGGCGGTAATAAAATGCTGCCCGTAACTGTAAGCCTGAGCAGTAAGGGCGAAAAGAAAAAAGATAAATCGCTTTTTCATGCTTGTTATATAATATCCCGGTTATATGCATTGCTTAACATTACCTTAACATGAAAAATGCTGGAGCATTGCTGAGCGTATGCTAACCGGTATGCTATTAAAGGAAAGTAAAGGAAAAGAAAGGAAAAGAAAGTAAAGTAAATTAAATGTTGATGTTATACATCAACCGCGCGAGCATCGGCAATGGCCGCAACTGCATAAAACCCTGCATCAATAAAATGAAAACGGTTTTCAAATACTTTAATTGAAATGAAGGAACTTTAAATTCATTTACCAGGGTTGATTGTTAACATGGCGGGGTTGTAATAAAATGCGGTTGTTTAACCTGGAATACGAAACAATTCAACAGTCAGGTCATTGTTTTTATTTTTATGATTTAAATCATATTCATTTTGATTCGCTTTAATTTTTGTATTATTGTTGCGTGTCAGCAAAATAAAGAGGGGGTCTGTCCTCATGTCTTGTTACGTTTTTCAGGTTCTCCTTGAGAAACCGTCTGTTTAACAGGTTTCATTTATCCGGGCAAACGACCCCCTCTTTTAAACACAATGGCAGTTCCCGGCGCTTTTCGTCCTGGTAATTAAAACTTGTATTCCTCCTTGCCCGTCATCGTTATGCTGTTTTTTTCTAACCCTTTTCTTTGCGCATAAAATTTATATTTGTGCTACCGGTGTTGCTATACCGGTTTAAAATATAACTCATGTCAAAAATCAAATCCCTCCTGCCTTACCTGCGTGTATTGTTTTTAATATCCGCTGTAATGCTTTCAGCCTGTGGTCCCCGGCATCATAAACACGAGCCTGCCAGGGTAAAAGCCTTTAAAAGCCGGGTGAAACATATCATCGTTATTTACGAGGAGAACTGGAGTTTTGATGGATTGTTTGGCGATTTTCCCGGAGCCAACAATCTTAATCTGGCCGGTAAATACCCCCAGGTAGATAGCATTGGGCAATTATTGAAAACTGCCGGCCCGGTATATATCAACAACTACGGACCTGTACCGGTGGTTGATCCTAATTTTAACGGGGTAGTGCTTCCACCGGCCCCTTACGATTTGTTACAGTATATCAAACACCCATCTGTGGAGACCGGCGATTTGTGCCACCTGTTTTATAACGAGCAATTGCAGATTGACGGAGGTAAAATGGATAAGTTCATTGCCTATAGCAATAACCCCGGCCTTACCATGAGTTACATTAACCTGCATAACGGGTTAAGACTAAAAGATACTTCTGAATGGAAACTGGCGCGGCAATTTACCCTGTGCGATAACTTTTTCCATTCTGCTTTTGGTGGCTCTTTTCTTAACCACCAATGGCTGGTGGCTGCTGCAACACCGGTTTGGAAAAACGCTCCGGTGGCCTATACCAGCGTAAAAGATTCGCACGACCCTTACTGGCGCGACCGTAACACAACACCCGATGGCTATGCGGTTAATACCTCGTATTCCATCAACGGTCCGCATCCGCCAAGGCCTGATTCAATGTTAGTGCCAAACCAGTTGGCTAATTTAACTATCGCCGACCGGTTGATAAATGCCGGTGTAACCTGGGCATGGTACTCGGGCGGATGGGATTCGGCCGTGGCTAAAGATGGCAAGGACCCTGCCTTTAACATGATATTTCAATACCACCACCAACCACTTACCTATTACAACCGTTTCAGCAAGGACTCTGTTCAAAACAGGAAAAAGTACCTGAAAGATGCCGCGCGTTTTCTTGATGCCTTAAGTTCTGATACCCTTCCTTCGGTATGTTTCATTAAACCGTTTGGAACAGAGAACGAGCACCCCGGTTATGCCGACCTTTGGACCGGTATGCTTTATGCTGATACTTTGATTGACAGCATTATGAAAAGCAGGTACTGGGATGAAACAGTGGTTATCATTACTTCCGACGAAAACGGCGGCCGGTACGACCACGTTGCTCCGCCTAAAATTGACCGCTGGGGACCTGGAACACGTATCCCGGCAGTTATTATTTCGCCCTATGCCAAAAAAGGTTTTATCGACCACACGCAATACGAAACTGTTTCTATTCTCAAATTTATTGAAACCCGTTTCGACCTGAAACCCCTGACCAACCGCGATGCCCGAGCAAACGACTTATTGAACGCCTTTGACTTTTGACAGTTTACAGTTGACTGTTTTCGGTTTTCAGTTGAATATAGGTCCGGGTATTAAAACATAAACCGGAAACAGTAAATCGCTTCTGGCTGTTAAACTGCAAACTAGATACTGTAAACTGTTTAACCGTAACCTGTCAAAGAATTACCGGGTCGATAAAACAAGGGCTGCGCACAAACTCATCTTCGGTGCCATCCATGTAAATCACAACTACGTGTACCTTATTACCCTTCTCGTAATCCTGCATAATGATGGACTTTTTGCCGTCCGAAATGGTTCCTTTAATGGGCGAGCAGTCTTTTTCGTACGAAAGCTGCTTAATTTCTTTGGCTGGTTTGGGCAGATAAATCTGGTAGTCGTATTTGGGTAAACCACTTATACTATCGCTTTGAGCGTGGCATGCTAAGAATGAAAGTATGCAGAAAAAGGAAGTGAGCATACAACGCATAGCTACTTTTTTTAAAGCCTGTTTATGCTTAAAGATACAAAAAAAGTGGCAGGGCAGCAGGATAACTTGCGGTTTAAGTCAATAATGGGGTTCCATGTTTCGCCCGTATTATTTTGCCCCTTGTATGGTAGCTAATTTTGGCGGTTAAGCCATTAAAAAACCTAGCATATTTGGTCTCCTTTAAAAAAGCGTTACCCAAATGTTAAATTCCCCTGCTCGTAAAAGCTTTTCTGGTCTTACTTCATCAGGCCGTGTTTTTAAGGTTGTTGGTTTAATGATGGTTTGTTTACTGAGTATAACCGGCTTACGCGCACAAGTGCCTCAGGCTATTAACTACCAGGCTGTTGCCCGCGATGCTTCCGGCAATCCGCTGGCCAATCGCACCATTACCTTACGACTTACGATTGATGATGGAGACAACCCCGGCGTGGCTGAATACCAGGAAACCCATACAGCGGTTACCAATCAGTTTGGCTTATTTACGGTTAAAATAGGCCAGGGAACAGTTGTAGAGGGAAGTTTCTCCGGCATTAACTGGGCTTCTGGAAATAAGTATTTACTGGTTGAATACGACCCCAACGCGGGAACCAGCTACTTAAACATGGGCTCATCGCAATTGGTAAGTGTGCCTTATGCTTTATACGCTGGTAACGGCGGGGGTGGGGGAGTAGGACCAACAGGCACAACCGGTGCCGCAGGAGTTACGGGTCCACAAGGTGCAACAGGGCTTACAGGTGCCCCGGGAACTACCGGCTCTGCAGGCGCAAATGGGGTTACAGGAGCCACCGGTGCAACTGGCGCTGCGGGTGTAACAGGACAAACAGGGGCCAGTGGACTGCCGGGTGCTGCGGGATTAACCGGCGTTACCGGAGCTACGGGTGTTGGTATTGCCACTATTACAGATAATGGAAACGGAACATTGACCATTACGCTTACTTCGGGAACAGTCTTTACTACCTCCTCACTATACGGCCCCACGGGCGCAACGGGCAGCAACGGCCCCACGGGCTCAACCGGGGCGACCGGTGTTGGAGGCGGTGCCACCGGGCCCAGCGGAGTAACCGGGGCTACCGGCGCAGGAATTAATGGAGCAACCGGTGCTACCGGCGCTGCAGGTTTAAATGGAATTACCGGAGTTACAGGCTCAACCGGGCCAGATGGCGCCGATGGAGCGAATGGTGCAACAGGCGCTACCGGTGCGGGTGGAACTATAGGTGCAACAGGCGCGACGGGTAGTAACGGAGTGACAGGAGCCACCGGCGCTACCGGGCCAAGCGGCAATGATGGTGCAACAGGAGTTGGGGGCGGCGCTACCGGGCCTACGGGCCCAACCGGTATTACCGGGCCAAGCGGGGCAAATGGTAACAATGGAATTACGGGCGCTACCGGTCCTACCGGGGCCAGTGGTAATGATGGGGTTACCGGTGCTACAGGTATTGGCGGTGGAGCAACCGGAGAAACGGGTGCCACAGGTTTAAATGGCGCTACCGGTACTGCAGGGGCTACAGGAGCCACCGGTGCTAATGGTATTACCGGCGCCACTGGCTTATCGGGAAATAATGGTGTTACAGGTGCTACTGGCACCGGAGGCGCCACGGGGGCAAGTGGTGTAAACGGTTCAACCGGCAATACCGGCGCTACCGGAAATGATGGCGTAACAGGTGCCACCGGCCCTACCGGGGTTACCGGGTATACAGGTGTGGGAGGTGGTGCCACCGGCCCTACCGGTGCCACCGGCCTAAACGGAACTAATGGAATTACAGGCCCAACGGGTGCCAACGGCGCCACAGGTGCAGGTACTACCGGCGCTACAGGTGCCAATGGGGTTACAGGCGCTACCGGCACAGCGGGCATTACCGGACCAACCGGCGCTACCGGAAGTAATGGTGTAACGGGTATTACCGGTAGTACCGGTGCCACGGGCGTAACTGGCGGTACGGGCACAACAGGTGTAACCGGTTCAACAGGCCTTACCGGAAATAGTGGCGCCACCGGTTCGAACGGAGCTACAGGCAATACAGGTGCCACCGGGCCTACAGGCTCAACCGGGGTAACTGGCTCAACAGGCGCAGGGGCAACAGGTGCCACCGGCAATACGGGTGTCACGGGTTCAACCGGCGCCAATGGTGGTACCGGGGCAGCAGGAGCTGCCGGCGCCACGGGTTCAGCAGGACCCACAGGTGCTTCAGGTTCTGTCGGAGCGACCGGAATTACAGGTTCAGCAGGAAGCACCGGCGCCACCGGTTCAACGGGTGTTACCGGCGCTACTGGTAATAATGGAAGTACGGGTGCTACCGGTACTGCGGGAACAACCGGTGCCACGGGTGCCTCAGGTTTTCTCGGAAATGGAACTGCCGTGGGTAATACCACCTACTGGGATGGCATTGAATGGGTATTAAACAGCAATTATATCTTCAACGACGGCCACGATATTTATATGGGGCCTAACAGCCTGGCCACCGGCGAACCATCGTTTGCTATTGGCAGCGGAGCTACTTCTACGGGGCTTATCTCAACAGCAATTGGTTATAACTCCACGGCGCAGGGTGAGGGTTCCGAAGCCATTGGCTGGATAGATTATTCAACCGGCTTTGCGTCAGTTTCGCTGGGCACTATTAACCTGGCCAGCGGCGATTACTCTGCCGCCATTGGTCTTCACGATACAGCTACCAACTTTGCTTCAGTGGCTCTGGGTTCGTATTCATCTGCAGCGGGTCAATACGCCACTGTGCTGGGGTCTTATTCTTCTGCCGCCGGAAATAATGCATCGGCTATGGGATATGAAAGTGCGGCCTCCGGTAATCAGTCAATAGCCATTGGCAGTTATGTTTCAACAAATGGCCAAAGCGGCGCTTTTATTGCCGGAGATGCTTCCACAGGTGGGGTGACTAGTTATTCTACCTTGCCCAACACTTTTGCAACGCGCTATGCCGGCGGCTACACTTTTTACAGCGATCAATATTTAACCCAGGCTCAGGCAGCTTATTTTATTGGTGGTTTAATGGGGATAGGAACTTCAGCCCCGTATGGCAAATTAGATGTTTGTGCCACGGCTTCTAACAATGGCAATATTTACGTGTCAACCCATAATAATACCAGCGAAAATGATGTAAGCAACCGCATGTCACTGAAAATAGGGATGCAAACCGGCGACCTGGGGCCTACCGACGGATTTGCCGGTATGCAAATGACCACCGAAGCCTTTGGTACCGGCAACGGAGGTATTATTCAGTTCGAAACCTGGGGCTCTGGCACCTCCATAACCAGGGAAGTGGCCCGCATCAACGAAAACGGATACCTCGGGATTGGAACCACCACTCCTTTATCCTCACTGCATGCGTTTTCGGCTAATAACGAAGTGGGTATCATACAGGGCAGCAGTGCTAATGGCACCTGGTTTTCACTAAACAACACCGATTCGGCCTGGTATCATTTTATTGCTACCTCTACCTCAAATGCTGAAGGAGCAGGCAAGTTATTATTTGCCCGTGGCTGCGGTTTCAATTGTTACGCTGCATCGTATTACATGAGCTTCGTAAGTTCCACTGGTTACGTGGGAATTAACACCGCAGCCCCTGCGGCCCAACTGGAGGTGGATGGCTATACCAAACTAGGGCAGGCAGCCCCGGCTATCCAAATGCTTGAACTAACCGGAACGACCAGCAGTTCAGGCACAGGCTGCGACTCCATTGCCTTTGCGCTAACGGCTCCCAAAATAGTTGGAGTGAGTGTATTGGTGGACCGCGATGGGTTGGGCGACTGGGTGCCCCCGGTTTTTGGAACTACATCCCCGGCAGCCCCAAATCCTGTAGACTGTGAGTATACCTGGTATATAGGCAGTAGCGGAAGCAAAATTTTTGTATGTAACGTTTCTGCCACCTTGTCGGCTAATATTCTTTCAAAAAACATACAGGTGCTTATTACTTATCATCAGTAAAAAGCGGTGTTTTCGCCACTGTTCGGTCCCGGTAAATTTTGGATAAATTTATTGTCGAACTCAATAATTTAAACTAAGTTGGCCTTGGACTTGAAAAATAGCGAAAGGAAAGCTATTATTGCACCCCGTTAAAACGACTTCGTAGCTCAGTTGGTAGAGCAATTCACTCTTAATGAATGGGTCCAGAGTTCGAATCTCTGCGAGGTCACCGCGAAGGTCTGGAAATGCCCAGACCTTCTTCTTTTTCCCTGCTAAATGGCTGTTATACTGTTAAAACGCACCATATCTTAAAGGTTCGTAAAGGTTCTTCCAGTTGACTATTCAGTTGACTATTGGTCACAGACCAGTTGACTATTTTGAAAAACTCCTGAAAAAACGGTTTTCTGCCCTTCTTCGGGTATAAAGTATCACCCCATAAATTTTTCCAGTTTTCAATGTAATTCTGGTTTAACACTCCTTTCCATTCCTCAAAAGTTAATTGCTCTACCAACTGAGCTACGAAGTCATTCAATACAGGGTATCACAACGGCAAAATCAGTTGACTCTAACCCAAAGTCAACTACAAATCAGTTGACTCTAACCATTAGTTGGGTACGCCGGTCAAACTGACCACCTAAGGCCGAAGCAAACTGACCACTGATTTTGCTGGCGAAGATTTTAGAAGTTCATGCATTATTGGATGGTTAAAAAAA
>Ga0316217_10004995_pt1 | contig 13986 bp, 12 predicted proteins | sample 1anoAmetaG_FD_203633 | JGI IMG/M metagenome (GOLD analysis project Ga0316217, IMG submission 203633) | Freshwater microbial communities from Trout Bog Lake, Wisconsin, USA - 1anoA | ecosystem: Environmental > Aquatic > Freshwater > Lake > Hypolimnion/Profundal zone | place: USA: Wisconsin...
GTGCAGGACGACCCCGTCGAGGGCATGCGCAAGCTGGCCAAGTACGTCTTCGCCACCCACATCAAGGACCTCAAGCCAGAAAAGGGCGTTTCGGTCAACAACTGGCACTTCTTTGCCACCACGCCGATCGGGGACGGCTATGTCGACAACCTCGCCCTGGCCAGGCTGCTCAAGGAGGCAAACTACAAGGGCTTCCTGGCTGTCGAACTCGACTACCTCCACCCCGACTACAACGATGACGTGGACGCGGCCGTCGCCAAGAGCATCGCGGAACTGAAACGCATCGCAGCGGCCGTGGGCTGAGCGGGAGGAGGGACATGAAAGAACTTCGCGTAGGAATCATCGGGCACAAGTTCATGGGCAAGACCCACAGCAATGCCTGGAGGCAGGCTCCCCTGTTTTTCGACATGCAAGCCAGGCCGGTCCTGTCTGTGGCCTGCGGCCGCAACATGGAACAGTTGCAGGCATTTGCCGACAACTGGGGCTGGCGGGAGTGTGAACCGGACTGGAGGAAAATGGTAAGGAGCGACAAGGTCGACATCGTCGACATCTGCGCCCCCCAGTATCTGCACTATGAAATGGCGATGGAGGCCGCTCGTGCCGGCAAGCACATCTTCTGCGAAAAGCCCTTGGCCATGACCTATGCCCAGGCCAAGGAAATGTACGAGGTCGCCGAGAAGAACGGGGTAACCCACTACGTCAACCACAATTACCGCCGCACCCCGGCCGTGCGCCTGGCCAAACGCCTCATCGACGAGGGCAAGGTCGGACGCATCTTCCACTGGCGCGGGGCCTATCTGCAGTCCTGGATCATTGACCCGAATTTCCCGCTGACCTGGCATCTCAAGAAGGAAACAGCTGGTTCGGGCCCTCAGGGCGACCTCAACAGCCACTCGGTCGACCTGGCCCGCTACCTCGTCGGTGACATCAAGGCGGTCACCGGAATGACGGCCCATTTCATCAAGGAACGGCCACTCCCGGATGAACAGGAAGCCGGCACCTTCAAGGGTGGCACCAGCGGCACCGGCAAGGGGCCGGTCACCGTCGAGGACGCGGCCTTCATGATGGTGGAATTCGCCAACGGCGCCCTCGGTTCTTTCGAGGCCTCGCGTTTCGCCCAGGGCCGCAAGAACTACAACACATTCGAGATCTACGGCGAGAAAGGCGCCATCCTGTTCGACCTCGAGCGGATGAACGAGCTGCAGTTCTATTCTGCGGAGGATCCCGACTACGCTCAGGGTTTCCGGACCATCCTCGCAACCGAGTCAGCCCACGAATACATCAAGAGCTGGTGGCCGCCCGGACACGTAATCGGTTATGAGCATGAATTCATCCATGCGGTGGTGGATTTCGTCGACGCCATCGTCTGCATGAAAAAAATCGAACCCAACTTCTATGACGGAATGAAGGAAATGGAAGTTCTGGAGGCCGGCTTGACCTCAGCTGAGACTGGTCGGAAAGTCGTCCTGGGGTAACGGAAACGGATCGTCCCCCGCCCTGGCTCTCCGGGGCAGGGGGATGATCTGAAGGCAGGCCCCCCAGCAGATGTCCATGGCATTTCTGCCCAAGCGCCAGGTATCGCTGGTCGCCTGGCGGAGGTGTCTGCTCCACGTGGCGCCGCTGGTTTCGGGGATCACGATGCAAAAGTTGAGTATTTCATGGAGTATTCGGGCCGTATATGAGCCAAGAAGATTCAATGATAATTAATAAATTATATATGACACTGTCTGAACTCTGCTTGGCACCGGCCGATGAACTGAAAAACCATATTGCATGCTGAATCTGTTGATATCACGTCTTAATAGTGGGGTTCAGTATCCCAATGGCTGTGGGAAAAAACATGAGCAACAGCAGGCCGATAAAGAATTATTTCATGGAAAAATCAGGCTTGTTCCTGGTGCTGGCCATTCTTGCCATAGCAGCGGTAGCCATCAGGGGCCTGACGGGCGTCAATTTCTATATGCCCTCCAATCTTTTGAACATACTCCGGAGCTTCTCGATGCTTTGCATCGCTGCCTTGGGGCAGACGGTGGTCATCATCGCGGGTGGGCTTGATCTTTCCGTCGGCGAAGTCATATCGGCCTCCAACATTCTGGCTGCGCACTATATGGCAGGGAACAATAGTTATCTATTCATGGGACTGGCCGTTGTCATCGCTTTTGGCGTCATCGTCGGGGTCGTCAATGGGTTGCTGGTGACGGTGCGCAATGTGCCGCCATTCATTGCAACGCTTGGCGTGGCGACGGTCCTGAACGGCATCCGCCTGCTGATCACCAATGGTCTGCCCAACGGGCAGATCCCCGCCAACCTCAAGACGCTCGGAACCGGTTTCAGTTTCAATCTGCCGAACCTGTTCTTCGTGTTCCTCGCCGTGGCGATCCTGTACTACCTCATGCTCGGCCGGACCGGGTTCGGCCGGCGCCTGTACGCTGTCGGTACGAACAAGGATGTCGCCATCCTCAGCGGGATACGGTCGAAGCGCTTCATCATAATGAGCTACGTCATCTGCAGTGTTTCCGCAGCCATCGTCGGGGTGCTGCTCGGTGGATACACCGGCATGGCCGACCAGAAAATCGGTGACGGTTTCGACATCCAGACCATCGCCTCGGCGGTCCTCGGTGGCGCGGTCATCGGCGGTGGTGTCGGCAGCGTGAGCGGTACCGTGATCGGCACGCTCATCATGCTCATCGTGACCAATCTCACCGTGCTGGCCCATTTCCCGATCCAGAGCCAGATGCTGGTCCAGGGCCTCCTGATCGTCATCGCTCTCTGGTTCAACAAAAAAAGGTGAAGAAGTCCGCGCAACGGACAAATGGGGTGAAGTTAGTAATTAATTTGAAATATTGTATGAGGAGAACATCATGAATGGTTAAAAAAGGATCGCCCTCTGGTTCAACAAGAGAAAGCGGAAAAATCCACGTAACTGATAAATAAGGAACGAGGAGAACGATATGAAGAGCAGGCATGTTTTCGTGACCTTGGCCCTCCTGGCCATGGCGGCGCTTCCTGCAGCGGCTGCCCAGAAGAAGTATGTCATCGGCTGGAGCAATGCCGGCATGGGAGACTCCTGGCGCCTCTTCCTGGATGCGAACTTCAAGGCTGAAGCCTCGCTGCATCCGGAAATCGCCAAGACTTTCATCACCAACGCGGATGAAAAGCCCGAGAAGCAGATCGCAGATATCGACGACCTGATCACCAAGGGTGTCGATGCCCTTATCGTCTACCCGACCGTCGGTGACGCCATCGTTCCGGCCCTGGAACGCGCTTATGCCCAGAAGATCCCAGTCATCGTTTTTGGCGGCACGATCAACACCAGCAGCTACACCTGTCTTGTCACCCAGGACCTCAAGGAATTCGGGCGCGCCCAGGCGGAATGGCTGGCCAAGGAAATGAAGGGCAGCGGCAACATCGTGATGCTGAGCGGCATCGCCGGCAACACCACGGCCGAGGATCGCCTGGCCGGGGCCCGCGACGAGTTCAAGAAATTCCCGAAGATCAAGGTCCTGGATCAGCAGTATACCGATTGGTCGCCACCCAAGGCCAAGGGCGTCATGGAAGCCATGATCCAGGCGTTCCCGAAGATTGATGGCATCTGGGCCGACTCCGGCCTGGAATCCTGGCCCGCCCTGCAGGCCATGCAGGAAGCCAAGCGCCCCCTGGTGCCCAGCACCGGCGACCAGCTGAACGGCTATGCCAAATTCCTCGTTGCCAACAAGGCCCGCGGTTTCGTCTACCCAATGACCACCCGCCTGTCCGGTGAAGCCCTGAAGATCGCCCTGAAGGTCCTGAAGGGCGAGAAGGTTCCCAAGAACTTCTCCATTGACGTGAAAGGCCTCGGCCCTGACATGGTCGCCAAGTTCGCCCAGCCCAAGCTGTCCGACTGGTGGTGGATCGGGGATGACCAGATTCCCAAGCAGTTCCTGCCGGACGTCAAGTAACACCCAGCGTGAGCCACCGGCATGGTGTCCGCGCCATGCCGGTCATCGCCTGAAAGGGACCCTGGATGTCCACTGAAATCACACCCGACGCGATCCTTGAGCTCAAGGGAATCAGCATGTCATTCCCTGGCGTCAAAGCGCTCAATGATGTGTCGATTGCTTTTCTGCCTGGTGAGGTTCATGCCCTGGTCGGCGAGAACGGCGCTGGCAAGTCGACCATGATGAAGATCCTGTCAGGTGTCTATCAGGCGACCGAGGGATCCCTGGTGTTCAAAGGCGAACCGGTCTTGTTCAAGAACCCCCAGCAGGCCCAGACCGCTGGAATCAGCATTATTTTCCAGGAATTCAGCCTGATAAAGAATTTCACGGTGATCGAGAATGTCTTTCTCAACCGTGAACATACCCACCCCCTTGGTTTCCTGGACAGGAAAAAGGAACGTCAGGTCGCGCTCGACCTGTTGAAAGAGATCGGCTTTGAACTGGATGTCGATGCCCGGATCGAGGACTTGACCGTGGTCCAGCAGCAGGTCGTCGAGATCGTGAAGGCCCTGTCGGTCACCGCCAGCGTCCTCATCATGGACGAACCCTCGGCCGTGCTGACCGACAAGGAACTGAAGCGCCTGTTCGAAATCATTCGCACCCTTAAAAACCGTGGCGTGACCGTCATCTACATCTCACACATGCTGGAGGAGGTGTTCGAGATCGCCGACCGGGTGACCGTCATGAAGGACGGCCAAGTTGTGGGGACCAAGAACACCTGCGACACCGACAAGCCGAATCTGATCCGCATGATGGTCGGTCGCGAGATCACCGCCTATTATCCGGAACGGACCTCCACCCGCGGCAAGAAGCTCCTCGAGGTCAAGAACCTCACCAAGAAGAAGGCGCTGGAGAACATCGCTTTCGACCTGCATGAGGGCGAGGTGCTCGGCATCGCCGGGCTCGCGGATTCGGGCCGGAACACCATGGTGCATTGCATCCTCGGCATCGATTCAGCGGACAGCTGCGACCTGCAGGTCGAGGGCAAGCCGGCCGCCATGCGCTCCATCCACGACGCCATCGCCGGCCGGATCGGCTTCATTTCAGAAGACCGCAAGAATTTCGGCATCTTCGGACCCATGACGGTCAAGGACAACATCACCATCGTCGATCTCCACAGTTTCCTCAGGCTCGGTTTCATCCGGCGCAAGAAGGAAAAGACCGCGACGACCGACCAGATCCTTCAACTGCGCATCAAGGTCAGCAACATGTTCCAGCGCGCGGATACACTCAGCGGGGGCAACCAGCAAAAGATGCTCCTGTCCCGGTGGCTGCTCAAGAGACCGCGGATCTTCATCATCTGCGAACCGACCCGCGGGATCGATGTTGGCGCCAAGATGGAGATCTACCGGATCATGCGCGACCTGGTCAGCGCCGGCAATGGGATCATCATGATCTCATCCGAGCTTCCCGAGGTGATCGGCGTCTCCGACCGGATCATGGTCATGAAGTCTGGCAGGGTCGCCGGAATCATTGACCAGGCATCAGAGCGTGCAAGCGAAGAGCAGATCATGTCCATGGCTGTCGGTCACCGTTTCTCGATCACGGAAGAGGAAAAATGAGTTCCCCCCCGAAAACCCGACGGATACTGAAGGGCCTCATCGCGCCGGAAGGACTGGTCTGGATCATCCTCGCTGCGCTGATCGTGGTATCCATCTTTGCATCGGACCTTTTCCTGAGGCCGAACAACCTGCAGAATGTATTCCTGGTGCAACCGGTCGGTCGCGGTCTCGCGGCCCTGGGGCAGGCCATGATCGTTATCGCCGGCGGCATCGACCTCTCTGTCGGATCGATGATCTCGCTGCTGACCTCCCTGGCGGCCGGCATCTTCCAGCAGCATCCAGGCCTTTCGCCGATCCTGATCGTCCTGCTGCTGGTCGCCCTCGGGGCCGCGATGGGGGCCATCAACGGTTTCATCGTGGTCTACATGAGGGTCGCCCCGTTCATGGCCACCTTGGCCATGATGCTCGTCTACCAGGGCATGGCCCTGTTCTATGCTAAGCGGACCATGGGTGGGGTGCCGAAGGGCTTCCGGGTGATCGCCGACGGTGACATCCTGGGCATACCGTTGCCCATCATCCTGTTCATCTGCGTGATCGTGTTCTGCTGGCTGCTGCTCGGCAAGACCCGCTTCGGCAAGCATCTTTATGCGGTTGGGGCGGACTCCACGGTCTCCGCGCTGTCCGGAATCAATGTCAAGCGGACTAGATTCCTCGCCTACCTGCTGGGTGGGATCCTGTTCTCCCTGTCGGCCATCTTCCTGACTGCCCGCATGGGTGGTGGCGGGCCGAAGGTGGGGGTAGGATACGAACTGGATTCCATCACGGCCATTGTCATCGGCGGCGTAGCGCTGAGTGGGGGCGCCGGAAACGTGTTCGGTGCCTTTGGAGGCGTGCTGATCATCGGCGTGTTTTATAACCTCATGAATCTGCTGTCGATGAACTCATTCCTGCAGACGCTTCTCAAGGGCCTGGTGCTCATCCTGGCGGTCGCATTCACGTTCAAGAAGAAGAAATGACTGGAGGTCCAACCGTGGAAATCAAGGAACTTCACAAACCCATCCGCCTCGGCAAGAAAACCGCGCCGAACCGCATCGTCTACCAGCCGACCGAAGCCAACAACTGCGACGACCGGGGCTCCGTCACTGCGGACACCATCAAGAAATACGTCCGGATCGCGCAGGGCCGGCCCGGGATCATCCACATCGAGTCGATCGACGTGACCCTGACAACCCAGGCTCGCACCAACCGCATGCTCATCCTCGACGAAAACGTGCCGGGCCTCAAACGCCTGGTCGAGGAAATCCGCAAAGTCAACCAGGACTCACTCATCATCTTCCAGTTGAGCCATGCCGGCCGTCTCAGTGATCCGGCGCTCAAACCGGCACTGTCGATCTACCCGACAGGCAGTTCGCGGATGATGAGCACGGCCGAGGTCCAGCAGGCCCGCGACGAGTTCATCGCGGCGGCGAAACGCGCCCACGAGGTCGGTGCGGATGGGGTCGACATCAAACAGGCTCACGGCTTCCTCGGCGGCGAATTCTTGCATCCGGCCAACCTGCGCCCGGATCAGTACGGCGGGTCCTGGGAAAATCGTTGCCGCTTTTTCCAGGAAGTCCTCGCGGGCGTCCGGGTGGCCATCAAGGACGACAGCTTCATCATCGGTACCCGCCTCTCCCCCTATGAAGGCATCCCTGGCGGCTGCGGCACTGCCGGACCGGATGAGTTGATCGAAGACCTGACTGAACCGATCGCCTATGCGCGGCTCATGGAACAGTCTGGACTCGATTTCATCAATGTCAGCGGAGGTTTCGCAGCCGCCAACCTCGAAATTCTGTTGCCGACCATGGTCTATCCTGAAGGAGTCCTGCGCCTGTTCTCCTGGGCGAAGGCCATCAAGGCGGTGGTGAGTATCCCGGTCATTGGTTCGGGTTATTCCTACTTGCGGGACGGGAGAAACAAGCTGTTCATTGACGACCCGGAACAGCGTAGCCTGCTCTACCAGGCCGAGCGGAACATCGCTCGCGGCCATGTCGACATGGTCGGCATCGGCCGGCAGTCCATCGCCGATCCGCTGTTCGCCCGCAAGGTCTTCGGCAATCAGATCGGCAGGATCGACTGGTGCACCTGCTGCAGTGGCTGCGGTATCCTGCTGGGCAGCAACAAGAAAGTCGGCTGCACCGTCTATGACCCGGACTACCGTCAGCTATGAACCCGTCCCTCGGAGGTGACCGGTTCAACATCCTGGTGCTCTACCATTCGGAGTCCGGCAATACCCGTCAGATGGCCGAAACGGTGGCGGGGGGCGCGACCCAGGTGCCGGGCTGCACCATTCAGATTAAATCGGTGGAGGTAGCCACCGCGGAGGACCTGCGCTGGTGCGACGGCATCGCCCTGGGCAGCCCCACCCATTACGGCTCCGTGTCCTGGGAGATGAAACGCTGGTGGGACGAACTGCCGGACGGGCTCTGGGGCACCATCGACGGGAAAATCGGCTGTGCCTTCAGTTCGTCGGGCGCCTGGGGTGGCGGCGCGGAACTGGTCTGCCTCAATCTGCTGGTCATCCTAATCAACTACGGCTTCCTGGTGTTCGGGGTGACTTCCTACGTCGCCAAGAAGTTCACACTTCACTACGGCAGCGTCATCGCCGGCGCGCCGAGGGAACAGAGAGAAACTGATTCTTGCCTGATTTTGGGCAAAAGACTGGCTGAGATGGTCGTGGGACGGCCATCAGACCAGTCGCAAACAACACTGGAGGAAATATGAAAGCTCGTCTCGTACCCGTCTTTTTCGATCCCGGACGCGACCAGGAGTTCGACCAGCAGATCGCCGCCCTGCGGGTGTTGCTTTCCGACCAAGCCGAGATCCTCGCGCCCGTGCCCCTCGGCGCTCCGGTGCCCGAATGCGAAGCCGTGCTCTTTCCCCAGATTCTGGGTGAAGGCTACCGCCGTGTCGCCGACTTCCGCAAATACGAGGTGCCCATCCTGATCATCACCTCGGAATTCGGCACCGTCTCGATGTGGGACTGGGAAATTGCCGGCTACCTCGATGCGGAAGGCATCAAGACCATCGCTCCCTACAATGCCGACCAGGCCCGCCGGATCTGCCAGACCCTCGCCGTCAAGCGGGAAATGCGCGGCACGAAGTTCCTCGTGTTCCAGGACAATCCCGGCGAAGGCTGCCAGCCGAGCATCTTCAAGCGCTTCTACTGGTGGGAAGACGAGTGCACCCAGCGCATCAAGGACGCTTTCGGCATCGTCATCGAAAAGCGCAGCTACAAGGAATTCGGCGCGGCGATCAAGCTCATCACGGATGAGGAGGTCGCTGCCGTCCGCAAGGATCTCAGCGTCAATGTTGACGGACTCGGCGCCGGCGCCATGGACAGCGCCCTGCGCATGTACATCGGCCTGAAGCGTGAGGTCCAGAAGGACCCCTCGATTCGCGGCATGGGCATCAACTGCCTCAACGAGTCGCGTTTCTCCGATACCACCCCCTGCTTCGCCTGGAACCTGATCTTCGAAGAACTCGGGGTGTTATGGGCTTGCGAGGCCGACACCGTCTCCCTTGTCTGCAAGTTCATCCTCAACAAGTGCCTGGACGCGCCGCTGATGATGACCAACATCTATCCCTTCCTGATGGGCCGCGCTGCCCTCAAGCACGAGAGGATCGATAAGTTCCCCGACGTGGCCGAGCCGGAAAACCATATCCTCATGGCCCATTGCGGTTACCTCGGCGTCCTGCCCCGGAAATTCGCCGAAACCTGGTCGCTCAAGCCCCCGGTCCTCGGCATCGTCGACAAGAACGCCCATGCCATCGACGCCCGTATGGCCGTTGGCCCGATCACCCTTGCCAAGTTCAACCCTACGTTCAAGAAGATCATGGTGGTCGAAGGCGCGCTCACAGGCTACTCCCAGAATCCAGGCTCCGACTGCGTCAACGGTGCGGTCATCAAGGTGCCTGACGGCCATGTTTTCATGAACAGCCTGTATTCCCACCATCAGATCCTCATGAAGGGCCACTGGTGCCAGGAGATCGAGTTCATTGCCAAAGTGCTCGGCTTGGAGGTTGAAAAAAACTGATCCTGCAAATGACGATCGGGGCCCCACTATCTCCGGGCTATGACCTGCAATGCCCCTCCGTGATCATGGAGGGGCCCTTTGGCATTGCATCCAGGAGACCCATGTAATGACCTGCCGGGCAATATTATTCGACCACGATGGCACCCTGGTCGATTCCGAACTGGTCCATCACCGGATCTGGAATCAGATTTTGGCGGCCTACCAGGTGGTCATCCCGGCGGAAATCTATCGGCGGCACTACGCCGGTATTCCCACCCGCGCCAATGCCGAGGACTTGGTGCAGCGCTTCGGCCTGAGGGTGCCCGCCGAGATGCTGGCGATGGCCAAGAACTCGGCGACTCGCGACTTCCTGGCCCAGGCAGCGTTTCCCTTGATGCCCGGGGTGGTGGGGGCCGTCGAGGAACTGACCCGGCTGGGTTTGAAACTGGGGGTGGTGACCGGCGCCAATGCCCAGGGGGTGCGGGCGACACTCGAGGCGCATGGACTGGCCCATCGGTTCTGCATCTCCATCTCCGGCGACGATGTGGTGAACAGCAAGCCGGCGCCCGACTGCTATCTGCTGGCCGCGCGCCGGCTGGGGCTGGACCCGGGAGAATGCCTGGCGATCGAGGATACCGAGCATGGCCTGCGGGCCGCGCTCGGGGCCGGGATGCCCTGTCTGGCACTGCCGACCGCCATGTCGCAGCACCATGACTTCAGCGGTGCGCTGGCTGTGCTCGATGGCCTGCCGGACGCAGTGGATCACATCCGCCGGACCCTGGGCTGCCATACGGATTAACTGGATCGGACCTGCTTCTCCGGCTCGCGGAACCAAGCGAAGGTCCTGGCCACCAGGTGGTCCATCGCCTTGGCGTCGCAGGGCCCGTTGGCCAGCGCGTAGGGGTCGAGGAAAGGTGATTCTACTACGCTGCCGCGCGGCCGCGCTTCTGGCTCAGGGCGCTCACGGCCACCGAAAGGATGATGAGCATGCCGAAGGTCACGTCCTGGAAATAGGGGCTGACCTGGAGCATGTTCAGGGAGTTGGAAATCACGCCCATGAGCAGGACCCCGAAGAAAGTGCCGACGATGCGGCCCTTGCCACCGTTCATGGGGGTCCCGCCGATCACCACGGCACCGATGGCCTGGAGCTCAATGCCCGAGCCGGTGGCTGGCTGGGCCGCGCCGACCCGGGACAGCAGCATGGTCGCGGCGATGCCGACCAGCAGCCCGTTGATGGCGAAGAACAGCATCTTGTTGAAATTGATGCTGATGCCCGCGAGGTAGGCAGCGCGCTCGTTGGAGCCGATGGCGTAGACCCGCCGGCCCAGCCGGGAGTAGCGCAGCAGGAAACCGACCGCGGCGTAGACCGCCAGGCTGAACACGAACAGCAGCGGCAGCACCCCGAAGAAGCGCATGGAGCCGAGGCCCTCGAACTTGCCATAGATGGTCTGCAGGGTCGCCTGCGTCAGGAACAGGGCGATGCCCCTGAACACCCCGATGGCCGCAAGGGAGATGATGAAGGAGGGCGCCCTGAACAGGATGGAGCTGGCGCCCACGAACAGGGAGCAGAGCAGCGCCACGGCGATCCCAGCGGCGATCGCCCAGAGGTAGGGCGTATCGGCCTTCATGAGCATGGCCATCACGCAGGCGGACAGGCCGATGTTGGCCCCCACCGAGATGTCGAAGTTGCCGGAGATGATGAGGATGGTGGCCCCTGAGGCGACCACGCCGAGGGTGGAGACTTGCTCCAGAATGTTGACGATGTTGTTGACCCGGAAAAAGCGGGGGTTGATCCCGCCGGTGATGGCGGCGATGATCACCATGACGAGGAGCAGTAGGAACCACTGGCTCCCCAGAATGCTCACCCCCGTCTTTCGTTCCCTGCCCATGCGTTCCCCTGTGGTTATGAGATTCCTATGAATTCCTTGATCAGGAACTGCTCGGCGATGCCGACGTTCTCGACCACCTTGACCATCCGCCCCGCTCGCATCACCCCGATCCGGTCGCTCATGGAGAGCAGTTCGGGCATGTCCGAGGAGATCATGACCACGCACTTGCCGGCCCGGGCGAATTCGACCATGAGCTTGTAGATCTCCTCCTTGGCCCCCACATCCACTCCCTTGGTGGGCTCGTCGAACAGGTACAGATCGGCATCCTCGATCATCCACCTGGCGATGACCGCCTTCTGCTGATTGCCGCCCGAGAGGGACTCGATGGTCTGGGCCTGGGAGGAAACGACGATGCGCAGCTTCTCGATCAACCGGGCCGAGATCCGGCCCTCCTCCGCCAGAGCCAGAACCGGGCCGCCGGACAGCTCATTGTGGACGATCATGACGTTCTCCGTCACGCTCCGGGGCCCGAACATGGCGAACTTGCGGCGGTCCTCGGTGATCAACCGGATCCCGCTGCGGATTGCCGCCTGTGGGCTGCGGGGGGTGACTCGCCGGCCGTCGATGAAGAGTTCGCCCGCCGCGCGCGGATACATGCCGTACAGGAGCCCTGCCAGCTCGCTGCGCCCGGAGCCCACCAGGCCGCCGATGCCGAAGATCTCGCCGGCCCGGATCTCGAAGCTGACGTCCTCGACCACGCCCGGCCAGAGCATACCCTTGACCTCGACCCGGACCGCGCCAATCGCGACTTGCTCCCGCCGATAGAACTGCGATGCGTCCCGGCCGACCATGCTGCGGATCACGAAGTCAACGTCGACCTCGTCCCGCCGCCAGATCCCGACCCGTTCGCCGTCCTTGAGGATGAGGATGGTGTCTCCGATCTCGAAGACCTCCTCCAGGTAGTGGGAGATATAGATCACTGCGATGCCCCGGGCCTTGAGCTGCTTCACCAGGGCCATGAGGGAGCGCTTCTCCTCGTAGCCAAGTGAGCTGGTGGGTTCGTCCATGATCAGCACCCGGGCCGACCGGTGCAGCGCCTTCACGATCTGCAGGTTCTGTTTCTGCGCCGCAGAGAGCGTCTCCACCAGGGCGGTCGGGTCGATGTCGATGTGCAGCAGCTCTAGGTGGCGCCGGGCCTCGATCTCCTGGGTCCGGGCGTCGACCCTGAAGCCCGCAGCCGCGGGCAGCTCGGCCCCAAGGAAGATGTTGTCGGCCACCGAGAGCGAATCGATCAGCTCCACGTCCTGGTAGATGGTGGACACGCCCAGGGCCATGGCCTGCCGGGGTACGAGGGCGGAGAAGGTCGCGCCCTGTAGGGTGATGGTGCCCGCGCCGGGGGCCACCGCACCGGACAGGAGCTTGATGAGCGTCGACTTGCCCGCCCCATTCTCCCCCACGACGCACAGCACCTCGCCTGCCTGGAGCTCGAAGGAGACATCCGAGAGGGCTGGGCGCTGCGCGCCGTAGGACTTGGTCAGGCCTGAAACTGAAAGCACGACTTCATTCGGCATGAATCTAATACATCCCGTTGTACTGTGGGAAGTGGGTATGGGTGAGTTGCAGCCACACCGGGTTGATGTCCCAGGGCACCACCTTGGTCATGTCGTTGATGGTGGCGGGGGTGACCGGGGTGATGGGCAGCATGATCTGCTGATTCTTGATCTTGATCTTGCCGGTGGTGTAGGCGTGCAGCGCCAGGGCGGAGACCATGCCCTCCCAACCGGGGGACGAGGAGATCGAGTACTTGATGCTGCCGTCCCGGACCAGGTCTAGGCCGTAGGGGGCGCCGTTCTGCGAGACGACCTTGATCGGGTTGTTGAGCAGGTTGCGGGCCTTCAGGGTGCGGACCACCGCGGCGGCCATCTCCTCGTTGAACACGAACAATACCGAGAACTTGGTGCCGGACTGGACGAGGTCCTCCACCTGGGTGACCGCGACTGTGGGATCGTACTTGCCGTCACGAATGGCGACGATCTTGTTCTTGCCGAGGGCGGCGAGCCCAGGTTCGAAGGTCGCGCGGAGCATCTGCACCGGCACATGCTCGAACATGCCGGTGATCAGGGCCACGTTCTCGCCGGGGTAGTTCTTGGCGATGAACTGGCACATGTCCTTGCCCATGGCGCCCCAGTCGAAATCGATGGCGGCGACCACGTCGTAGCCGGACTTTAGCACCTTGCCCACGTCGTCGGTCACCACCAGCGGCACGTTGGCCGCGGCGCACTTCTTGGCCGCGATGTTGGCGCCGTTCTGGTTGAAGGTGAACACGCACATACCGTCGACGCCCTGGTTTATGAGGGAGTCGATGTTGGCAATCTCCTTTTCGGGGTCGTAGGCGGAGTTGAGGACGATCACTTTGGACCCGGTCTTTTCGGCGGCGTAGACGAAGCCATCGACGTCCTTCTTGTACCAGGTGTCAGGCCCCGGCGTGACGTAGCCGTTGGGCGACGTCAAGGATCCTTGTGCGTCAGCGACAACTAACTTTGTGCATTTAAGGGGCCGAGGCGGAGCCGATGGCCTTACCAAATCTTAGGCAATGGCCTGATCGCGGACGCTCCGCGTAGTT
>Ga0316217_10004996_pt1 | contig 13986 bp, 6 predicted proteins | sample 1anoAmetaG_FD_203633 | JGI IMG/M metagenome (GOLD analysis project Ga0316217, IMG submission 203633) | Freshwater microbial communities from Trout Bog Lake, Wisconsin, USA - 1anoA | ecosystem: Environmental > Aquatic > Freshwater > Lake > Hypolimnion/Profundal zone | place: USA: Wisconsin...
TGTGCAGGATTTGGAGGGTCGCACTCTGGCGTGGAACCCGGGGGCGGTGAGGTTGTACGGCTGGAGCGAAGCCGAGGCTTTGGAGATAAATGTCTGCGACCGAATTCCCGAGGGTCTGCGAGCGGGTTCCTTGGACACGCTGGCCCAGCTTAGTCGAGCCGAGATTCTGGAGCCGTACCATACCCAACGACTGACCCAAGCGGGTGCCCTCGTGGAGGTGTCCATCATCTCCACGGCTTTGATCGATGGGGTGGGGCAGATGTACGCGATTGCCACCACCGAGCGTTTGAAAGAATCCAGACTGGGCTGAACGTGGGAGGTGCATCATGACCGACCCGGAAAAACTCCTTGGCAAAGGCGTCGAACGGCGTCGGAAGGCCGAAGAGATCATCCGGATGGAGGCCCTGCTGGATCTCTGCGAAGCCCTGTCACCCGAAGCCACGCAACAGATCCTCCACGAACTGCGAGTGCATCAGATTGAATTGGAGATGCAGAACGAAGAACTGCGCCGGGCGCAGATTGAGCTAGAGGCTTCCCAGGCCCGCTACTTCGACCTCTACGAATTGGCCCCGGTGGGCTATGTCAGCCTCAATGAACAGGGGCTGATCCTGGAGGCCAATCTCACCGCCACCGCCTTGCTGGGCGTGGCCCGGGGTGCGCTGACGCACAGGCCGATCTCCCGCTTCATCCTCAAGCAAGACCAGGACATCTACTATCGGCATCGCAAGCGGCTGGCCGAGGAGGGTGAACAGCAGGCATGCGAACTGCGAATGCTAAAGAAGGACGGGACGCCCTTCTGGGCGCATCTGGAAGCCACCGCAGCAAGGGCTGGCGACGGAACATGTTCAGTGTACCGCCTCGTCGTAAGCGATATCTCCAGGCAGAAATTCCAGGAGGAGGCGCTGCAAAAAGCGTTGCACGATATCAAGACCCTACGCGGCATTGTTCCCATTTGTGCGTGGTGCAAAAAAATCCGCGATGACGAAGGCTACTGGAGCCAGGTGGAAGTCTATGTGCACAACCATTCGGAAGCCGAATTTACCCACGGCATCTGTCCGGAGTGCAGGGAGAAGCTGAAGCCTGAACTCGAGCAGGAGGGCAAATGCGTGGCGGAAAAGGAAAGAGGTCCAGTATGACCCGCATGGTTCCCCACCCGAGTGATGCCGCCGAATTGCGCCAGCAGGCCGAAGCGATCGCCACGAAAAACGCGGTCCAGTCGCCGGGAAACCTCGTGGCCCTTTCGCCGGAAGAGATCCAGCGGGTCTTCCACGAACTGCGGGTGCACCAAATTGAACTGGAAATGCAGAACGAAGAACTGCGACGAGCGCAGGTGGAACGGGACACGACGCAGGCTCGCTACTTTGATCTCTATGATCTGGCCCCGGTGGGCTATATCACCGTCAATGAGCAGGGGCTGATCCTGGAGGCCAATCTCGCCGCTGCAGGGTTGCTGGGCGTGCCTCGGTTTGTGATGGTCAAGCGACCCTTGACCCAATTCATCCTCAACGAGGACCAGGATGAATACTACCGACATCGCAATCGGATCGCCGAGACGGGTTCGCCGCAGAGCCAGGAGCTCCGGATGCTGCGGCATGATGGCACGGCCTTCTGGGCACACATGGACTTGGCCACCGCGCAAGATGCCGATGGCGCTCCGATGTTCCGCATCGTGCTGAACGACATCACCGAACGCAAGCTGGCGGAGCAGGCCCTGCGTGAGAGCGAGGTGAAATACCGGATGCTGTTTGACAGTGTCGGTGACGGGATATTCATTCATAACGAGGAGCGGATGCTGGCCGTCAACCCCATGGCCTGCAAGCGACTTGGGTATACATACACCGAGTTGATGTCCATGCCGCCATGCGCGGTGGATGCACCGGAGGAGGCTCTGCATCTGCCAGGCAGGGTTGCCAAGCTGATGGAGCAGGGGCAAATCACCTTTGAAACAGCGCATGTCCGCAAGGACGGTACCTCCGTAATGGCCGAGGTATGCGCCCGCCGGATCATCTGGGATGGCCAACCGGCGGTAATGTGCATCTGCCGTGACATCACCGAGCGCAAGCGGATGGAACTGGACCTGCAAAAGAGCAAGCAGCAACAGGACAGCCTTGCCTCCAGGATCCGGGTCGGGACCTACATCATGCGTACACGGCCAGACGGGGCCTCTACGCTTGAATACGCCAGCCCCAGGTTGGCGGAAATATTGAATGTGACCGTCGAAAATCTGCTGGTGGATGCCCAGGCGGTGCCTCGAGCGATCCATCCGGATGACTTGGATTCATTTCTGGCAGCGACTCGAGAGATGAACCGGCAACCGCGACCCTTCAACTGGAGTGGGCGGGCCGTGGTTGCCGGGATGCTCAAGTGGCTGCACTTCGAATCGTCCCCAACCCCGATGGTGTGCGGAGACACCCAATGGCACGGCTTTGTCGTGGACATCACCGAGCGCAAGCAGTTGGAAGCCCATAATGCCGCTCTGGAGGCCCAGAACCGTCAACTCCAGAAGGCCGAAAGCCTGGGGCGCATGGCCGAGTCCATCGCCCATCACTTCAACAACAAATTGCAATCCGTGGTTGCCAATCTGGACCTCCTGGGTGAACTCCCCCAGGAGATGGACCCCACCCATTGCCTGGCCAGGGCCAAGCAATCCACCGAGAAGGCGGCCGAGGTGAGCAGGCTGATGCTGCTCTACCTGGGGCAACCCACTCTTGAACGCAAGCCTCGCTTCCTTTCCGAAGTCGGTCAGGTCAGCCTGCCCCTCATCCAGAACTCCCTGTCCAGCACCGTGACTCTCGAGGCGGATTGGGCTTTCCCCGGTCCCGTCATCGAAGCGAACGCCGATCAGATCTACCAGATCCTGAACAACCTGCTGACGAATGCCTGGGAAGCCATGAGCGACACCGGGGGAGACGCTCGCCTCAGTGTCAAAACGTATCCGGCGGCGGAAATACCCACCGCACATCGCTTCCCTGTCGGATGGCAAGCCCAGGCGACCGAGTATGCCTGCCTGGAAGTGACGGATAACGGCTGCGGAATCGCGGATGGGGATTTCGAAAAGCTGTTCGATCCCTTCTTCTCCACCAAGTTTGTTGGGCGTGGGCTGGGCCTGTCCGTGGTCCTGGGCATGGTTCAGGCCCATGGCGGGGCCATCGCGGTCATGAGCAGACTGGGCCAAGGCAGCGCCTTCCGCGTCTATTTCCCGGTCTCAACCCAGCCCGTGTCCAGCCTGTCGGTACCAGGGGTTCGGGCTCCCATGCCGACAGCCAATGGCACGATCCTGGTGGTCGATGATGACGCGATGCTGCTTGAATCAACCGGAGCCATGATCGAGCGAATGGGATTCACGGTGCTCGCCGCCAAGGACGGCATCGAGGCTGTGGAGGTGTTCCGGCAGCACATGGACGAAATCCGCTGTGTGCTGACCGATCTGACCATGCCGCGCATGGACGGGTGGGAGACCCTGACCGCGCTGCGTCAACTCGCCCCCGCCCTTCCTGTGATCCTGGCCAGCGGCTACGGCAAGGCCCAGGTGCTTTCGAGTGCCCACCCTGATCGCCCCCAGGTCTTTCTGGAGAAGCCCTATGGGCTCCAACGGCTTCGGGACGCCCTCGGGCAAGCCCTATCTGTCGATGATGAGGGGATCGCGCCCCGCCTAACAGATCAGCGAAAAAACGGGTCGGAGTGAAGCCAGGTTGGGGGATGCCATGAACGAAAAGGAAGATCTCCGGCAGCGGGCCGAACGAATGACCCAAGAGGCTACGCCCCAGGATCCGGAACGCCTCGTGGCCCTTTCGCCGGAAGAAACCCAGCAGGTCTTCTACGAACTGCGGGTGCACCAGATCGAACTGGAAATGCAGAACGAGGAACTGCGCCAGAAGCAGGTAGAACTGGATGCCACCCTGGAGATGTACTTCGATCTCTACGAACTGGCCCCCGTGGGCTATTGCACGCTCAGTGAACAAGGGCAGATCCTGAAGGCCAATCTGACCGCCGCCGGGTTGCTGGGGGCGGTCCGGGGAGGGCTCCTGAAGCACCGTCTCTCTCGGTTCATCCTGCCCGAGGACCAGGACACCTACTACCGGTACCGCTCGCGGCTCTTCGAGACAGGTGAACCCCAGACCTGCGAATTGCGGATGCTGAAGTTTGACGGCACATCCTTCTGGGCCCATCTGGAAGCCACCGCTGGACAGGATCCGGAGGGTGCGCCGATATGTCGCATGGTGGTGAGTGATATCACTGAGCGCAAGTGGGCAGAAGAGGAGTTGCGGGCCAGTGGGGCCAAGTTGCGCTCCGTTCTGAACGCCTCGCCCGATGATATTACGATCACGGATCTGGAGGGGTGCATCCTTGGGGTTTCGCCTGCGGCCCTGACGCTATTGGGCTGCGCACGGGAAGAGGACCTCGTGGGCCATCGGATTGCTGAGTTCATCGCCCCCGAGGATCAAGAACGCGCAGCATCCAATGTCGCTCTCATGTTCCAGGGGGTCATGACAGGGTTAAGCGAATACCGTGGGATACGCCCCGACGGCAGCCATTTTGATATGGAGGTGAACGGCGACTTCATCCGGAGCCCGGAGGGGCAACCCACCGGCCTCGTCTTCGTTGTTCGCGACGTCACGGAACGGAAATGGAGCGAGAAGGCACTGCGGGCATCCAACGAATTGCTCTCCCTTTTCGTCAGGCATTCACCCGTTTACGCCTACATCAAAGAGGTCGATTCCAATCAGAGCCGGGTGTTGGTGGCGAGCGAGAACTTCCAGAAGATGATCGGCATCCCGGGTTCTGCAATGACCGGCAAGACCATGGAGGAACTGTACCCCGCTGAGATGGCCGCCCGAATCAACGCCGATGATTGGATGGTGGTTTCCAAGGGTGAGGTGGTGGAGCTTGCGGAGGCTTTCGAGGGCCGCAGCTATACCACCTTCAAGTTCCCCATCGTTCAGGGCACAAAAACCCTGCTGGCAGGTTTCACTGTTGACATCACGGAGCGCAAGGATGCAGAGGAAGCTCTTCGGAAATCCCAAGGGCTGTTGGAGGCGGCTCTGGCCAACTCGCCCTCAGGCATTCTCATCGCCGATGCCCCGGATGTGCGCATCAGATTTGCCAATGCCGCCGCCCTCGGCATCCGGGGGAAACCCTCCACCGTCCTGACCGATATTGAGGTGAATCAACATGCCTCGAAGTGGCAGACCCTCCGCCCTGATGGCTCCCCCTTCGCCTCGGAGGAACTGCCCCTCTCCCGTGCCGTGCTCGAAGGCGTAACCACCTGTAGCCAGGATGCCATCATCCGGGATGAGCAGGGGGTCGATCACTGGATCACGGCCAGCGCCGCTCCTATCCGGGACTCGAAGGGCGAGATCTCGGCAGGGATTGTTGTGTTCCATGACATCACCGAGCGCAAGCAGGCCGAAGAAGAGAATGCCAAACTCCAGGCTCAGCTTCAGCAAGCCCAAAAGATGGAAAGCCTGGGCAACCTTGCGGGAGGCGTGGCCCACGATATGAACAATGTGCTCGGGGCCATCCTCGGCATGGCCACGGCCAACATCGAGGCACAGCCCGTGGGGAGCCCCGCCTACCGGGCCTTCGATACCATCATCCAGGCCTCCACCCGGGGCGGGAAAATGGTCAAGAGCCTGTTGGGCTTTGCGCGCCACACTCCGGCAGAAGAGCTCGAACTGGCGGTCAATGAATTGCTCCGCGAGGAGATCCGCCTGCTGTCGGGCACCACGTTGGCCAAGGTTCGGCTGGAATGGGATCTGGCTGAAAATCTGCGGCCCATCCGGGGCGATGCCGGTGCCCTGATCAACGCCATCATGAACCTCTGTGTCAATGCCGTGGACGCCATGCCCGAGCAGGGCACACTGACCCTGCGGACCCGGAATGTCGACAACGATTGGATCGAGGTCATCGTGGAGGATACGGGCACCGGGATGCCCCAGAAGGTTCTGGATAAGGCCATGGAGCCCTTCTACACCACCAAGGAAGTCGGCAAGGGCACGGGCTTGGGCCTATCCATGGTCTACAACACCGTGACGACCCACCGGGGGCAGATGAAGATCCTGAGCGAGCAAGGCCAGGGAACCCGTGTGATGATGCGCTTCCCGGCCTGTGAAAGCCTGCCGCAGACCCATGGGCTAGTGCCCGTCCTTCGCACCGAGGCCCCTCCCAGGGCCTTGCAGGTGCTGGCGGTGGATGACGACGAATTGATCCAGTGCACCATGCAGGCGCTTTTGGAAATCATGGGGCATAAAGTCACCATCGCTCCCTGTGGCGAAGAGGCCCTGGCCATGCTCGAAGCCGGGTTTCAGCCGGATGTGATCATCCTCGATATGAACATGCCGGGCCTGGGCGGGGATGGCACCTTGCCCCTCCTGCGCGCCCTGCGCCCATCCACGCCCGTGCTGCTGGCGACAGGCCGAGTGGATCAATTCGCACTGGATCTGGCGGGGGCTTATCCCCACGTCACCCTGCTTTCGAAGCCCTTCAGCATGGGAGAACTGCAGCTGTACCTCGAACCCCTTGGGCGGGTATGAGGCCGCAAAGGGACACAAATCAACCGGGGGTGATGGATTGACGATAGATACCAAGGTTCCGTGATGTTCCGACCGCACTGGATGTCTCGTGGGACCCGTTGAACCATCCACCTCCCCAACAACTTCCTGACACCGTGGGCCAAGCCTTGGTCAGCAAAGAGACACCATCATGGTTGCCACCATCCTTGAACTGACCTACAACCTGGCCCTGCTGGTGGCGCTCAGCGTGCTCTCGGGATTCATCCGGCAGCGTCGGAGTCACCCGGCCTGGGGAGCCATTCTCCAAGGGCTGCTCTTCGGGGGGGCGGCGGTCATCGGGATGATGAAGCCCCTGGTGCTGGGACCGGGACTTATCTTCGATGGCCGCTCCGTGATGCTCAGCCTCTGTGGCCTGTTCTTCGGGCCCGTGGCGGTGGGCGTGGCGGGGGTGATAGCGCTGCTGTACCGAACGCTTCTCGGCGGCACCGGCTTCCATATGGGCGGGCTTGTCATCGCGTCTTCGGCGCTGCTGGGCCTGGGCTTTCACCACCTATGGCTCCGCCGGGGTCAGTCGCTGACCGCCGGACGGCTCTGGCGGCTCGGCTTGCTGGTCCATGTCGTCATGATCCTGCTGATGTTCACCCTGCCTGCGGGTACAGGACTGGTCGTGATCAAGCGCCTCGGCTTGCCCATCCTGCTGGCCTATCCCTTGGTGACCGTGCTGATCGGTAAGGTCCTCGCCTCTCAGGAAGCCGGGATGCGCTCCGTGGCGGCCCTGAAGGAGAGCGAGGCAAAGCACCGCCTCCTGATCGAGAACAGTCACGACATCATCTACACGCTCACCCCAGAGGGAGTCTTCACTTTCGTCTCACCCGCTTGGACTGCACTTCTCGGACACCCGATCAATCAGGTGGTTGGACAGCCCTTTGAGCCCTTTCTTCACAGGGATGATGTTGCGCTTTGCCAGGCCTGGCTGCAAAAGGTGATCGAGACGGGAGAACGGCAAGAGGGCGTCGAATACCGGGTGCAGCACCTGGATGGATCCTGGAGGTGGCACACGTCGAGTGCGGTGCCTACCCGAAACGAAAAGGGCTCGGTCACGGGTTTCGAAGGCACCGCACGCGATATCACCGAGCGCAAGGCGGCGGAGGAAGCCCTGCACGAAAAGAATGCGGAACTGGAACGCTATTTCTCCTCCAGTCTGGACCTGCTGTGCATCGCCGATGCCGGCGGCCACTTCATCCGGTTGAATCCCGAATGGGAAAAGGCGCTCGGGTACTCCCTTCAGGATCTTGAGGGCCGTTCATTTCTCGAGTTGGTGCATCCGGAAGACATGGAAGGCACCCTCGCTGCCATGTCAAAACTCGGTGCACAGGAACAGGTGCTGAGCTTTGAGAACCGGTATCGATGCAAAGACGGTTCCTATCGATGGATTGAATGGCGGTCGCAGCCCCAAGGGAACCTCGTCTACGCGGCAGCCCGCGATATCACCGAGCGCAAGCAAGCCGAGGACGCCCTGCGGAGCAGCGAAAATCGTTTCAAGACCATGTTCAATGAAGCGCCATTGGGTATTGCTTTGATCGATTCGTGTACTGGCCATATCCATGCCGTGAATCCCGTGTTTGCCCATATCGCAGGCCGCAGTACGGAGGAAATGGCCGACATCAACTGGATAGACATCACCCATCCGGATGACGTGCAAGAGGATCTGGACAACATGGCCCGGATGAACGCCGGGGAGATCCCCGGGTTCCAGATGCGAAAACGCTACCTGCACCCTGATGGCGAAGCCGTCTGGATTCACATGACCATTGCCCCAGTGAGGGTCGAAGCTCATGCGGCCCCGCGCCACCTTTGCATGATCATGGACATTACCGAACGCAACCGAACCGATGAGGCCCTGCGCGAGAGCGAGCAGAAATACCGCGCCCTGTTTGACGGTGCCGGGGACGCGATCTTCATCCACAACGCGGAAAGGATGCTGGCCGTCAACCCGCTGGCCTGCGAGCGGCTCGGCTATACTCAACCCGAGTTGCTGGCCATGCCACCCAGCGCGGTGGATACACCGGAGCAATCCCAGTATGTTCCGGAGCGCACCGCATCGCTGCTGGCGCAAGGGCATCTCACCTTTGAAACGGAGCATCAGCGCAAGAACGGCTCACGCGTGCCGACTGAAGCGATTTCACGAATGATCACCTGGGAAGGTCATCCGGCGATCATGAGCATCTGTCGCGATATCACCGAGCGCAAACAGGCGCAGGACGCGCTCGATGCCGAATCGGCCGCTTTGACCTCGGTCATCGATAACAACCCACTATCCATCCAAGTCCTGGATCGGGAGGGGCGGACCCTCAAGACCAATCGGGCTCATACGACCCTCTTCGGGGCGACCCCGCCTCCGGACTACTCCGTGTTCAGCGATCCCTTGGTGGAAGCACAGGGGTTGAGCGCACTCTGGGAGAAGCTCCGAGTCGGCGAAGTGGTCTTTTTCCCCGAATTCCACTACAACGCCCACGACCTGTTGCCGGAATTCCCGGATGTCCCAGTCTGGGTTCGCATGGTGGGCTTCTCGATTCTCGGCAAAGACGGACAGCCGGAGCGCAATGTGCTCATGCATGAAGATGTAACCCAGCAACGCCTAGCTGAACAGGCCTTGCGCGAAAGCGAAGCTCAGTTCCGCAGCTATGTGGACCACGCGCCCATCGGGGTTTTCGTCTGTGATGAAAAGGGCCGCTACCTGCAGGTCAACCCGGCGGCCACCACCATCACCGGCTATGCCAGCGAAGAACTGCTGGCCTTGAGCATCCCCGATACCCTGCCGCCGGAATCGGTGGCATTCGCGGCCAATGCCTTCAAGGATGTGACCGAAACGGGCCGGACAAGTGCTGAATTCGCCTTCCGGCGCAAGAATGGCCAGATCGGCATGTGGGCCCTGGAAGGTGTGCGACTGTCCCCCACGCGCTTCATGGGCCTAGTCACCGACATCACCGAGCGCAAGAAGGCAGAGGAGGAATTGACCCACAGCAAAGAAGCGCTCATGCGCCAGAACGCCGTGCTCTCCGCGCTCCTGAAATCCATCCCCATCGGCGTTTTCATGGTGGAGGCGCCCTCTGGCAAGCCGCTGGTGGCGAACGAGATGGCGTGCGAGCTCCTGGGGCGGGGCATTCTTCCCAATGTGTCCAAGGAGAATCTCTCGGAGGTCTACAGTTCTTACAAGATGGACACCCAGGATCGGTATCCTCTGGAAGAGATGCCCATCATCCGGGGGATGAACGGCGAGGCGTCCCATGTCGACGACATGATGGTGGAGCGGCCCGATGGCACCCAGGCCCTTCTGGAGGTCTTTGGTTCGCCTGTGACGGACGATCAGGGCCGGGTGTGGGCAAGTGTTGTGAGCTTCCTGGATATTACCGAGCGCAAGGTGGCCGAACAGGCCCTGGGCGAGAGCGAACAGAAATACCGAACCCTGATCGATCACCTTTCCGCAGGCATCGTGGTGCATGGTCCTGATACCGGCATCCTGTTATCCAATGGAATGGCCTCCACCCTCCTTGGGCTGACCGCCGAGCAGATGCAGGGGAAAACCGCCATGGATCCGCGCTGGTGCTTCCTGGAGGAAGACGGTTCGGCCATGCCGCTCTCGGAGTATCCCGTCAATCGGGTGTTCGCATCGGGCGAGGGCTTCCAGAGTCAGGTTGTGGGTATACGTCACCCGGAGCGTGCTGAACTGACCTGGGTGCTGTGCAACGCGTACCCCGTGAGGGATGCCAAGGGCTGGGTCGTGCAGGCGGTCATCACCTTTACCGATATCACCGATCGCAGGCGAGCGGAGGAAGCCCTGCGGCTGACGCGTTTCAGCATCGAGAACGCCTCCGATTCCATGTACTGGGTGACGCCCGACGGCCGCATCCTGGATGTCAACGAGACGGGGTGTCGCTCGCTGGGATACTCACGCACCGAGTTGCTCGCACTCACCGTGCCTGAGCTCGATGTCTACCTTGACGCCGGGGATTGGCCGGGGCATTTTGCCGAACTCCGCCAACTCGGCAGCATGACCTTCGAGTCGGAACAGCGCCACAGGGATGGTCGGCTGATCCCCGTGGAAGTCGTGGAAAATTATTTAAAATTTGGCGAGGAAGAGTGGAATTGCGCCATTATCCGCGACATCACCGATCGCAAGCAGGCCGAGGAAGCCCTCCACCTAAGCGAACAGAAATTCCGCACCCTCTTCGAAAACCTGACGGAAGGCGTGGCCCTGCATGAACTCGTGAGGGATGTAGCGGGCAAGATCCTGGACTACCGCCTGCTGGATGTGAACCCGGCCTACCAGCACCACACCGGGCTCGAGGCATTGACCGCGCCGGGACGGCTGGGCACCGAGATCTACGAGACCGAGGTGCCGCCCTTCCTGGAAGAATTCAGCCAGGTGGCCCTGGGGGGCGAGCCCTATGCCTTCGAGACCTTCTTCCCGCCCCTGGATAAGCATTTCCGCATTTCCGTGATCTCGCCCAAACCTGGCCAGTTCGCAACGGTCTTCGAAGACATCACGGACCGCAAGCGCCGCGAGGAGGAACTGAAACAGAAGAACGCGGAGATGGAGCGCTTCACCTACATGATCTCCCACGATCTCAAGAGCCCGCTGGTGACAGTGCGGACCTTTCTGGGCTATCTGGAACAGGATCTGGAGCAGGGCAAGGCCGAGCGGGTAGTGAAGGACATGGGCTTCATCCGCGATGCCACCGGCAAGATGGGGCGCCTGCTGGAGGATCTGCTGGAGGTTTCCAGGGTGGGGCGGGTGGTGAATCCTCTCGTAAGGGTGACCCTCGCGGACCTCATCCAGGAGGCCCTGGCGGCCGTGGCCGTGGCCATCTCTACCCGGGGCGTGGCGATCCAGGTCGAGGTCCCACTCGTCACCTTTTTGGGGGATCGCCCCAGGCTGGAGGAACTCTGGCAGAACCTGGTCGAGAATGCCGTCAAGTACATGGGCGACCAGCCCTGCCCCCGGATCGAACTGGGCGTCGAGGGCACGGGGGCCGACACGGTGTTTTTCGTGCGGGACAACGGCCAGGGCATCGATCCCCGGTTCCAGGACAAGGTCTTTGGGCTCTTCGAGCAACTAGACACCGCGAGCGAGGGTACCGGGCTGGGGCTCGCACTCGTCAAGCGCATCGTGGAACTCTACGAAGGTCGTATTTGGCTGGAATCCGAAGGCCTGGGCCAAGGAACCTGCTTCAGGTTTACCCTTCCCCTGGCGCTGAAGGTGACGCCCAAGAACCGCAAGGAAGGAGCACGACCATGACCGGTGAACCCTTTCTCATTCTGCTAGTGGAGGACGATCCGGCCCACGCCGAGATCGTGCGGAGGAACCTGGAAGATTCCCGAGTGGCCAACCGCCTGGTGCATGTCAGCGATGGCCAGGAAGCCCTGGACTATCTGTTCCATCAAGGGGCCTACACGGACTCCGAGAAATTCCCCCGGCCGGGCATGGTGTTGCTGGATCTGAGGCTGCCCAAGGTGGACGGGCTGGAGGTCCTCAAGCGCGCCAAGGCCGACCCCAGCCTGAGCAGCATCCCCATCGTGATCCTCACCACCTCCGCCACGGAGAGCGATATGGCCCGGGCCTATGAATGCCAGGCCAACAGCTACCTGGTGAAGCCGGTGGATCTGGCTAATTTCACGGCGATGATGGAAGCCTTTGGGTTCTATTGGCTGGCCTGGAACAAATACCCCTACTGATCTGTCCCGAGGCAGCCATGGCCATTCCGTCCACCCGCATTCTGATCGTTGAAGACGAAGCCGCCCATGCCGAGGCGATCGTCCGTTCGCTCGAAACCACGGAGGCCGTCGAACTCCGATTGATGGGGTCGTTGCGGGAATTTTGGGAGCAGGCGGAAAGTTGGAACCCCAACATCGCCCTGATGGACCTGAATCTTCGGGATGGGCGGGCGACGGAAGTACTCGCGGACCCCACCGAGGCTCGCGCCTTCCCCATCATCGTCATGACCAGTTACGGCAGCGAACAGGCGGCGGTGGAGGCCCTGAAGCTAGGAGCCTGGGACTACCTGGTCAAGTCGCCGGAGTCCTTTCGTGCGCTCCCGAAAATTCTCGAGCGGGTGCTGCGCGAGTGGGGGCTGCGCACCGAGGGCAAGCGGCTGCATCGGGAGTTAAAGGCAAGCGAGGCGGAGCTTCGGCGGCAAACGGACGCCCTGCGCCTGAGTGAGGCCAAGACCTCCGCCATGATGGCCAATATCGCCGATGTCATCGCCATCATCGCGCCGGATGGGACGAATCAATTCAAGAGCGCGAATATCGAAAAATGGTTCGGCTGGAAGCCGGAAGAACTGATCGGGCAGGACACCTGGAGGAACATCCACCTGGATGATCGGGCCCGAATCCAGGGCATCTTCGAGGCGCTCCTGCGTACACCGAACGCTTTAGCCACGGACCAATGCCGCTACCTGTGCAAGGATGGCAGCTACAAATGGATGGAATTCACGGCCGTCAATCTGGTCCACGATCCCGATATTTCCGGGGTGTTGTTGAATTACCACGACATCACTGAGCGAAGAAGGCAGGCAAAGGCGCTACGGTCCTCGCAGGATCTCCTTGCCAAGGCCTTTTCGGTGAGTCCCGAGGCCATTGCGATTACCAACCTGGAAGACGGCGTCTACGTTGAGATCAACGAAGGTTTTACCAAGGTCACTGGATACACAGAGGAAGAGGTGCTTGGTCGCTCCTCCGTGGCTGACCTGAACCCCCTCTGGGCAGATCCGAACGATCGGAAACGCCTGGTCGCAGGTCTCAAGGAACAGGGCGAAGTCCTTGACCTCGAGGCCACCTTTTTAACCAAAGGCGGAACGCCGTTTTTTGGGTTGATGTCTGCGAAAATTTTTGATCTCAACGGGGCGCAGCACGTCCTTTCCGTCACTCGGGACATCACCGACCGCAAGCTTGCGGAGGAGGTGATCGCTCGGCGGATTGCTGTGTTGACCCAGTCGGAGGGCAGCCGTTCGGTCGCATTCGAAGACCTGTTCGATCTGAAGGAGATCCAGCGCATCCAGGACGAGTTCGCGGTCGCTACGGGGGTGGCCTCCCTCATCACCCGCGCCGACGGCACTCCCATCACCGAGCCGAGCAATTTCACGCACCTGTGCCGCGACATCATTCGTAAAACCGAGAAGGGCTGCTCGAACTGCTTCCGCTCCGACGCGGTCCTGGGGCGCTACCACCCCGACGGTCCCATCGTGCAACCCTGCCTCAGCGGGGGCCTATGGGATGCCGGAGCCACGATCAGTGTTGGCGATTACCATGTCGCCAACTGGTTGATCGGCCAAGTGAGAGACGAGGCTCAAACAGTTAGCAATTCAGGGGGCGGGTTCCGGTCGGCCTTGCGAGCCTGACGGCCGCAGCCCCCCTGACATTGCGGGGTTGAACAAGCTCGTTCGCAGCTGGAGCCGTAGCGATCGTTATGCGG
>Ga0316217_10004997_pt1 | contig 13983 bp, 12 predicted proteins | sample 1anoAmetaG_FD_203633 | JGI IMG/M metagenome (GOLD analysis project Ga0316217, IMG submission 203633) | Freshwater microbial communities from Trout Bog Lake, Wisconsin, USA - 1anoA | ecosystem: Environmental > Aquatic > Freshwater > Lake > Hypolimnion/Profundal zone | place: USA: Wisconsin...
CGATGCCCTTGATCAACCCGGACCCCAGGTACTTTTCGATGCCGTCAATTGTGGTCGGAAGCGAGGACCTCATGAACGCGGCCTTGAACTGGAGGCCGTGATCCCGGTTGTTCTCCCAGCGCCCGCTAGCGTGGACGTACTCGCCGGCCTGGACGGTCGCGGCGGAGCCGAGGACGGTGACGAGGTCACGGTGCCCTCGGACCTTCACGCGCAGGACGCAGAAGCCGCTGTCGGGGCTGTGGAAGGTCACGCGCTCGACCAGCCCGGAAAGGGCCTCGCGTTCGGGTTCGGGGTGGACCTGGGGCTTCATCGGGCAGCCAATCGTGGGTCGGGTATGGGGAAGTCGGTCAGATGCTCGATCAGAGTAACAACGATTGGGATGGCAGAGATTTAGCGACCTCCCCAACCTACGAGATGAGGTACGACTGCAGCGCCCGATCGATGGAGCCCAGGACAACATCAACGACCTCGGTCGAGGTCTCGTCCGGGAAGCACTGGGTCAGCGCGGCGCGGCAGGCGTCCAGGACGTGGACGATGGCCTGCTGGGTGCCGACCTCGGCGACGTCTTCGGGGAAGGCACATCGGAGCCCCTGGAGCGCAGCCCGGGTCGCCCGAGTGAACTGGGAGGTCTGCCTGCGCAGGCCGGTCTTGGCCTTCTCAGCGTCTTGGGCCAAGGTGAGGAAGGCCAAGATGCCTGTCGTGGCTTCCAGGACCGTGCCTCACCGATCAAGTTCGGCGGCGTGGTCATCGGGTTGGATGGGCGGTCCGGGTGGCAGGTGCTGGGCCTTGCCGGGGTACTGCGCCAGCCAGGCCCTGGTGATGTCGAGCAGCCGAAGCTAAGCAGACCCGCCTTTGTCAAATGCTACAGGAAGCCCCAGCACCCAAAGGGATAATACCTGTAGCAAACAGAACCCCTGCTATCGCCGTCAGTATGTACAAGACTAACAAAGCATTCGGCACCCAAATCTCCCGGGACGTAAAGGACCGATAAACTTTAGGATCTTCGCCTCTACCTAAGGCTTCCCACTCAGCGGCATAGATGGCTGCCTTTAAGTGACGTTCAATAGTATTAATCACTTGAAATTTACCCTTGTTGAGTTGACCGAATGAAATAATCAAGCTTCGCCACGCTAAACAAAGGATCACCCCCGCAACGGCCAGTACGGCCACTCCGATGCCGCTGAGTCTGTTGGCCCAACCGGAACTTTGGGCAATGATCCCTGAAGCCGTGAGCAACGCGCCGTTCATAGTCAGGAAGAAGGTGTTCACGCCTTGCCGTCGGCTCACCAAGCCTTCTGAACTCACGACCATGATTTTATAAAGATCAAGTGCCTGCTGGGCTTCCACGTCGCTCTTCGGCGGTCCGGACGGGAACAGGATGTCAGCAAATGATGGGCGTGATGCCTTTGGGCTTCCCAAGGTGTCAGAGGCCCGCCGGATTGCCATAGCGAAGATACGGTCCTCCTCCTTGACATCATCTGATAAATCCTCAGTAGGCGTTCAGGTCCCCCCAGTCGCGCCGCCGGGTCGTTGAATTTGAAAAGCGCCTCTGGGCCGACGGATAATCGTTTCGTTGGGGCCCAGAGGCGCTTTTCAAATTCAACGTCGAGGTGGTCCCAACCTGGGTTTGGATTCGTTTCGGTGGATTTGCAGGTTCGCCTTTCGGAATAGCCCCAGGCTCCAGCGCTCACATCGGCGCCAGGGTCAGGTCCAGATAGCGCCGTCGAGTTGGCGGGTTCATGCTCGGAGCACGGGGGCAGGAAGGCCTTCGATCTTGGCCTGGATGGCTCGGGTCAGCCAATCGAGAAGGTCGACGCCACGCTTGCGGGCTGTGCCAGCGATGGTCAGCATGCGCTCCACAAATCGGCAGCCACCTTCGCTATCGGCGCCGAGGGACACCTTTCTCCAGAGCACGGCCTTCCGGATGGAACGTTCGGCCGCATTGTTGGTAGGGGAACCGCCACAGTGGACATAAGTCCAGAGGCTGCTCCATTGTCGCAACAGATCCTTGGCTGTCCCCCGGGCCTTCTTGGTTGTGTCGAGCCCATTCCGCAGGATTTCCAAACGCTGCCAGATCTCATCCTGGATGGGCTTGGTGCTGCGAATCAACTCCTTGCGGGTAATCTCACCCTGCTCGAACTCGTGCCACAGGTGGAAGGCGCGGTCGCTGGCCATCTTTAGCATGCACCCCTGGGTACCCGTTTCTCCCATACTCTCCAGCATGCTTTGGAAATCGCGGCGGATGTGACTGTGACAAAGTTGGTGGAGGGCGTGTTTGAACAATTCGTAGGGTTTCCAGCGATCGCGGTGGATCAGCCCCGCATAGCCCTCCTCCAGCAAAGCTTTGGCCTGGTCCCGGCCCCGGCCTGGCAGGAGTCGGAAGACCTCGGCGTCATCGCTGGTGGCGACCCACAACCACATGCGGTAATCACCGCAGCGACCAAACCCTGTTTCGTCCACATAGACTTCGGGAGCTTGATTGACCTCGACATGGATGGCGGCATCCGTTTCGACGACGGCCGCGCTCACCGCGTTGCAGCAGGCCTGTACGGAACCCAGAGACATGCGAACGCCAAAGAGGTCTTTGGCGAGTGACCGGGTCTCACGTCGCGTCAAACGATAGCGCCCGCTGAGCAGGCCGATCCTCGCCTGGAGTTGGGGGCCGAAGGCGCCGCCAGGCATATTCTTGGGCATCTGGCCACGCGTGGTCTTACCGCACTTCGAGCAAACCTTCAGCCACAGCCTGAATTCCTTCACGAAGGCCTTGTACCAAGGTGTCTCGGTCACCTGCCTCAGGAATGCGTCAATTCGAGGTTCCTGCTCCAGGGACGCGCCACAGTTCTCGCAGGCCGAGGGGTCCTGGTCCACAATCTCGTCCACCTCTTCGGGCGGTGCCAGTTCGCGGGTTTGGCCAGCATGTCCCGGCTGCCCACCGCGCTTACGGCCACTTGGGTCCACGGGCGGCTTACGCTTCCGGCCCATATCAGAACTGGGGGACTTGGAACTATTCCCAGAATTCTGCTTCCCCTGTGCTTCAAGCTCGGCGATACGGGCCAGCGCTGCCTCAAGCTGCGCCCGCAAGGTCCTGATCTCCTGGAGAAGTTTGTCCATAGATCCAGGCTGGCCGGTTTGCTTTATGAGTACAACACAACCATTCATTGAATCCAATAAATACGGGCAATGGTTGCTATAGGCGAGCCTGGAAGTTCGCCGAAAGCAATCCAAATCCTGGTCGGGACCTCCTCATCGTTGAATTTGAAAAGCGCCTCTGGGCCCCAACGAAACGATTATCCGTCGGCCCAGAGGCGCTTTTCAAATTCAACGACTCGGCGGCGCGATCGGAGGGACCTGAACGCCTACAATCCTCATACGGGACCAAGGAGGCATGACCACCCCCGCCCTTCGCCATCCACGCCGACCACGCATCATGGATATCGCTGCGTGTTACGTCGCCGCCCTTTGCGCGAAGTAGAACCGCATATATCCGGAACAAAGCGTCGGCATCGCCTTCCGGCATTCGATCGTCTGGGATGTATGCTCTGATTTTACCAGCAATATCGTCAAGATACATGGGCAGTCAAACCCAAGTCTTTAACCAGGAGGCAATTTGTTCGAAGTCCCATCGGATCACGCTGCTACTAGGCAATCCGGCTGGGATTGGATGAGTTTTATCCTTATTGATCTGGATGCCGAAAAGGTAGTGCCCCTGACGAATGGTCTCAGCAATCTCCCAGAGAACTGCCTCGGACTTCCCAGTGGTTGCCCCTACCATCACTATCGTTCCCTTGGTTAACGCAATGCGCTTCGCACACTCAGTCTTCCACTTGGAATCAAATGCATCTTGGACGGAATAGTCGTAAAAACTAATATCGTTCTTCTCGTCCTTCGCGTGTTGTACGATAAAATCCCGCGCCCATCTGTCTTCCATTTCAAAACTAATGAACGCTCTCGGCGCTGCCATTTTGCCTCCAGTATTAGGGTTGCTTTGGAAGTCTAGCACTCCGTCTAAAAGGTGGCCCATTGCTTCTTTGAAATATGGGGAGGCAACATCATCGGCTACCGGGACCGACAGTTCCAAGCAAAGCCGGGTGTGGTCGGTGCCGGGCAGGGGCAGGACCGAAAATGGCCTGCTGCGGCTGGATCTCAATGCCCTCTCGTTCCACACCCTGCTCCCATGCCGATCGCCGGGGCTTGCACCGTCGTAGAATGCCCCCAGGACAACGGAGGCCCCATGACCAGCCCGGACGAGACCGCCGCCCTGGTGACCTGCCTAGAGGCCGTGCTGAAGCGGTTGGAGGTCGGGAACACCGAGTTTCCCGGGGCCTGCGCCGCCTGCCTGCAGGACGTGGCCACCGCCGGCCACTTGCCGAGCTGCTACCTAGCCGGGGCACTGGACGAGGTCAGGGCATGGAGAGCGCAGCCAATTGGCGATTGACGGGGCCGGGCCACTTCCGCAGGAAGGACTTCCCTTGGTGGTTTTCACTGGCCAATACCGGACCCGGCCAGCGATGACCTGACCCCCGACGACCTGCGGGCCCGGTTAAGGGGAAGGCTGGGATGAGATCATCCGGCGTCTGGAAGGTCTGAATGTCGAGCGGTTCTAGCCCACGACCATAGGGCCAGGACTTCGACCAGGGGGCCCCGGGGATTCCCAACAGGGTCTCGGCCACCGGAGCCTCTGGAGCGCCGCCTGGGATGCACAGGTCAACTAGCCTATAGAGAACCAGGGCTGGTGCCAATTACTTACAGACCTCGGCACGAAATTGCTTTCTCGCGTAAGCCTTATCCCCCGATGTCAGAATGCGCCCCAGTTCAGTGCTAAGGATTGCGATCAGTTTGCGGTCATATTCCGCAGGAATTGAGGACCCTGGGGTTTCAAGGATGGTCTTCAAGGACGCTAGTTCGGCTGGATTCCGTAACGCCAGGAGCCCAGCAATGACATCGGTCGTAGCAGACTGGAGCGTTGCTCCGGAGGTGGCAATATTTGGGGTGGGGACTGGGCCGAGATTGACTGGGGATGAAGAAGGGGCCACCAATGGAGGCCCTGGCATTGCAAGGGCAGGAGTTGGTGGAACAATTCGAAGGGGCGTTCTCGTCGGCTGGGTTTGTGGCCTAATCTCAACCACCCTTTGAATCCAGGTCTGGTCTAGCACAACCTGACTATCACTCTCCATTACCAACCGATGGCTGGTATTGTTTCGGGCATCCCCAATATTTAACAAGTGAATCCGGATCCCGTAGTTTTGGGCGATACTCACACCAACGCGAAGATCCTCGTCGCCAGAGATGAGGACAACATCGCTTACCGCAGCGTTCCGGGCAAAGTCGATGAGATCGGTAATGATTAGGGAATCAACCCCCTTCTGCTGGCCCTGATTATTCAGGTTGCCGAGCCGGAGCTTGATTCCAGGCAGCATCCCAAGGGACGTCTGCTCACTCGAAGGAGCCATGCCTGAAGGGGGTGCATCGTACCAATGCATCCGGAGCAGAGTTGCTGGAGCACAGACGGGGTCACATACCCCTTGGATCTCTGCGAGAAGTTTGGTGGGGTCCTTCAATGCTAGTTGGGAGCGTCTGACCTGTCCCCCACTTGGGGCGACTGCGGCACCAGAAGCGGCCATAAAATAGCCTGCGTCAGAGAGGATTACATAACGATCCATGTCTGGACCCCCGAATTAATAAGGCCCCTTTCGGGGCCTGAGTAAGCAGAAGCCATCCGCATAAAAAGTAAGGGGGACTCCTGCGAGAATTGAGCAAAGGGATTACCCATCGCTCTAGTAGAAGGCTAGTCCAATTCCAGAAGCGTGCCAACCGTTTTTTTCGGAATCGGGCCAAGGCCGACTAGATGGCATCAACGATCATACCCGAGTGCGAAACACGGTCGCATTGTTATGACCAATCATACAAGCATTTAAAGAGTGTCCTCAGGCTCCCTTCATGGTAGACGGTGCCCACCGGGTGTAAGAGGACCCAGGAAGGCATGCCCGTGCTGCCTGGCGTAATAGACGACCCTCACCGGTGGGACCGTGGGCGCCTTCGCCAAACCCTACAGGAAAACCTGACCCCTGGTGGATCAGCTAGGGGGTGTCTGGCAGTCGCCCTTCGTTTCACACTCTAGAATGGCTCGGGCCTGCTGGGCGATGCGCGCCTCCAGGGCCTGCTCGAGCTGCTGGATTGGGAGGGCGCCTTCGCTGAAGAGCAGGCCGTTCCGGGTCATCCAGATGCGGATGCCCTCAGGGATGTTGTCGTTCCACTCACCGGGCAGGTCTAGGAAGGGGACGCCTTCGCATCGGCCGTACTGCGCTTCGAAGGACTGCAGGAGGGCGTCGGAGTGGCCCTCGAGGATGACCAGCCGTCGGAGCGCGCAGGCGAGCTGATCCTTCTCGTACATGGTGATGGCGTGGGCTAGTTCTGCCTGGAAATCATCAGGGGGTTCGGACAGGCCGGGTGGCGTCGGGTCGATGGGGGCCGGGCGTTTCCTGGTCATGAGAAACCAGGCGCCGCCCAGTAGGAGAAGGATGCCGAGGGGCCAGAGCATGGGCTACACCATGGCCTTGGCTGCGTCGGCGACGATACTTTCCAGGCCGTCCACGACGGCCTGACGCGCTTCGAGGGCCTTCAAACTACCAAGGATGGCTACCTTCTCCTTATCGCGGTCAGAGTTGCCATCTAGCAGTCGCTCCTTGTTCTTACGTCGGCCTTCCTGGACTTCGGTGAGCTTTCGGGCCACGGAGTCCAGGTGCTTGAGGAGTTCCTTTCGCATGCCTTCCACTACCTCGGCCGCCTTCTTGGTGATCGTCGGCTGGAACTGGGTGCGCAGATCGTCGAGGATGGCGGAGCGCGATCTGGCCCGGGCGGCCTCCGTGTTGAACTGCCGCTGAAACCAGCCCGTGTTCTGTAGGCTCACCGCCTCGAAGGAGGAGGCGGAGGCCATTTTCGTGGTCATGGCCTGAAGTTCGACTATGGTTTTGTACGTGGAGTAGTCCATCACGCTGTCCAGCACTCCGGACGTTTCCCATCTGGACCACAGGCTCTGAGCCTTCCGTGCAAAATCGCCGATGAGTTGCTCGACGCTGGTCAGGCAGCTGTCCAGGCTTGTGGTCATGCACTTGGTCTCGCGACCGAAGAATATGGTGAAATGCCAGGCGGCGCGCGTTGCCATGGTGTCAACCAGGGGTTCCTTGTCCAGAGCCTGCTGGGTCAACTCAAGGATGCGAGTTCCCGCCTCTGAGAATTCCGCTTGAAACCCCGAAAAGATCTTCGCCGCATCGCGCTCAATTCGGATCTTTTGGTCGACCTTCATGTTTTCGATAGCCATGATTTGTTCATTCAATTCCTTGATTTGCTCCTGGAGCTGCTCCTGGGTCTTCCCCAGGTCCGAAAGGCGGCCATCGTATTCGGCACGCTCGATCCGGAACTGGCGCCGCTTTCTTTCTAGGAGGGCCTTCAGGAACGAAACGTGGCCCTTGAGGATGTCCTTGCCTTCAAGGCTGACCAGGCGTTCCTCCACCTTCAGGCGGAGCGCTTCGATGCCGTTCTTCCCGGGTTCCAGGTAGCCAGCCTTCTCCAGCTTGGGGCGGTAGAAGTCGCCGAGGTCACCTGTGAGGTCCTCGTCGCCGGCGAGCATTTCAGCGATGAGCCCGCCCAGGGCGCTAACGATGGCCGTGGACCCGCGCGAACCGAATACGTCGCGGATGGAGGGCTGGGGGTGGTTCTGGAGGCTTTTTAGGTAAACTTCGACCTCCTCGGCCCCGCCCGTCAGAGTGTCGGCCTTGTTTACCGCGATCATGCGCCGTTCACGGGCCACGTGCAGGAGGTAGTTGTTCATGAACTCGAAATCGGGCTGGGCCATAGCCTGACCGGCGTAGGTCACGAACAGTACGGCTCCGGCCCGGGTTACGAACTTCTTCGTTTGCTCTTCGCGGAACTTATAGGGGTCGTCCACGCCGGGCGTATCGACAATAATGACGGAGCGGAGCCAAGGGTGGGGATGGGTGATCTTCACTTCCTTGACGAAAGGCGTGAAGCGGCCGCCATTGTCCAGCGGCGTGATGTACTCGTGGAGGCCCCCGATGCCTTCCAGGCGCCGGGTGGCAGCAATTGGGCGCACCCATTCGTCCTTGAACACACCCATAGCGCCGGCGGTGTCCAGATCCGCGTAGAAGGTCCGGGCGGTCCTGGAATCGCCCCCGGACATCTCCCCGGTCAATTCGGTCCACTCATGGGTGTTATAAAATGTGATTTCCAGGGACTCGCGCTCACCGTACTCCACCAGGGTGTTCTTGGCGGTGTGGGGCGTGTCACCCGTGGGCAGCACCATGGAACGGAACAGGAGGGCGTTGAGCAGGGTCGACTTCCCGGTCTTGATTCGACCGCACACCGCCAGCAAGAAACGCCCCGTTTCGAGATCCTGCCGGCGCTCTCGCACCTGGGCGGGGCCGGTTTCGTCGATGGGGAGAAGGTCTGTGGCTAGAACCGCATCGTAGGTGCGCAGGATGTCGGCCTTCCGGGTTTCGTAGTCATCGAAGTTTTTCATGGCGGTTCCTTCAGGGTTGGGGTTCGGGCATGGTCTCGATTAGGAACTTCCATTGGTCGATTCCGCCCGCGAGGGTTTCCCGCCGCCGGTTCAGGGCCTCGCTGGGAGCGCCCAGGAATTCGCGTTCCAGTTCAGCGCAGATACCTTTTACGCAGTTGTCCCAGACGCCCCATACAGCCTTCGCCGAGCAAATGTTCCTTTCTACCCTGACGGCCGCGAACCCCTTTTGCGCCTCCGAAAGGTAATCGAACCGCTTTGTGAGATCCGGTTGCCACTGTGAAAGGGCCATGTGTTCAGCGATCCGAGCACATTCGTGCCGAGCGGCCACGCACCGTTCAATGGTCGACTCGTGCAAGTCCTTCCGGGTGTACCCGAACAGGGCGAGGATAGTCCCATGGAGGGCCTTCTCCATGATCTTGAAGGAATCGAAGCCCCGGATGTCGTCTTTGAAGGGGTTGGGCGAGAAGGCCAGTTGGGCGTCATCCCAGAACCAGCCCGACCCTTTGATTTCCGTCGGGACGAGGTGTTTTTCGTGAGCGACGGCCAACTCGGAGTTGAAGTGCTTAATTTCGCCTTCGTAGACCTCGACAAGCCGCTTGAGCATCTTCTTCAGTATGGCTTCCCGGGCCCCGGTCTCCTCCGTCAGGCAGTCCATGAGTTCCAGAAGGGTTTCCTGGAGGTGCCTGGCCCTGATCAGGCGCAGATCCCGGTGCGCCCGGACGCGGCGCCTCAGGGTCCCCTTGGCGAGCATGGCCTTGTCCCGCTGAAACGTGTGGAAAAGTGCGGCCAAGTCCTCCCGGGCGTCCAGACCTGGGCGAATTTGGGTCGAACTGTAGGTGAGAATCCGGTCCTGGAAAAGATCGGGATGGTCCTTGCGGTACCTCGCCTTGATGCGCTCAAGACCATCGTTGGACTTCTGGTCCGCCTTGCTGATTAGCAGGAAGACCTGGGCCTCGTCTGACTCCCGCTTGATCAGGCGGACCTGGTCCAGCCCCGTCTCGGCGATGGTGCCGGTGTTGGCGTCCACAAGGTAGAAGAAGGCGTCCGCTTCCCGCATTATCCCGGTGGTCACCTGGGTGTCGGTGGGGTTGGCACCGTTGTTGAAGCCGGGGGTGTCCACCAGTTCCAGGCCCATCAGGAGCGGATTTGGGAGGTGGAAGGTGAAGTGGATGGGAGCGCTCCCGTCATGAGGAGCCTGAACCTGGGTGGCGTATTCGGACCGGCTCACGGGAATTGCGCGTCCATCGCCGTGATGCTGGATGATTCGTTCCTCCGGGCCGTAGATGAAAGTGGTAACCAGGGAGGTGGTGGGGTCAGCGCGCTCTGGGCAGAGGGCCGGGTCCTCCAGGACGCTGTTGATAAAGCTGCTTTTCCCCGAGGAGAAGTCGCCGACTACGGCGATGCGCACCGGAAAGGTGCCGGCCTCGGCCCTATCAATAAAGGCCGAAAGTTCCCTGGCCTGCCGGGCCAGGGACCGCATGTCAGCCTGGAAACCGTCGGGGGCCTGGCCCCCAGTGGCTTCAAGCAGATTATCCACGAGGTCCGCCTCGTTTTCAAGGTTGTCCCTCAACTCTTTCAAGGTGCCACTCGCCAAGACGGTGCTCCCTAGTTGGCCGCCATGGCGGTGTCGAGGGTCCTGAGGTCCTGACGCAGGACCTCCTTGTGCTTGGAGAGTTGGTCCAGTGACTGTGCCCGGGTCTCCCGGGCCTGACGCAGGCCATCCCTCGCGGCCTCCAACTCCTGCTCCAGGGGCAGGAAGCAGGTGCGGTCCAGGTGGACCTTCAGATCCGCAGCCACCGCCCGGGAAAGGCTGCCGGCTATACGGGGCAAGTGCATGGCCGCCTCATGGCCGTTCCACTGGCAGCGAGCCACATCCCCGACCAGTTCCAGAGGGTTGACCTCCTTCATGACCGTGGCCAAGCCCTCCAGGGCCAATTTAAGAAAGCCCTTCTTGGCAACCTGTTTCGCGACAATGGTCCCGCCATCCTTTGCCGCTTCCATGGCGCCTTTCTTTACGACGGCCTTGGCGGTGGCCTGGCCAGCCGCCGCAGCCGCTCCCGCTTCCTCGGCGGCCACAGCGCCCGCCCCCGCGCCAGCGGTGATGGCGATCGTCGCGGCCAGGGTGGCCAGGGTGACGCCCCGGTCCACATACTTGGCGTTGGCCTTGAGGGAATCCACCAAGGCTGCGGCTTGGCCTGGAGGCAGGCAGGGGACTGGAGGGACCTCCTCGGAGGCATACCCCCGGACATGGTCGGCTGCGACCTTCTGGAGGGCCTGGTCCAGTTCATCGCTCAGGCCGTCCAGATCGGCGCTTTCCGCGTTGGCGAAGCGGGGGCCGAATGTTATAGCTTGTTCATGAATGGCGTTGCCCAGGCCGATCTGCCAAGTTTCTAGGCGAGCGTGCTCCTGGGTTTTCCGGCGGTACACGGCTTCGATCTTCTCCTTGATCTCCAGGTCCTTTACGTCGAAGGCGGCATCGTCGAAGCCGAGGGCGCCCAACTCCTCGCGGAGGGCGTCGCCCAGCAGGACCCCCGTCTCCCGGACGTGCTTAGCGTGGCGTTCCTGTTTCAGGCGCTCGGTCTGAAGGACGAACGCCTCCCGGAAGGCATAGGTGAAGGCGGAGATGCCCTCGGGGCCCCCTTCCAGGGCCCTGGGGGCATCCGTGGACACCATCTTGATGGGCCCGGTGAGGGATGGTAGAGCCGCGCGCAGTTCCTCTTCCACCTTTGCCCTGATCCGGGCCGCACCTTCCCCGGATTTGAGGTCGGCGAAGGTCATGGCGAACAGGATGCGGTTCGCCGCCCCAGCGATCTCCTCCCGGTCCAGAAAGGCCAGAAGGCTCGCGGGGATCGCCCCGTGCTCCTGGTGGAGGCACACCACGAGCCCGTCCAGCAGCGACAACTGGGTCATGGTCAGATCGGAATGGCCGGCCAGCAGCGAATTGAGGCCGGGGGTGTCGATGATCTGGAGGCCCGGAGGCAGGGCCGGTGTGGGGGGGAGGTGCACGGCCAGGACGCCGGGGGCCCCACCAGTGGCGATTTCGGAAAAGGCGAGCGCACCAATGGCTTGGAGGCCGCCGTCGTCCTGGACGCTGAACCGTTCCAGTTCCGCCAGGCCCTCTACCGCCTCAAGGGTGATGATGTTCCCCGTAGTGGGGTCCGTGCGGGCGGGCAGGACCTTACGGCCGACCATTGCGTTGATGAGGGTGGATTTGCCTGAGGAGAACTCGCCCACAAACCCGACGCGAGCGTGAATGGCTTCTGGGGTTTCTTTGAACTGGGCCCGGATTGAAGGGAACGGGTGGCGCTCTAGTAGGTCCTTGATCACGGTTGTGAGGTTCATGTACTACTCCTTGGGTAGATCAAGCAGAAGTCGCGTTGCAGAGAACCTCTAATTGGGTCTTAGACAGGGCCGGATTAGCTGTGAGGACATAGGGCATCTTAACAAATGATCAATAGCCTGCGAACCCCTCCTTGGTGCGGCGATTCCCATGCTCACCGCGAGAATGGGTTTTCTTGGAATGGCCATGAAACCTCCTTCGGTATCCCAAGACGATAATTCTTTTGAAGCGACACTCTCTGGCGCTCGACGGGACCCAGACTATTGTCATGGCCAACACACCCTCCCAAGCAGGTTGGAATACCGAACCCCGGCAAGACCTTTGGAGCACCGGGGACTGGGAGGCTCTCATTCCTATGACCCTGGCCAGTGCCACGGAGGCCAGGCGCGGCCAGGATCGACTGAAGGAAGCGGAATGCTTACTTGAATTGACTCTGCTCCTGATCTTCACTGGTCGGCATGGGGAGGCGGTTGTGGCTGCCCAGGATGAGCTACGCCTTCGGCAGGGGCTGGGGGACCCGGGTTGGATCGCAAATGCCCTAGGAACCTTAGGCATGGCCCTAGCCCAAGATGGACAGAGAAAGGCCGCCATCCTGTGCTTCCAGCAGGCCCTGGTCATTGAGAGAGGGCTGGGAGATGTGGCCGAGGTATGCCTCACACTTGAGAACCTTGGGGATCTACTCATGGAGGAGGGCAGGTATGATGAAGCACTTAGTGCCTACGAGGAACCTCTAGCACTGGGTGCCGAGGACCTGAACCGGGCCATCTTATTGGGAAAGCTGGCAAAAACGCACAGGATGTTGCGTGATTACCCAGCGGCCCTTGTCTCGCAATGGGAATCCGCCCGGGAACGGCACCACCAGGGTGAACCTTGCGCAGAGGAGCTATTGGACTTGGCCCGGTTTCATGGAGAGGCAGGACACCGATGGGAGGCCAAGGAATTGATGAAAGAGGTCGGAGAAATTCTGCTGGGCTTAGGCAGGGCCAAGGAGTCACTGGCGGTGGACAAGGAAGCACAAGACTTGGGTTTCGCCAAGGCTAGGGCCCCCTTGAATCTCATGAGGTGCAAGCCTGGGGCCCGATCCCATTAAGATGGTCGAGACCACGGTCACCTCCCAGCCGTCGGGACGGTGTAGCCTATTGGCATCCCCACCCTCCTCCTGTTGAAATCTCTCAACAACAAGGGCACACCCATGGCAGGAAACACCCTCCCGCCCACCTACGCGCACCTCCGGACCTTCTTCTCCCGGTTGGCGGACAACCTGGACACGGCCTTGAGTGGAGGCGATTCTCTACCCGCCGGCCCAGACCCAATGGCGGTCAGCGCCGGGTTTCCGGTCTGGTGGGGGGTGATGCGCGAGGCACCGGCCCAGTTTGAGGCCGCCGTTGCCATGGTCATGCCCCTGCTTGGCGCGGAGAAGCCCGCAGCCGACCTGGGGCCGGCCTTCATGGACCTGGCCCGGGCAGTCGGGCGGTGGATGACGCTGCGGGTGATGGTCTGCCGGATGGAGAAGGCCGATGACCTCCGAGCCCGCGCCCTCATGTTGGGCGGGGTGGACCACACCCTCCGGGAGATCCAAGGCTGGCTGCGCCGCGTGACAGCGGGCCTGACGGCCTGGGAGAAAGACCCCGACGCCAACCTGGACTTCAACTTCACCCTTCGGATGAGCCCGACCCCAGGCTTAGACGAACTGGCCAGGTGGCATTCCGCTCTCCAACAACCTGCGCCGGCCCCAGAGCTGGACGTGGAGGCCGTCGAGCAGCTCATGGCTGCCGCCCTTGTGGCCCGGGGTGGGGTCGCCATGGGCATGGGGGCGCTGTCCATGCTGGATTGGCTCCCCTGGTGAAGGGGTGGGCTTCCGGCCCCTGGCACGGGCGGGGGCCGGCCCTGGCTTGTTGTCCTCGAAGGCGGCCATCCCCTTCGCCGGAGGGACCTACCGGTGGAACTGCCCGGGCCATCTCATGTCGAGGGCCTCAAGGACTCGATGGGCAGCAAGGACGTGACCTGGGTGAAGGACCAGCAGGAACAGGACGTGGGCGGTGCTGACGGTGATGATGTCCTTGGCCCCGGTGCTGTCGGCCAGGCGCTGGACCTGCTGCCGGGCATA
>Ga0316217_10004998_pt1 | contig 13983 bp, 11 predicted proteins | sample 1anoAmetaG_FD_203633 | JGI IMG/M metagenome (GOLD analysis project Ga0316217, IMG submission 203633) | Freshwater microbial communities from Trout Bog Lake, Wisconsin, USA - 1anoA | ecosystem: Environmental > Aquatic > Freshwater > Lake > Hypolimnion/Profundal zone | place: USA: Wisconsin...
CAGTACATCGCCAATGTGCGAAAACGCCAGCTCGATTCCACACGCCACCTTTACATCCAGATCGATACCGACGGCGACTCCCGCGCCGCTATCGACGTCTACCGCGACAGCATCGCCATGGACTCCATGAGCCCGTTCGAAGTGGCCTCGGGTTGCGACGTGGTGGAAATCGGACGCAAGTATCCCGGGTTGGTCCTCCGCGGCGGCATCGACAAACGCGTGCTGGCACAAGGCCGGAACGCAATCGACGCGATGCTCGAACGCATCATCCCCCCCATGAAGAAGCGCGGCGGATATTTGCCCATGTGCGACCACGGGGTGCCCGAAGAGGTCCCCCTGCAAGACTACATCTACTATCGCCAACGCATGGTTGAAATGGGGCGATAAGCGGCGGGACTACCGGCCCAGTGCGGCGCTCTGCTTGGCGTGCAACTCGCGAATGCCTCCGATGGCCAGCTCCAGCATGCCGTTTAATTCCCGCGGCGTGAAGGTCGCATGTTCGCCCGTGCCTTGGACTTCCACGAAGCTGCCGTCGCCCAGCATGGCAACGTTCATATCCACGTGCGCGTCGACATCTTCGATATAATCCAAATCCAGTACAGCCTCGCCGGCGACAATGCCCACGCTCACCGCCGCGACCTGCTTGGCCACCGGCTCGCCCGTCACCAGTCCGGCCGCCTTGGCCTTGGCCGCCGCATCGCAGACGGCCACATACGCCCCGGTGATGCTCGCGGTCCGCGTGCCGCCGTCGGCCTGGATCACATCGCAATCGACCCACAACGTGTTTTCGCCCAGGCCCTTCAAGTCTACGATGCTGCGCAGGCACCGGCCGATAAGCCGTTGAATCTCGACACTGCGGCCATCAGGCTTGCCTGAATCCCGGCGCTTGCGCGTCAACGTCGAGCCCGGAAGCATGCCATACTCGGCGGTCAGCCAGCCTGTGCCCTTGCCCTTCATCCACTCCGGCACACCTTTTTCGATCATCGCCGTACAGAGCACCCGCGTCTGGCCAAACGAAATCAGCACGCTGCCGCCGGGGTTCTTGGTGTACCCCCGCTGAATGTCGATGGGACGAAGCTCATTGGTTTTGCGACCATCGTGACGCATCGGTTTTCTCCAGCAAGGGGTATCGAGGGGGGCTTATTGTCCGCCGATCAACACGGCCAGCAGACCCTTTTGAAAGTGCAGGCGATTGGCGGCTTCCTGGAAGACCACGCTCCGCGGACCATCAATGACCTCGTCGGTGATCTCCATCCCGCGATAGGCCGGCAGACAGTGCATCACGACCGCATGGGCCGGCGCCGCAGCCAGCAGCTTGGCGTTAATTTGGTATGGCTGGAACACCGGCAAGCGTTCGTCCTTCTCGCCCTCCTGGCCCATGCTCACCCACGTGTCCGTATAGATCACGTCGGCCTGTTCCACCGCCCGCCACGGATCGGTGGTGGTGGCAAAATCCAACGTCGGACATTGCCCCATGATCCGCGTGATGAGTTCCTTCTCGAGTTCATAGCCCGGCGGTGAGGCCATGCGAAACTTCACGCCGAACTTCGCGCAGGCCACCATCAGCGACCGCGCTACATTGTTCCCATCGCCCACATACGCCAGCGTCAGGCCAGCCAACTTTCCAAAATGCTCTTCCGCCGTAAACAAATCCGCCATAGCCTGGCAGGGATGGCTGTAATCGCTGAGCCCATTGATCACCGGCACCGTCGCATGCTGCGCCAGGCCCTTGATGGCATCATGGGCAAACGTCCGCGCCATGATCGCATCGCACATGCCCGATAGCACGCGGGCCACATCCTCCACGCTCTCGCGTTTACCCAGCCCGATTTCCGCCGGCGAAAGATAGACTGCATTGCCCCCCAGGTGATACATCGCCACTTCAAAGCTCAGACGAGTCCGCAGCGAGGGCTTCTCAAACACCATCGCCAGCACCTTGCCCGCCAGGATCGGGTCATTGTGCCCCGTCGCCACATGCTGCCGCTTGAGCCGCTTGGCCACTTCCATGATGTGCCCCAGCATCTCCGGCGTCGTGGCCGCCAAACTCACAAAATCCAAAGTCTTCTTAGCCATCACAAGTCCCTACCCAAGCAAGATTTCCGTCCCGACCCCCTGCTCCGAATAGATCTCCAGGAGCAACGCATGCGGGAAACGCCCATCAATGATATGCGCCTTTTTCACCCCGCCATCCAGGGCAATGATGCACGACTCGACCTTAGGCAACATGCCCTCGCCAATTTCCTTATTGGCAATCAACTGCTCAATTTGCCCCTTGGTGATGCTCCGCAGCAGCGAACTGGCATCGTCCTTCCTGGCGCGGATCCCATGCGTGTCCGACACCAGCACCATCTTCTCTGCCTTCGTCGCCGCGGCCACATAACCGGCCGCCGTATCGGCATTGACATTGAGCCGATTCCCCGCGGCATCACGGGCAATCGGCGCGATCACCGGAATGAAATCCGCCTCGGTAAGCGCCGCCAGCAGCGGAGCATTCACCCACGTGATCTGCCCCACCTGGCCAATATCGATCTTGCGATCATCTTCTCCCTTCAGGAACATTTTCTCGGCAAAGATGGCCGTGCTCGTCAGCGAGTGCAGCGGCATCGCCTTGCCACCAAGCACATTAATGGTATTGACGATAAACGCATTAATACTATTGCACAACACATGCTCGGCAATCGCCAGCGTCCGCTCATCGGTATAACGCCGCCCCATCACAAACTGGGCCTTGAGCCCCGCATCGGCCATGGCCTGCGTGATGGCCTTGCCGCCGCCATGGACGACGATCGGCCGCATCCCCACCGCCTGCATAAACACGACGTCCGTGAGTACCTTGCGAAACTCGTCGTCGTTATCCATAAACGACCCGCCGAGCTTGACCACCACGATCTTCTCATTGAATCCCTGCACATACTCCAGCGCCTCAATAAGCGCATCGGCCTTCTGAATGACGGCAGGTTCCATCGGTATATCCACTAGCTCGCTCCAACTCAAAAATCGACTTGGTCAACCCCAAGCCAAGCCGGTCAGAATAGATACGCAATCCCACAATTGCAAGCGATAACGAGCAATTGTTCCTGTGAAGGGTTGCCAAAAAAGGGGGGGAAACAATCAGGCCGCAGGGCCCGTCGTTGCGAGTTGACGCGCAAAGACCAAACAACATCGTCGGGTTTACACGCCACGACCATGGCATGAGACCCCGGCGATCTCAGATCACACGCTGGCCGAGCCACACAATCTCGCCGGTCACGCCCTTGTTCAGATATACGTTAAGCGCGTGCGGACCGGGAGAGAGGGTGGTGGGTACGGTGAAGGAGAAGCCGTGGTCGGTCGTGGGCAGCAGGGTTGCCAGATCCGGCCGGGGCTCGCTGGCGAAGCTCGAGGCGGCGGGAACGCCGTCGATGTCCATGGAGACAAAGACAGGCGTATTAAGCATGTTGAGGTCGACCGCCCAGCCATTGACCGTCGTGGCGTCGGCCGTGTCTAGGTGGACGCCGGCGGGGACATGGTTTGTGGCAGGGGCGGCGCCATAGATGGCCTTATTGGCAAAATGGATCACGGTGCCGGACAACGGGGAGGTGAAGTGAACAACCTCGTGGTCAAAAGATAATGGCCGGGCACAACGGCCCCCACCGAAACGGACATTATTTTGCAGCCCCTTTCAGCCATTGTCAAACGCCATCGCCCCACTCGCGTCACAGCCAACATGGAACCCGAGCACGTCGGAAATCCCCGGACCTGGCCTGATCCTCATCGGACCGCCCATCCTCCTCATTACCTCAGCACCCGCAAACTCGTCTTCAACGGCCGCCAAGCCCTTGACCGGCAGAGGCTGCCCCCCCCCGTTCTACGCATCAGGCATCACCTGCCTTCATCGTTCTCTTGCTTCTTATCGCTTGCTTTTCGGTGGGTTTCCTTGATAATTCTGCGCTTCATGAGCATTCGGCTTGGCTTTTTCCGGGAAAACTGGAAAATTGGCGTTTTCCACGCAAAAGGCGTGATTTTGTGCGAGCGAGGCCGAGATTTACAGGCGTTTTTTGCGGTTATTCGCGGATTTCGCCCGGTTTGTATCGATATCGATAGGGTTTGCTGATGGATCTAGCGCTACTGGCTGTCACCGCCCTGGGGTTTCTCGGCGTTTTTCTCATGCTGCCGCGTGAGAGACGCAGTCTGGCTCTCGTCGGTTCTGTCGTCGGCGTTCTGGCGCTGGCGGGGCTGTTTTTATATCTGGCGCGGCAGATTCCGATGGGGGCGACGACGCCTCCGATCGCGTTTCATCTTTTCGCCGGGATCATGATCATGGGGGCGGTGGGGGTGATCTGCCATCCCAAGCCGGTGTATGCGGTTTTATACTTTGTCCTGGTGACGCTGGCGGGTGCGGGGCTGTTTGTGTTGCTGGCCGCGGAGTTCATGGCGATCGTGCTGATCATCGTCTACGCGGGGGCCATCCTGGTCACCTACGTTTTTGTCCTAATGTTGGCCAGCCAGGGCGGGCCAGAGAAGGCTGCGGAATACGACCGGGTCGCGGCGGAGCCTCTCATTCCCGTATTCGTGAGCTTCCTGCTTCTGGGCACGATTCTGCAGGTGATGTATCCCAAGAACGATGCGGCGCAGGCGCTGCGGTCGGACCTCAAGCACCGCGACGCCCTGATGCTGGCGCACCTGGGCGCTCCGGCCAGTCAACCGGCACCGGCCGAGAACGCCATGGCGGCGGCTCAAGACACGCAACTTAGTGCTCCGGCGACCCGTCCGAGCAACATCCAGGTGCTTGGGGCGGTGCTGTACAGCCGGTACGCCATCTCGCTGGAGCTTGCGGGTGTTTTGCTGACGATTGCCCTGGTGGGTTCGGTGGTGATTGCCCGCAAGAATTCGCCCGGTGAAGATGCCGGAGTCGCCGCGTTGCCCGAAGAGTAAGCCGCCACCGCGAACCTTCATTGGAGATTCCTTATGAGCCAGATTGAACTCTTTCATTACCTTGCGTTGGGCGGGATTCTCTTTGCGTTGGGTCTGATCGGGTTCCTGGTGCGGCGCAATTTGATTTTGATGTTCCTATCCACCGAGATCATGTTCCAGGGCATTGCCATCAACCTGGTCGCCTTTAGTTTTTATCATCTCAACCCGCAGGGCCAGGCGTTTGTCATTTTTCTGCTGACCATTGCGGCGGCCGAGGCGTCGCTGGCGTTGGGCCTGGTGGTGCTGCTGTTCCGTAAACGGGCCACGCTGAATGTTGATGCGTGGTCGGAAATGCAAGGCTAGAAGGTGGATTGGAAGTCTGGGATCGGATTTAAGATCTGAGATTTAAAAATTTAGGATCTGAGGTTTGAGATTCAAGATTTCAAGATTTGATATTTAACGATTTAGAATCCCACAGGGAGTTTTTCCGTGCCTGAACTCGTCTATTACAGCTGGCTGATTCCAGCGTTGCCCCTGTTGGCTGCCGTGGTCATCGGCAGTTTCGCCATCGGCGGGGGCGGCCTTAAGCGTTTCGCCCACATTCCGGCCATCCTTGCGATGCTTGGCGCTGCGGCGATTGCCCTGGGGATTCTGCAAGGCTTCAGCTCGGGCAGGATCGGGACTACCGACATCAATTTGTTCCAGTGGTTTTCGGTTAGCAGCACCGCGTCGGTCGCCAGCAACTTCGTGGTCCCGGTCACGATTCACCTCGACCAGCTCACGGCCCTGTACCTGTCGTTTATCACGGGCATCGGCCTGCTCATTTTCATCTACGCCTCGGGCTACATGAAGGGCGACTTCGGCTACTTCCGGTTCTTTGCCTACATGTGCCTGTTCGTGTTTTTCATGACTTGCCTGGTTTTGGGCAATAACTTCCTGCTGCTTTACCTGGGTTGGGAAGGCGTCGGTCTGGCCAGCTACCTGCTTATTGGATATTACTATCCGCGGCCGACGGCGGTGGCCGCGGCGAAGAAGGCGTTTATCACCAACCGGATCGGCGATTTCGGGCTGGCCATCGGGGTATTTCTCATCTACCGCACCTTCGGGACGGTGGAATACAAGACTGTCTTTGAGCAACTGCAGCACCCCGCCAAACTGCTCACCGAACACCCGCTGGCGATGTATGCCATCCCGTTTTGCCTGATGCTGGCGGCTTTCGGCAAATCGGCCCAGTTTCCCTTGCACGTGTGGCTGCCTGATGCGATGGAAGGCCCCACCCCGGTCTCGGCCCTGATCCACGCGGCCACCATGGTCACGGCCGGCATCTATTTAATCGCCCGCACTATGCCGCTGTTTATCGCCAACCCAGCCAACCATGACGCCCTCAACGTGGTGGCGTGCATCGGCTGCTTTACGGCATTCATGGCCGCGACCATCGCGCTGTGCCAATACGACCTCAAGCGGATCTGGGCGTACTCGACCCTCTCGCAGCTGGGATACATGTTCCTGGGCCTGGGCGTCTCGGCCGGCTCGGCTGCGGTGTTCCACGTCTTTACGCATGCGTTTTTCAAGGCGTTGCTGTTCCTGGCGGCAGGTTCGGTGATGCACGCGATGGGCGGGGAATTGGACATCCGCAAGATGTCGGGGCTGCGGAAGTACATGCCTAAGACTGCGATCCTGACCCTTATTGGTTGTCTGGCCCTGGCTGGTTTCCCGGGTTTGGCGGGCTTTTTCTCCAAGGATGAGATCATTGCCGCGGCGTTCAACGCCCGCGGGGTTGACGGCCACTTCAGCACCCTGGGGCTGGCCCTGGGCTGCGTGGCCCTCGTTGTGGCACTTATGACGGCTTACTACACGTTCCGCGTCTTTTTCCGCGTATTCATGGGGCCGGTCGTTCTCCCGGCCACCGCTGGCCACCACGAGCCATCGCCGTTTGCGTTGACGGAACAAGCTGGGCATGGCGACCATAGTGAGCATGCGGACCAAGCCCATGCGGCGCAGCATGCCCCGCAAGGTCATGCCGAGCACGACGCGACAGAAGACTCGGCTCACCAGCCCAATGACGGCCCTGCCGCCATGTGGGCCCCGCTGATCCTTTTGGCGTTGGGCGCCATCACCGCCGGCTATCTCGGCGTCTTTGGCGGCCCGGAAGGCGGCTGGATGGCCGAATTCCTGAGTCACAGCTTCGGCGGCAAGGGCGATGAAGACTTTGAATCGCTGCGTGTGGCGCATTCGACCATGATGGGCGTGAGCGCTTCGCTGGCCGTCATCGGCATCGCGGTGGCATGGTTCTTCCATCTCAAGAACCGCCACGCGGCCACGATTCTCGCGGCCAACATGAAGCCGCTGGTCAAGTTCCTGGAAAACAAGTGGTACATCGACGAGTTGTACAATGCCCTGATCATCAAGCCGCTGTGGATTCTGGGCCATATTTGCTCGATCTTCGACCGCTTCGTGGTGGATGGCGCGGTTTTCGTCGTTGGCTTTGCCCCGCAGCTTCTGGGATATGCCCTCAAGCCGACCCAACGCGGCCTGCTGCAGCGCTACGCCATCGGCATGATCGCGGGCATCGCGATCCTCGTGATTGGCGCCTTGTACATCCTTGGCTGCTAAGGATGCCATCGACCAGAGGCTAGACGCCTGTGCCACATTGGGCAGACATCGGGATTGGATTGGTCATTGGAATTTCGTCATTTGAGTTTAGAAGTCATGTGAGACCCCCTTTATGATTTTACCCTACCTGCTCCTCCTGCCTGTCCTGGGCGCACTGGCCGTCATTTTATTGACGCCCAGGAAAGGCTCCGGCCAGCGCGCCGCTTATATTGCCTTCGCTGCGTCGCTGCTGTCGCTGGGGATGGTGATCTGCCTTCTGGGGCGGTTTAATTATTCGCAGGGCAGCGTGCCACAGTTTCTGTGGGAGCGTGATTGGCTTCCCTTCGACATTAAGCTTTCGCTGGGCGTTGACGCCATCAGCCTGTGGCTGGTGGCTCTTACGGGCCTGCTGACGCCGCTGGCGATCCTCGGGTCGTTTAACTACATCAAGGAACGCAAGCCCGAGTTCTACGCGTGGATGCTTATCCTTCACACGGCGATGCTGGGCGTCTTTTGTGCCCGCGACATCCTGCTGTTTTATGCTTTCTTTGAGTTCACGCTGATCCCGATGTTTTTCATCATCGGTATCTGGGGCGGATCGGAACGCCGCAAGGCCGCCGGCAAGTTCTTCCTCTTCACGTTCGCCGGATCGGTGCTGACGCTGGCGAGTCTGCTGTACCTGAGCTTTCTTAATTTTCAGCAGACCGGGATACTGTCCTTCATGCTTGAGGACCTGACCAAGCTCGGCCAGGGCGGAACTATTCCGGTGGCGCTCCAATATGTGCTGTTCCTGGGTCTCATGGCGGGCTTTGCAGTCAAGGTTCCGCTGTTTCCCGTGCACACGTGGCTGCCATTGGCGCACACGGAAGCTCCGACGGCCGGCTCGGTGATTCTTGCGGGCGTGCTGCTTAAGCTGGGCACGTACGGCCTGCTGCGGTTCGCCGTTCCCCTGCTGCCGGCGGCGACGCACTTTTTTGCACCTTACATCGCGGGCATCTGCGTGGTGGGCATCATCTACGGGGCGTTGGTGAGCTGGGTCCAGACAGACATGAAGAAGCTCATCGCGTACTCATCCGTGAGCCATCTGGCCTTTTGCGTGCTGGGCATGTTCGCCCTGACGCAGGAAGGCATCACCGGGTCGGTGCTTTACATGATCAACCACGGCATCTCGACGGGGGCACTATTCCTGGTCGTGGGCATGATTTACGAACGCTATCACACGCGTGACATGGCGCAGATTTCGGGCCTGGCCCGGCGTCTGCCGGCGCTGGCGCTTTTCACCGTCTTCTTTGTGCTTTCGTCGATCGCGCTGCCGGGGACCAACGGGTTTATCTCGGAATTCCTGGTGCTGCTGGGCACTTTCGTCAGCGGCTCGGCCAATGCGCAGGGCGTGCCTTTCGGCGGCAACCTCGGCCCGATGTTTGCCATTCCCGCGGCGACCGGCGTGATCCTCGGAGCGGTCTATCTGCTCTACTGGGCCGGGCGGGTGATTTATGGTCCGCTCAAGGAACCGTCGCTGGATCATGGTTCGGATGAAGAGTCGGATCATCCCCACAAGGTCAAAGACCTCTCGGTGCGTGAATGGGCGATCCTTTTGCCGCTGGCGGTGGCGGTGCTTTACATTGGTATTCACCCCATGCCGCTGATCGACTCGATGAAGCCGGCGATTGCGGGGATTCGCGAGAGCCAGAACACGATTCACGTCGTCGCACCGGCCCCGTCGGTGGCGGTAAAATAAGCTGTAATGTCCAACGCCAGACGAGCAACGTCCAACGAATGAATGTCTAAAGTCACGACTCCCAAATCGAGGTCCCCGTGGAACTATCTCACTACCAGCTCCTAGCCCCCGAGATCATCATGCTCATTACCGCCGCCGTCGCCCTGCTGGCGGGGCTGGCACGTACGGACTCGATGCGCAAGCTTCCGCAGCTCATCGCGTTGGTCGGCCTTGGTTTTGCGTTTATTGCCGCGCTGCAACCGCTGCCGGAAGCCGCGACCGCGGAACTGCTGTTTGCCAAGTACTTTAATCCGCAGTACATCACGCTGCTGGCCTGTGCGATTGGTTTTCTTTCGGTGCTGGCCGCGTGGGACATGCCGTTTAAGGCTGAGCCGGGGGTTGCCGATTCGAAGTTCCGGGGCGAATTCTTTTCGATGATGCTGTTTTCGCTGGCGGGCGTCTCGATGGTCGGGAAGGTCAACGACATCGTGTGGCTCTTTATTGTTCTGGAACTGGTTTCGATTCCCACGTACATCATGGTTGCCGCGGGCCGCTCGCAGATCATCGCGCAGGAAGCAGGCGTCAAATATTTCTTCCTGGGCGCGCTGGCCGCGGCGATTTACCTTTTCGGGTTCAGCTACCTTTACGGCTACGCGGGCTCGACGCGGTACTTGGACATCATGAACCAGTTCAGTGCTGATCTTGCCGGGGGCCGGGTGCCCATCATTGGTTTGATCGGGTTGTTACTGGTGCTCATCGGGGTGTCGTACAAAATTGCGGCCGTGCCGCTGCACTTTTACACGCCGGACGTTTACCAGGGCGCCGCCACTCCGGTCACGGCCTTCCTGGCTTTTGCTCCCAAAGCCGCCGGCGTGGTCGCCCTGATCACCATCCTGGCCTTGACGGGATTCCACTTTGACCCGACGGCCGGCACGCTGGGACGTGCGATCCTGGCGGTTCTGAGCGTGATGGCGGCAGTTACGATGACGCTCGGCAATGTGCTGGCACTTTTGCAGCGCAACATCAAACGCATGCTGGCTTACTCTTCAATTGCCCACAGCGGCTACATGCTCGTCGGCCTGGTCGCCGGCCCGGGCGATGGCCTTAACCCGATGTCCAACGGCATTCACGCGACGCTCTTTTACCTGGGGGCGTACAGCCTCATGAACCTGGGGGCGTTTGCGGTTTTGATCTACCTGCAGGGCAAGTCGGATGCGGGGGAGGATCTGGACGATCTGGCGGGCGTTTCGAAAGAACATCCTGCGGCGGCTTTTGCGATGGCCATCTGTCTGTTCAGTTTGATCGGCATGCCGCTGACGGTCGGATTTTTGGGCAAGTTCTACATTGTCACCGCGGCCCTGGCCAATCACCATACGGCGCTGGCCGTGATCGTGGTGATCAACGCGGCGATTGCGGCGGCGTACTACCTGCGGGTGATCGCGGCGATGTATCTGCGCGATGCGTGGAATCCGTTTAGTGTCCGCAAAGCGGTGGCGCCCCGGTTGGCGGCGACGTTCTGTGCGATTGCCGTGATCTTCTTTGGCGTCGTTCCCGCGGCGCTGTTAAACAAGGCGGCCCCGACTACGACGGCGAAGCCTGCCGCGGTGGCGGCGGCGGTGGTTCCTTCCCGCTAAAGCAACCCATGGGCCTATTTGGGCCTTGCGTTTTCGGGCTTGATGTTCTGCAGTGTGAATCATCCGCTGCGGATGCGGCGGGCCATGCATTTCGCATTCCTTGGATTTTCCCCTATAATGTCGCCGCTTCAATCCGGGGGGTAGGTTTTTACTCGGAGTCCCACCATGCAACTTGCCAATCGTCTGGAACTGATCGCCGAATCCATCACCCTGGCTGTTACGGCCAAGGCCAACGCCCTGAAGAAAGCCGGGGTTGACGTAGTCAGCTTTGGCGCCGGCGAGCCGGATTTCGACACGCCGGATTTCATCAAGGAAGCAGCCATCAAGGCCCTCAAGGCCGGCAAGACCAAGTATGAGCCCACGCCTGGGACGGTGGAGGCCCGGAAAGCGATTTCCGACAAACTCTCGCGGGAAAACGGCCTGCAGTATCCGGCGGAGCAGATCATCATTTCGGTGGGTGGCAAGCACTCGCTTTATGTGGCGTTTATGGCCACGCTCAATGCCGGCGACGAGGTCATCATTCCGGCGCCTTACTGGGTCAGCTACCCGGAGATGGTCAAGCTTGCCGGGGGGACGCCGGTGTTTGTGCGGGGCGAGCCGGGCAATAATTTCAAGATCACGCCGGCGCAGCTTGCAGCGGCGATTACTCCCAAGACCCGCATGGTCATCATCAACTCGCCGTCGAACCCGGGGGGCCACACCTACTCGCCGGCGGAACTGGCGGCGCTGGCGGCGGTGATTGCGCCGCACAAGGATATCTGGGTTTGCTCGGATGAGATTTACGAGAAGTTGCTGTACTCGGGCCAGACCACCGCTTCGTGGGCGGCCATCGATTGGAACACGTGGAAGGACCGCACGATCACGTGCAACTGCCTGAGTAAGACCTTTGCCATGACCGGGTGGCGCATCGGCTATACCGCGGGGCCCAAGGAACTCATCAGCGCCATGGCCAAGCTCCAATCGCAGATGACGTCGAACATTACGAGTTTCTGCATGCCGGCGATCGTCGAAGCGCTGACCAATCCGGCCTCGCCGGCGGCCATTGAAACGATGCGTGCGGAATTCGAGATCCGCGGCAACCACATCTGGCAACGGCTCAACGCGATCCCGGGGGTTACGTGCGTCAAGCCCACTGGGGCGTTCTACGTATTTCCCAATATCGGCAAGCATCTCAATCGCCCGCTTGGCGCCAAGAAGACCCTGGCCACGGAAGCGGTGTCGTTTTCGACCGTGGTCCTCGAAGAAGCCCACGTTGCGTTGGTCCCCGGCAACGACTTTGGTTTCCCTGACCACGTGCGCCTGAGCTTTGCCACCAGCATGGCTAACATTGACAAGGGTATCGACCGGCTCGAAGCGTTCCTCAAGGGTGCGTAACGAGCAGGCAGACTAGCGCTGAAAACCAATCATGCCACGTGGTGATTACCCGTGGCATGATTGCTTTTTGCTGTTGAGGGTTTTACATTTCAGCCGGCTTTGGGGCTGCGGACGTGGCCGACGAGGAAGGTGGGGGCGGTGTTGAGCAGTTTGGCTCGTTGGTCGGAATCCAGGAGTTTGTCGACGAGGTCGACGTATTTTTTGATTGCGGCGTCTTTGGCGTCCTGGACTTTGAAGAGGTAGGCGCGGGCGGTGTCCATGACGGCCATGGCGGAAGTGTCGCGGACGTCTTTGGAGACGTGCTCTTTGTCCAGGGCGTTGTAGGCGTTGAGCGCGGCGGTGAAGGCGGCGAAGGCGTGGGGGTCGACGGCGCCTTCGGTGGCGGTTTCGTCGATGTAGACCAGATCGGTTCTGAGGGCGGCGCGGGCGTCGCTTTCGCTGGCTTTCTGGGCATCGCTGAAGCCTGCCGAGGTCAGGAGCCAGTGCTGGGGCCGCTCGGAGAGTCCGTGAACGGCGATGACCTGGCGGACGGGATCTTTGATGCGTTCGATGGTGTCGGCGGTGACGGGCCATTTGGCCAGGAAGCGGTCGCGGTGGGGGTCGGGGGTGAAGCTCAGTGCCAGGCGTTTGCCTTCGTCGGCGAGATTCTCTTTGATCTGGAGTTTGCCGTCGTTGTTGGCAAAGACGGTCAGCAGGAAGTGCCTGGTGGGGTCTTCGGGGTTGGCCACGGAGACGGGCTTGGCGGGGTCGGTGCCGACGTTGTGGTCTTCGACCCAGGTCACGATGGTGCGGTCGAGCTGGGTGCCCGACCAGTAGCCCCAGTTATGCCAGATAAAAAACCCGATGACGCAAAGCACGAGGGTGACGATGCCGATCTCGAGTTTCTGCGTGTTGTCGAGTTCGATCTGAATCTTGATGCCAGCCATGGTCATTCCCTTCGAAAGTGCGGCAGACGTGATATTGTTTGCCTCCTGCCGCGGAGAGTTTGCTGTGAGCGTCCCCAAAACTGCCAACAGAGTAACATGTGTGAGCATCACACACCAGAGGCAACATTGCAGAACAGCTCTGGGAGGTGTGCCCAGGCTTTGTAGCAAGTGGTGCCGACGCCCTCGTCGGCTCATGGCCAACAGGCCATTCCGGTGAGCCAACAGCGCATCGGCACCTCAAATTCGCCCTCCCAACCACCATTGCCACAAAATCTGGCCACACCCGCTCTGGGCGAACGTTGACGCAAAGATGTGCCGTGTTGTTAGACTAACGCGGAGCCCAACGGTTCGTTGCATTTTTTACCCGATGGAAAGACGGGGGAGGGCCAGCGTCGGCGGGCGAGGTATAATACGGTGATTCACGCATAATACCGGGTCATCCGGATTCGGGAAAACAGGAGGTTTGGCATGGGTAGCAGGAGCGCGGAAGCGACGAAACGAAGCAGCGGAGCGGGAGCGAAAAGGTTCGCATTAATGAATACGGCGTGGGGGACGTGTGCCGCGGTTTGGCGGCGGGCGCCGGGGGCCGGCGATGTGTTGTGCAGGATCCTGCTGCCGGGCGTGGCGGCGGAGAAGATGCGGGCAATCATTCGTAAAGAAGATGAGGCGGAAGAAGCTTCGACGGAGCCCCGGCCCGAGTGGTGGGGCGAATTGACGCAGTTACTGGAGGGGTTTTTCGGTGAGGATCCGACGGCGGCGACCGCGGGGATGGACGATGTGTGGGGCCGGTGGGCGGCGCGGCTGGATTTGGAGCAACTGACGGATTTTCAGCGCGGGGTGCTGAAAA
>Ga0316217_10005000_pt1 | contig 13972 bp, 10 predicted proteins | sample 1anoAmetaG_FD_203633 | JGI IMG/M metagenome (GOLD analysis project Ga0316217, IMG submission 203633) | Freshwater microbial communities from Trout Bog Lake, Wisconsin, USA - 1anoA | ecosystem: Environmental > Aquatic > Freshwater > Lake > Hypolimnion/Profundal zone | place: USA: Wisconsin...
CGTTTCGCCTTCACCCGGAACGCCACCGAGGCCCTCAATGTGGTCATCCTGGGCCGGGTGCCGGCCGGCGGGTGCGTGGCGGTGAGCTCCCTGGAACACAATGCGGTCATGCGCCCGCTGCGCCACCTGGAAGCCACCCGGGGCGTGCGGCTCCTGGTCATCCCCTTCGATGCCTGCGGCCGGCCCGATCCCGGGGCCCTGCGGGCGGCCCTGGGCCAGGGCCCCGATCTCATGGTGCTCACCGCCGCCGGCAACGTCACCGGCTGCCTGCCCGCGCTGGACGAGATCGCGGCCCGGTGCCGGGCGGCGCGGGTGCCCCTGTGCCTGGACGCGGCCCAGGCCGCCGGGCACCTGCCGCTGCCGGTGGTGGAGCTGGGGATCCCGCTGCTCTGCTTCACCGGGCACAAGGGGCTGCTGGGGCCCACCGGGACCGGAGGGCTCTACGCGGAGGCGGGGTTCGAACCGGAACCGCTGATCCGGGGCGGCACCGGCAGCGACTCCAGCAGCGAACACCAGCCGCTGCTCATGCCGGACCGCCTGGAGGCGGGCACCCCCAACCTCGCCGGGCTGGCCGGTCTCCTGGCCGCGCTCCAGTGGCTGGCCGCCACCGGGCCGGCCCAGGTCCGGGCCCGGGAGGCGGCGCTCACCGACCGCCTGCTCCGGGGCCTTCTGGCCCTGCCCGGGGTGTCGGCGCCGGGGCCCGGGCCCGGAACCCCGCGCGCGCCGGTGGTCGCCATCACCGTCCAGGGCCGCGATCCGGGCGAACTGGCGCTGGAACTGGACCGCCGGGACATCGCCACCCGGGTCGGGCTGCACTGCGCGCCGGCGGCCCACCGCAGCATCGGCACCTTCGAAGGCGGCGGCGCCCTGCGCTTCTCCCCGGGGTTCTTCAATACCGAAGCCGAGATCGACGAAGTCCTGGGGACCATGGAGGCCCTGCTCACATGACCGACCCGGCCGGCCTCACCCAGTTCACCCGGTTCTCCGGCTGCGGGGCCAAGCTCGGCCCCGGGGTACTGGAACAGGCCCTCTGCGGCCTGGTCCAGCCCGCCTATCCGCAACTCCTGGCCGACTTCTCGGGCAGCGAGGACGCCGGCCTGTTCCGCCTTGGCCCGGAACTGGCGCTGGTGCAGACGGTGGACTTCTTCCCGCCGATCGTCGACGACCCCCGCCTGTTCGGCCGGATCGCCGCCGCCAACGCCCTTTCGGATATCTACGCCATGGGCGCCCGGCCGATCACCGCCCTGGCCCTGGTCTGCCATCCGCTCGCCGCCCTGGGCATCGGCCCGCTCAAAGCCATGCTGGCCGGCGGCCTGGAGGCGCTGGTCGAGGCCGGTTGCGCGCTGCTCGGCGGGCACAGCATCGAGGATCCCGAACCCAAGCTCGGCTACGCGGTCACCGGCCTCGTGGATCCGGCCAGGGCCTGGCGCAACAACACCCTCAAGCCCTCGGCGAGCCTCATCCTCACCAAGCGGATCGGCACCGGACTGGTGAACATGGCCCAGCGGGCCGAGTGCGCCCTGCCCGAGTCGCTGGCGGCCGCCCAGCGGTCCATGGCCACCCTGAACCGGCGCGCGGCGGAGGTGCTGGCCGGGTTCGCGGTGCTGGCCTGCACCGACGTCACCGGCTTCGGCCTGGCCGGCCACGCCGCGGAGATGGCCACCGGCGCCGAGTGCGGTCTCAGCCTGAGCTACCGTGACCTGCCCCTGCTGCCGGGCGCGCTGGACTACGCCGCCCAGGGCCTGGTGCCCGAGGGCGCGCGCAGGAACCGGGCCGGCCGGGGCGGCTGCATCCGCAATCTCCCTGAGGTGCCGGCCCTGGTCCTGGACGTGCTGTTCGATCCCCAGACCTCAGGCGGGCTGCTGGCCGCCCTGCCCGCCGCGCAGGCCCGGGAAGCGCTCGCCGCGCTCCGGGCCGCGGGGGTGGACGCCTGCATCGTGGGCGAAACCGGGGGGCCTCCGGGGACCCTGGAGATCATCCTGTGACCGGCCTCCTCGCCACCTTCCGCACCAGCCACGAGGCGCTCCGGGCCGAGCAGACGCTCAAGGGCGGGGGTCTGGCGGTGGAGCTGATCCCGGTGCCGCGCCAGATCCGCAGCGACTGCGGCTTCTGCCTGCTGCTGGAAGCCCCCGGAGCCGCCCTGGAAGCGGAGCGCCTGGAGCGGTTGCGGGCCTGCGGCGGCCAGGACGTGTGGCGGGTCACGGTCATCCCATCCCCGACATCCTCCCGGAAGGAGAAACGTTATGAGCGAATCCCGTAGGACCGTCGACGCGCGCGGGCAGGCCTGCCCCCAGCCGGTCATCCTCACCCGCAAGGCCCTGGCCGAAGGCGGCTTCGACCTGCTGGAAGTGCTGGTGGACGATGCCTCCTCCCGGGAGAACGTGGTCCGCTTCGCCGGCTACGCCAGCTGCGTGGTGGAGGGGGTCGCGGAGGAGGGGGCGGTCAGCCGAATCCTCATCCGGCCCGCGCCCGCCGCGCCGGCCGTGGTTCCGGGCCGGGTGTTCGCCGCCCCGGCGCCGGCGCCGGTCCGGGTCCCGGCGGTTCCGGCCGCGGCGGGAACCACGGTGCTCATCACCGCCGCCGGGATCGGCGCCGGGGACGAGCAGCTGGGGGCGCTGCTCATGCGCGGCTTCCTGTACACCCTCACCGAAGCGGAGGAGGCGCCCGCGCGGATCATCCTCATGAACGGCGGGGTGCGGCTGGCGGTGGCCGGTTCCGACGCCCTGGTCAACCTGGTCCGCCTTGCGGAGCGCGGGGTGGAGATCCTGGCCTGCGGCACCTGCCTGGAGTTCTACCAGCTCAAGGAGGCCCTGGCGGTGGGCCGGGTCACCAACATGTACGAGATCGCCGGACTGCTTCTGCAGGGAAGAACCATCAGCATCTGACCAGGCCCACGAACAGCTTGGCCTCCAAAGCCGCAGATCTTTTTCCGGTGGGGACTTCCTGCATTTTCCCTCTTGCAGGGAATTTGAATTTCGCTATATTGTCGCCATCAGCATGCTTCAGGCTTGGGAACCCCTGGTGCTGGGTTTTAATATAATTTTAACTTAACAAATTTGTTTTTTTATAACTCTAATCGCCTGCGAGATTGCATGAGATTTTTCAAACTACTTTGTGATTGCATTTGCGGAGTTGGTTGCAATGGATAAGCTGACTCCAGATGTCGTTTTTTACTTGACTCTTTTCCTGGTGCCTGGTTTTCTCATGGCGTTCTGGATAAATTTATTTGTGCCTCTTCGGCCGAGCACGGATAATACAAATTTCATTACATACGTGTTCTTAAGTCTCATTCTTGGCATCCCTCTTTTCTTTGTACTCGGCTGGTACGGCAAATTACCTCATTTTGATAGCTTTCATCAGATGCTTGGATGGGGCGCATGGTTCGTACTGATAGGTCCTTTTCTGTTTGGTTACTCGATGAGCAGGGCTATACATAGAAGGGACCATCTGCTCTGGACCTTTTTTGAGAAAATCGGAGTTCGCCCTGTCAGTCCCATCGCCTCAGCTTGGGACAAGGCGTTCATCAGAGATGAGCCGGCCTGGCTGATCGTGACACTCAAAGGTGGCCAGCAGATAGCAGGTCTATGGGAAGCGGGTGCCGCCGCTTCTTCTGATCCTGGAGAGCGGGATCTGTTTTTCGAAACGGTATATCGGATCCCCCCCCAACGGATTGTGGGAGAAGGATCCACGAAGTCTTGGAATGATTATTAAAGCCGATCAGATATCTCTGATCGAATTTATGAAGGCTGAGTTCATGCGGCCATGAAACGGGAGAAGCCCTATACTACGGGTGGTGAGGTATTTTATGGTGACAAAAACGGGTGGATTTTCGGGTCCGGAACTGCCGAGGGCCCCTCAATGTGAGGCTGGGAAGGGGCTCGCCGGTCCTGGCCTGCCCCTGACTCCCATTCCCCTGAATACGACCGGTACCATCAAGCCGACGGTACCGCTTGCCCATGACGATTCCAAGGGTTTTCCGGCATAGGCAAAGGGCGCTCCGCGGAGCGCCCTTTGCCATTGACCTGCCGGGTTGCGGCTAGCGGGAGGCCACGTAGGCCTTGAGGCCGTCGGAGCTGGGCTTCATGGCCTTCTCGCCCTTGTGCCAGTTGGCGGGGCAGACCTCGCCGTACTTCTCGGAGAAGTCCACCGCGTCCAGCACGCGCAGCACTTCCTCGACGTTCCGGCCCAGGCTGTTGTCGTTGACGGTGATGTGCTTCAGGATCCCCTTCTCGTTGACGATGAACAGGCCGCGCAGGGCGATGCCGGCGGGGAGCAGGACGCCGTAGTCGGCGGCAATCTCTTTTTTCAGGTCGGAGACCAGGGGGAAGGTGAGGCCCTTGATGCCGCCCTCCTTGCGCTCGGTGTTGGCCCAGGCGGCGTGGCTGAACTGCGAGTCCACGGAAACCCCGACCACCACCGTGTTCCGGTCCTTGAACTCCTGGATGGCGTCGGAGAAGGCCAGGATCTCGGTCGGGCAGACGAAGGTGAAGTCGAGGGGGTAGAAGAACAGCACCACCTTCTTGCCCTCGAACTGGGAGAGGGTGAAGTCGGACACGAACTGTCCGTTCACCAAGGCGGTCGCCTTGAAATCCGGTGCGGGCAGGGTTACGAAAGCAGCCATGAGGCCTCCATGTGGTTGATCCAGTGCTCGGAAAATTCAGACTACATGGCCGCTCCGGGGCATGCAAGCGTTTTCCAACCAAACCGGTAAAGAATTGGCAACATGCCCGTAACCGGCAGGTTGCCGCTGGGCAAAAACGGGCCGCCGACGGGCTGGGTGCCGACATTTGGGATCCATGATCGCCATCGGGTTCCTGCGGTCCAGGCGGCATCCCCGAACACAGGCCCAAACAAAGGTGGGCACCCCTGAAAAGGGGTGCCCGTTTGCTTGGGTCTCGCCAGGAAATGGACTCCGGAGATCCAGTCCTGGGGAAGGGGCTCACGCAGTGGTAGCCCCGCGGGTTGGGTCCTGCAGACTGTTTGTCTACCCAACGCCAAAGATAGGCCAGGGGTTCGGGCCCACAAGGGGAGGGGCCGGTCTTTTTTGTTGGTCGTTACAAATTCGGTCCGCGCCAGGCCGGCGATCCGGACCGCCGGCCAGGGCTCAGCATGCCGCGCAGCCGGGCCAGTTCCGGGTCCTGGGGGTTGAGCCGCTCGGCCCAGCGCAGCTGCTCGTTCGCCCGGGTGACGAGGGCTTTTCGCAGGTCCGGCCGGATCCTGGCTTCGAGCGCCTGGCCCAGGCCCTCCAGGGCGTGGGCGGCGGCGGAGGTCGGGTCGCGCTCCAGGGCGCGGGCGGTCAGGGCCTGGGCGCGGCGCAGGCTGTCCGTCCCGTCGATGGCGTGGCCGAGTTCCCATTCGGCGCGGATCAGCCAGGCCTTGGCCGCGGTCAGGCAGAGGCCGGAGCTGCCCTGCTGCAGGGCCGGAGGTTCGTACCGGGCCACCACGGCCTCCACCGTCGGGCGCGGATCCTGGCCCCGGGAGGCCTCCAGCCGGGCTTTGAAATTCAGCACCTCGCCCTGGACATCCCGGAACCTGGCGCCGGTGTGGCCCGGATCCTTCAGCGCCTCGGCGAGGGACGGACCGGGATCCTCGCCCCGGTCGAATTCCGCTTCCGCCCGGAGCCAGTAGAGCACCATGTGATCCATGCGCAGATCGAGGCTCCGCGGTTCCCGGGTGCCGGCCCAGAAGAACTGCAGGGCCTGGTCCAGCACCGGCCGGGGATCCCGGCCCTGGCCCCGCTGGAGCATGGCCTTCAGGGTCAGGACCTGGAGCGTGTCGCTCTGGGTGTCCTGGTTGTCCGGGTCCAGCCGGAGCGCCTGGCCGGTGCGCCGCGCCAGTTCCTCCAGGCTGGCCGGGGCCAGGTCGCCGCGCTCCAGGGCCATCGTTGCCAGTCCCAGGGCCGCGGCGCAGTATGCATGGTGCAGGCGCGGATCGCTCTGGGCACGGTCCAGGGCGCCCTGGGCCAGGTCCATGGCCTCCTGGTAGCGCTGCTCGGCGCCATCGGCATCCCCGGCGTCCAGGCGCTCACGGGCCAGGGCCGACAGGCTCGCGGCGCCCAGTACGGCGGATTCCAGGTGCCAGGGATTGGCCTTCAGGGCCTGCCGGGCCTCATCCGCGGCCTGCGCATGGTTCCCGCCCAGGGACGCGGCCAGGGCTTCGGTGAATTCCACCGGTTGGCTGGTCTGCAGCCGCGCCAGCTGCAGGAACCGCTCGGCCAGGGCGGTGGCTTCGGCGGCCTCGGGCGGTGCGGGCAGCCCTTCGAACGCGGCCCGGGCGAGCAGGGCGCCGCGGTTCCGGTACTGGACCTGGGCCAGCAGCAGCGCCGCCTCGGGGGTCCGGAACCCGGCCGACCAGGCTTTTTCCAGTTCGTCCGAGGCCCGGGGCAGATCCTCCAGCAGGAAATAGGCGCGGCCCAGGGCGAAGCCCAGGGGACCTTCGGCGCCCGGTCCGAGCGTGGCGGTCCTGGCCGGCAGGGACTCGATCCGGGCCCGGACGCGGGCATCGGCGGGGCGGAGGTCATGGTTCGGCAGCAGCCGCTCGTTGCGGATGCTCTGCTCGAGGCTGGCCGCCTCCAGGGCGATGATCTGGGCCTTCTCCGCTTCCTGGCTCCGCCTGCGGCCGAGGTAGCTCGCCAGCAGGGGCAGGGTGGCGGTCAGGCCGAGCGAGGCCAGCAGGAGCGCCGTGACCATCCGGCGGCTGCGGATCCACGACCGCCCATTCCCGGGAGCCGGCTCGGCCGGGCCGGTCAGGCCGGCCAGGACCTCGCGCAGCGCCGAAGCCAGTTCGGCGGCGCTGGCGTAGCGGTCCTCGGGCGAGGGCTCCAGGCACTTGAACAGGATGGCCTCCAGCTTCGGCGGAATGTCGGGCTCCAGCGACCGGGGGGTCGGAAACCGGCGTTCGCGCTTCACCCGCAGCATCTCGGTGGTGGTGGTGGTCACGCAGGGGGGGCGGCCCACCAGGGCGAAGTAGAGGGTGCTGCCGATGCCGTAGACATCCGTGGGCGGCCCCACCAGGCTGCGGTCGCCCCGGACCTGTTCGGGCGCCATGTAGGCCGGAGTCCCGGTCAGGGCCATGGGCTGGGTGACCGAAGGCCCGTCCAGGGCCATGGCCAGGCCGAAATCGCAGATGTACGGGATCCACCCGCTGTGCTCGTTCCAGTGCAGGAGGATATTGGAAGGTTTGAGGTCGCGGTGGATGAGGTTCAGCCGGTGGGCGCCGTGGACGGCCTCGGCCACCTGGGCGAGGATGGCCACCACTTCGTCCAGCCGCAGATCCTGGGCGGCGTCCTCCAGCGTCGGCCCGCGGATCAGCTGCATGGCGATCCGGGGCGTCCCGTTGCTCGCATCCACGTCGTAAATACGGCAGATGTTGGGGCTGTCCAGCCGCGCGTGGAGCTGGGCCTCGTGCATGAACCGGATCATCGCGGCGGGTTCGAGGTGCTTGAGGATCTTCAGGGCCACCGGCCGGGCCAGGACGATGTCCCAGGCTTCATAAACATCCCCCATGGCACCGTGGCCGAGGAGCGGGCCGATGATGTAGCGTCCTTCTCGGCGCCCCTGGGCCTCGACCCAGGCAGGTTGGAGTATGGAATCGGTCAAGGGAGGGTCCACGCGGGTGGCTGGAAGCGGTCCTGGGGCTCACGGATCGGAAAAACAGCAGAAACAGGCCGGGCAGAAGAAGGATAAGTCGGAGGCTCGGGTTTGTTATATAAAATTTATTTTTTGGGGTAACGCGTTTGTTTCAAAGACTAACTGTCAAATCAAATATAAATAAAATATATAAAATACTGGACACCGGACTCGGGAATCCTTCCGCGGGCGATCCTTCAGCCCCGCAGCAGCCGCTCCAGGGCGTCGGGGTCCGACACCGGGGCCAGGCAGCTCCGGTCCCGGCAGAGGAAGGCCGCGGGCTGGAGGGAGCGCCGGTCCCGGTGCAGCGGCAGGTCCCCGGATGCCGCCAGCGAAAGCGCCAGATTGGGCAGGAACGGGCTCCGGGCCGCCGCCAGGAGGGCCCGGGTGCCCGGATCCGAAGGGTCTCCGGTGATGACCAGGGACTGCGGCGAAGCGGCCAGGTCCAGCACCGAAAGCATCCCGAGGAACCCGCCGGGAGCCCTTGCCATGAGCGGACCGGCGCAGCGCAGGGCCCGCCCGGCGGCGGCCTCGAAGTCCGGGCGTTGCAGGTGCCCGGACAGGCGCAGCAGGGCCCGGGCCGCCAGGGTGTTGCCGGCCGGCAGGGCCCCGTCGTAGAGGGGCTTCTGCCGGAACAGCAGGTCCTCGCCGGCCCCGGCGCTGCCGAAGAAGCCGCCCTGGGCGGGGTCCTCGAACCGGGCCAGCATGGTTTCCGCCAGGGCTTCCGCCCAGCGCAGCCAGGCCGGGTCGAAACCGGCCTCGTACAGGTCCACCAGGCCGCACGCCACCGCCGCGTAGTCCTCCAGGAAACCCTGGATCCGGGCCCGCCCCTGGCGCCAGGTGCGCAGCAGGCCTCGGTCCGGCCCCATGTCCCGGCGGAGGAAGGCGGCCAGGGCCAGGGCGGCCTCCAGGTAGCGCTGGTCCCCCAGCACCTGGAAGCCGCGGGCGAAGGCGGTCAGGGCCAGACCGTTCCAGGCGGCGAGCACCTTGTCGTCCTTGCCGGGGCGGACCCGGGTGTCCCGGTGGGCGCGGAGCCTGGCCCGGAGTCCAGCCATGTCTTCGGGGCCGGCCCCGGGGGGAGCGTCGAACCGGTGCAGGACGCTGGCGCCGTGCTCGAAATTGCCCTCCGCGGTGACGCCGTAGGCCCGGCAGAACCTTGCTCCGTCGGCCTTCCCGAGCGCCGCTTCGACCTGGGCCGGGGTGAAGGCGTAGAACCGTCCTTCCTGGCCTTCGCTGTCGGCGTCCTCGCTGGAGTGGAAGCCGCCGGACGGATCGCGCAGATCGCGCAGGAGGTAGTCCAGGGTCTCCCGGGCGACGGTCGCGTAGGCCGGCGTGCCGGTGGCCTGGAAGCCGTCCAGATAGCAGGCCGCCAGCTGGGCGTTGTCGTACAGCATCTTCTCGAAGTGCGGGATGAGCCATTTCTCGTCCACACTGTAGCGGGCAAAGCCTCCGCCCAGATGGTCGAACATGCCGCCCTCCGCCATGGCATCCAGGGTGCGCACGGCCATGGCCTGGTCGCTGGCCGTCCCCCGGCGCAGGATCAAGTCCACGGCCATGGTCTGGGGGAACTTGGGCGCCGGGCCGAAACCGCCCCAGCGGGGGTCGAAGTTCCGGCGCAGCTGGCCCAGGGCGGCGTCGAACAGCTCCGGGCCGGGCAGCGCCTCGCCCGGTTGCACCACGGCCTGGCGGGCCAGGGCCTCGGCCAGCTGCCCGGCGTCCCGCTCGACCTCCTCCCGCCGGTCGCGCCAGGCGCGGCTGACGCCGTCCAGCACCTGGCTGAAGCCGGGCAGGCCATGGCGGGCCGTGGGCGGGAAATAGGTGCCGCCATAGAAGGGCTTCAGCCCGGGGGTGAGCCAGAGGCTCATGGGCCAGCCGCCCCGGCCGGCGATGGCCTGCACCGCGGCCATGTACAGCTCGTCCAGGTCGGGGCGCTCCTCCCGGTCCACCTTGATCGGCACGAATCCGCTGTTGAGCATCCGGGCGACCGCCTCGTCCTCGAACGATTCCCGCTCCATGACGTGGCACCAGTGACAGGCGCTGTAGCCGATGCTCAGGAAGATCGGCAGGTCCCCGGTCCGGGCCTCGGCCAGGGCTTCGGGGCCCCAGGGCCGCCAGTCCACCGGGTTATGGGCATGCTGGAGCAGATACGGGCTGGTGGCATGGATAAGCCGGTTGGCCGGGCGCTCGGACATGGTTGACTCTCCTGGTCACCTATTCTCTCCACAGTGGCCGTCCCGGGGGAGTGTTCCTTTTCATTGAGCGTTGGGTTTTTTAGCGGTAAGATCATGGGTTCATCCCATCCCGGGATGGCTCTGCCTGCATCCGGACCCCATGTTCGACACCCTCACAGACAAACTCACCCGCGCGATGAAATCATTGCGGGGCCAGGCCAAGCTGACCGAGCGCAATATCGAGGACGCGCTCCGGGAAGTGCGCATGGCGCTGCTGGAAGCGGATGTGCATGTGCAGGTGGCCCGGACCTTCCTGCAGCGGGTGAAGGAGAAGGCGCTGGGCACCGAGGTGCTCCAGGGGCTCAATCCGGCCCAGCAGTTCATCGATGTGGTCTACCAGGAACTCACCGCCATCATGGGCGGGGAAGCCCCGGAGCGGCCCCTCGACCTGGCGTCCAGACCGCCGACGGTGGTGATGATGGTCGGGCTGCAGGGCTCGGGCAAGACCACGACCTGCGGCAAGCTGGCCAAATACCTGAAGAAGAACGGCCATTTCCCCTTCCTGGTGCCCGCGGACGTGAACCGCCCGGCGGCCATCGAGCAGCTGCATGTGGTGGCCAGGGACGCCGGGGTGCCGAGCTTCCGGATCGAGTCCCGGGATCCGGTGGAGATCTGCCGCGCGGCCGTGCTGGAGGCGGAGCAGAAGGGCTGGGATGTGGTGGTGCTGGACACCGCCGGGCGCCTGCACCTGGACGAGACCCTGATGGACGAGCTGGCCCGGATCAAGGCGGCCTGCGGTCCCACTGAAATCCTGTTCGTGGCCGACGCCATGACCGGCCAGGACGCGGTGCGCTCGGCCGGGGCGTTCCACGAGAAGCTGGCCATCACCGGCGTCATCCTGACCAAGGCCGACGGCGACACCCGCGGCGGCGCGGCGTTCAGCATCAAGCACATCACCGGGATGCCCATCAAGTTCGTCGGCAACGGCGAAAAGCTGGATGATTTCGAGCGCTTCCACCCGGACCGCATGGCCCAGCGGATCCTCGGCATGGGCGACATGCTCACCCTCATCGAGCAGGCCAAGGACAAGATCGACGAGAAGCAGGCCGAGGGCATGGCCAGGCGGATGGTCAAGAACCAGTTCTGCCTGGAGGACATGCGCATGCAGATGCAGCAGATCCAGAAGCTGGGCAGCATGCAGAAGATCATGGGGATGCTTCCGGGCATGGGCCAGATGAAGCAGCAGCTGGAATCGGCGGTGACCGACAAGCGGGTGAAGCATTTGGAGGCTATCCTGAACTCCATGACGCCCAAGGAACGTCAGAACCACAACCTGCTGGACGGCAAGCGCAAGCGGCGGATCGCCGCCGGAAGCGGAAGGCCGGTCCACGAGGTCAACCAGCTGCTCAAGCAGTTCCTGGAAATGAAGAAGATGATGTCCCAGATGAACAACCCTTCGTTCATGAAGCGCATGCAGGGCATGCAGAACATGCCGAACATGGGCGGCAAGCCGCCCTTCTCCCTCTAGCAACCCCGCCTACCCTTTTTTCAACACCAAGGAGTCCCTGATGCTTTCCATCCGTCTCGCCAGGAACGGCGCCAAGAAGCGGCCCTTCTACCACATCGTCGTTTCCGAGAACGACCGCATCCCCACCGGCCGCGCCATCGAGGTCCTCGGGTTCGTGAATCCCATCGCCACGTCCGGTGAGACCATCCGGATCGACGCCGAAAAGGCCAAGGCCTGGATCGCCAAGGGCGCCCAGCCCTCCAAGACCGTTCTCGAGCTGTTCAAGAAGAACGCGATCCTGCAGTAGCCTCGTCTTCCCCTTCCAGGCCGGACCCAGGTCCGGTCTGGTTTCGTCTTAGCGTGAAAAGGCCGGCGTCCCCGGCCCCTCGGCGGAGCTTTCATGGACTTTGAAGCCTTTCTGATCGATGTCCTGACCCCCATCCTGGACAGTCCCGAGGCCCTGAGGGTGGAAGTGAAAGGCGAAGGCCGGAAGGCCGACGTGCTGATCTATGCCGATCCCAAGGACCGCGGGCGCATCATCGGCAAGAGCGGGCGGATGATCTCCTCCCTGCGGCTGCTGGTGAAGGCGGCCGGCGAAAAGGCCGGGCTGCACACCGTGAACCTGGAACTGTACGATGGCGACGAAGCCCCGCGCGGCGCGGCCGGCGCCGGTGCCGGGGAGGCCTGATGCTGCTGCTGGGCCATCTGGCCAAGATCCAGGGGCTCAAGGGCGAGTTCCTGCTGCATGAGCTGATGGACGATCCGTCCCGGCTCAACGACCTGGAGCGCCTGGTGCTGGCGCCTCCCGCCCTGGACCTGGAGGCCGTCGCCGAACCGGACGCCCCGGCCAGGACCGTCCGCCTGCGCAGCTTCCGGCTGCACCAGGAGCGGGCCTGCGTGGCCTTCGAAGAGATCCCGGACCGCACCGCCTCCGAGCCCTACAAGGGCTGGGCGCTGTGGACCAGCGACCCCCTGGCCCCGCTGGCCGAGGGCGAATCCTACCGGCACGACTGGATCGGCTGCGAAATCTTCGTTGCCGGAGCCAAGGTGGGCGAGGTGCTCCGGCTGGACCCCACCCCCATGGGCTACGATATGGTCGTCATGAAGGACATGCGCCCCGGCCGCCGGGGCCAGCGGGACATCCCCTACATCAAGGCCTGGTTCCAGGTGGACCTGGCGGCGCGCCGGATCGATCTGGATCCGCCGGCGGGGCTGCTGGATCTGGATTCCATCAACGACTGACCGGACTTCCCCTTTGCCGCCAACCGTTCAGCACGAGGCAGAGGGCGTAGTAGCCGGTGAACAGGTAGAGCGCCATCTGCGGGGTGCCGGCGTCCACCTGCAGCTTGAACACGGCCGGGACCAGGAAGCTGCCGTAGGCGGCGATGGCCGAGATCCAGCCGACGGTGGGCGGGGCCATGCCGGGCCGGGTGCGGTGGGGCACCATCTGGAACACGGCGCCGTTGCCCAGGCCGGTGGCCACGAACAGCACCAGGAACAGGGCCAGGAACGGCATGAAGTAGACCTCGGGGGCGGGCGCGGCCTGGGCCAGCTTGACGAAGTGGGCCACGCCCAGGGCGCCGGCGCCCATGAGCAGGAAGGACAGCTGGGCGATCCGGGCGCCCTTCCATTTGTCGGCCATCCAGCCGCCCACCGGACGGAACAGGCTGCCCACCAGGGGGCCCAGCCAGGCGTAGGCCATGGCCTTGGGCGCGTGGGTGTTGACCAGCCCGCCGGGGAGCTTGCCGAACACCACGTTGATGAGCAGCGGAAGGGCGCCGCTGAAGCCGATGAAGCTGCCGAAGGTGCCCAGGTAGAGCACGGTCAGGACCCAGGTGTTCTTGTCGTTGAACATCTTGAAATCCTGGGCGAGCCGGGCGCGGATCCGGCCGGGGATGATCCGCAGCAGGCCCAGGGACAGGACGATGGTGAGCAGCAGCACGCCCACCTGGGCCAGCAGGCCCAGCTTGAAGCCCAGCAGCAGGACCACGCCGAGGGTGGTGACGGCCAGGCCCAGCAGGTGCAGGCCGAGGATCTTCAGGATCGCCAGCCCCAGGGGTTCGCTGTCCTGGCCGGGCAGGTTGTCCATGAAGAACCAGGCCAGGATGGCCAGCACCGCCACCACCGGGACCCAGACCAGGGCGCCGTTGGCCAGGTAGAGGGCCTTGCCCGCGGAGGTCAGCTTCGGGGCCCCGGCCAGGGAACCGAACATGCCCAGGCCGATGACGGCCGGGATGACGAACTGCATGACGCTGACCCCCAGGTTGCCCAGGCCGCCGTTGAGGCCCAGGGCCGAGCCGGCGATCCGCTTGGGGAAGAACCCGGGGATGTTGGCCATGCTGGAGGCGAAGTTGCCGCCGCCGATGCCGGACAGCACCGCCAGGGCGGCGAAGGTGGTGAAGCTGGTGTGGGTGTCCTGGAGGGCGATGCCGGCCCCCAGGGCCGGGATGATCAGCAGGGCGGTGGTGATGGCGATGGTGTTGCGGCCGCCGGCCAGGGACACCAGGAACGAGCTGGGGATGCGCAGGGTGGCGCCGGACAGGCCGGCGATGCTGATGAGGGTGAACAGCTGCGCCGGGGTGAACGGGAAGCCGGCGTCCTTCATGCGCACCGCCAGGATGCTCCAGAACATCCAGACCGCGAACGCCACCAGCAGGGCCGGGATG
>Ga0316217_10005001_pt1 | contig 13968 bp, 15 predicted proteins | sample 1anoAmetaG_FD_203633 | JGI IMG/M metagenome (GOLD analysis project Ga0316217, IMG submission 203633) | Freshwater microbial communities from Trout Bog Lake, Wisconsin, USA - 1anoA | ecosystem: Environmental > Aquatic > Freshwater > Lake > Hypolimnion/Profundal zone | place: USA: Wisconsin...
TTTAAATTATCACGTTTTCATGCTTGAACTTTTGCTTTACAATCATTTTACCTCCTCTTTGCACCTAAAACTATTCAAGTTCTGACCATTTTCTTTGATGTTTCAAGTCATCTAGATTCAGTTGAGGCATTAGGCTTGATTGATCAGTTAGTTCCTTTTTTGAGTAAAAGATTTAACTGATTACTTTGTTGGTAAATGATTTTTTTACTGACTTTTTTCCTCCTATTTTAATTTTTAGTTTTCTTCTTGCGAATTGAGGCTTTCTATGCTGATCTTAACTTTTTTTACCCTGCTAGTAAGACTTCAAAATTTAGCTTCTCAGCTTATAAGAAAAGCAGAATTAGGTTCTGTGATTCTGCATGGAACAAAAGTAGCAAAGATGGCCAATTCTTCCTAATTAATGGTAAAGCATCATACTTTCCTTAGTCAAGTAAAAATATTAGAAACATCCCCTCTCCTCTAAAAGAGCATTCCTCCAATAACAATATTTGATGTAGTAAGCAAGTGAGTATTGAACAGCTGTAAGTTTTGAAAGAAAGCTTTGCTGAGTTATGAATTAGTACAGTCCAATATAGTCTCCTTTGTACTGACTTCGAATTTTGATTTTAGCCAATCCCCCGTAATATTGAAGGAGTTCTCCTTTCTTTAAGTAGAAGAGACAAGGGCTAGGTGAGAAATCTCGAGGAGACAAGGTTTCATCCTCATAGCAACATACTTATTTGACGCTTTGGCAGGCAGACATGATAACTTTATCATTCATGCTAATAAAGTATTACTGATTAAACAAAATTGAGTAACTTTCAAAAAAAAGCTACTTCTTAAGGGCTGGAGTCAGTTCGGCTATGATTTCGTCTTAAACCTACTTTTCTCTGAGGTTTTTGGCATAATAATAGTTCGTAAGATACCCATTTACTTTAGAGTTGAGCTATGGCCCGATCTCTTTATCTCTCATGTAAAGATTGATTGTGTTTAGTCTAGCATTAATCCTTGTTTTCTTTCTGTTGAGTTCAAGCATAATGTTCCAAATTTCATTAATGGCGTAAGCGTAGAGAAGGCATGAAAGAAACTGAATGATCACTGTGTAAGTAACTTCGTATGAATTCTTGGGGGTAATGTCTCCGTAGCCTATAGATATCATTGTTGTTGATGCCCAATAAAGAGAGTAGACATATTTGACATTAAATGTTTGATTTTTCAAAACTATGTCGCCTTGCGAAGTGTTGGTTATCCAGTAGCAAGGTGGCCCACATTCTTTTCGGTCGGAATTGTAAATCTTGACATTGCTAGAAAGGTAATCTGAGATGAGGTACCCCCCAGAAGCCACAAGATTGCAAACAAACATGATTTTTATCAAAAGCAAAATAAGCTTGAATAAAGCTTTAGCCCTTCTGTGTAGGTCGAATGATATCAAAACTGCCTTTTAAAGTTTGGCTACTTTTTGAAACCTGACGCAAAATATAACAAGTACATACTTAAGGAAATCATAGGCATATTCTTCATTGAGGATGGTGGCCACCTCAAAGATGAAGATGGCTACAAGGCTAAGCAAATCAAAGACAAAGCTACTTACCAAGTAATGAACTTTAATTTTGGCAGGATCTGTTTGCAGTTCTCCATCTTCGTAAAAGCTGGTATTGAAGTTGATGATGATGTCCATCAAGAAGATGGTCATGACTGGGAAGTTGATAAGTTGCAAAAAGTTTTAGTTTTCCTTTTCGTCAGTCCCAGCAGTCCTATCTATTCTATCTAAATAGTGCTAAAGCTACCAAAGGCGATAGCAATGGGTATTTCGATAAAGTAGAGGTAGGTTAGCAAAATGTTGATTACATACCAGCCAATGATAATCTTTGAGTTGGGGTTGAACACTTTTCCGCAGAATGGCCCTTGAAGCAGTACTTGAGGCTTAGTGATTTTATTCTAGGGTAGCTCCATTACGATTTTCCTTTTTAGTCTTCGTAAGTTCTGTCCTGTTTCTTCAGTCTACGGTTCTTTATCTTGGATAAAATTAGCACTACTACTTAATAAAGATTATTTGAGTTCGTGCCTACTGCGCATTATAATAATTAATATGTGGAAAAACTTCTATGGCTATTTGGTTATCGGATTCGCAACAGCATGGGCTATACCCACCCCACAGTTCAATCAACTGATGTACCATTTCTATGGGCTGCAAGCAAATCAATGATATTCTCGAATGATCTCAATACTCTACCCTATCAAATACATACAGACTTAAAAACATTTGGCCTCTTGTTGAGTTTCCCACTAACTATTCTGTTAAAGTAAACCTTATTTTTATTTTATATAAAACTCGAGTCAAAGTGAGTCAGTGTTCTAATTCGCATTCAAAATTATAGTTCCTACTTAATATTGATCAGATGCTTCATGACTTCATTTTATGTTGAAGTTGTAGCTTAATGAATTAATAGAAATCAATATTTATCTCTTAAGTATGACTCAATTTATTATTTAATTTGAATATAGAAAGGAAGATGATTTAAGCTCATCAAATCTCATAGGACGCAACTGTCGAAACCGTGAAATCATTTATAAGGTCAAGTCCTCTCCATTACGTTGGGCGACTTTCAATTTAACAAATCGACTTACTTTTGTACATGTTGCCTGCAGCTTATGATACACCCGTAACTGGGAACGAACGATCTAGAGCAGTTATGGAGGAGACTCTAAATATACGAAGACGTCAGCTGATGGAAAGATAGGTATGCCTTTGCATATATAGGTAGAAGCAAGAGAAACAGCCGAAAGATGAAAAGCGAGTTTCCTCACGTTGGTGGCAGCCTACTTTGTTGCATTGGTTTCCGTTTCCTCGTGCTTCAAATCAACCAGCTTACCGACCACCATAGATGGAAAAGTCTAAACTTTAGGGCCACAACCATGAGATTTAACAACCGAATGGCTAGGATTCATAATCGTCTCTGCTATTGCCATATTCGGATACAGGAAGTTCATCATGGGAACAGAAAAAGAAGAAATGATATATTGTTATTATGCCTCCTTTTTTAAAAGGGGTATTCAATTTAATTGAGAGCAAACTCACCTAATTATAAAGTTTTTGCAAATGAAGAAATCGTAAATTAAGAAAGAGAAGGCAAAAGCCAAAGGTGAATCTTAAGAAGACAGTGTCAAGGAGGAGTATGAGCCCAAGGAATAGTAGGGTGAAGTGAAACACGAATAGGACGGAGTAAGCTTTAATTAAGATAGGGACCCAAAAGATGGTTTGAAGACTCAGATGATGAAGATAACGAAAACAAATGGGAGTATCTTTAACATCATGCTGTTATTTTCCCATAGCCTTATCAGCCCAAGAATCTATCTGTGTACTACTCAGGCGAAAAAATCAAGTAAACCTTGGATAACAAAGGCTCAGCTTACCGGAAGAGGAACTTGCCTGGTATTGGTGCCAAACTTTGGGCACTGATTATGAAACAAACGAAATATACAGGAAAAACTTCTAACAGCAATTCACTTAGTCAATCAAATAGAGGCACCCTTTAGCTACTAATCTCAATAAATTTGACTTTACTTAAGTCAAAATTGCTTACGAAAGGGAAAAGTAAGAGAAAAAGAACAAAACAGAAGCCGAAAAGGCAAAAATCAAGCTCTAAAAGGAAAATTTAGGCAAATTCTATAATTTTGCGATTGTTGATGGTAAAAGATTCATGATTTAGGAACTATTTAAAAGGTCAATGGCTACCAAATCTAACCGCCTACTTTATTCAAAGGGAGAGGAAAACATCCAAAGGCTGGTTACTTAAAACCAAGAATCCAGCCTTAAGAATTAACCATAAATTTAGCCGAAGATGCTCCAATCCCCAAATGCCATGTTCCAGGACACAGCTGGGGGTCAATCTAATGCAAAAAAGACTCAACTTGGCTTTGTTCTTACAAAAATGATGCTATTAGTTCCTCTTCAACCTATAAATACATATTTTTGGCAGCCAACTCAAGATTCAAGGGCCAAAATGATAGGAAAAAGTATGAAAAAGCAAGACGCCTAAAAAGATGCATAGATACAATCAGACAAGATTATCTTAAAAAGATTGAAGGAACTGACATAAAAAACAAGCAACTGGGAACTGCAACTTACCTAATCGATAAATTGGCACTTAGAGTTGGAAACTAGAAAGGTTAAGATTAAGCTGATACTCAAGGATGCTGTTCTCTGAGAGTGGAGCACATTGAAAACTTGGAAGTAAGCATTATTACATTTAGAATGATTAAATAAAACTGGACTTTTTGGGTAAAGACTCAATGAGATACGTCAATACAGTAAAGGTAATTCATCAGGTTTGGAAAAATATCTAGCTGTTTAGAAAAAATAAAGAGCCTGATGACGATCTCTTCGAGAAAATAGACGCCCAAGCTTTGAATGATTATCTTAAGCAACAAATGGAGGGGCTTACAGCTAAAGTCTTCAGGACTTATAATGCCTCCATTACACTTCAGCAAGAATTAAACAAGTTCAATTTATAGGGACTCTCAATGGAAGAAAAGCTCGATAAATATGAAGAAGCCAACAAACAAGTGGCAATTCTTTGTAACCATCAAAAAACAGTTGGCAAAAAGTTTGTTGAAAACTTGACAAAAAAGGAGAATTTCTTAGACCAACTCAAACAATATTTGAAAGAACTAGAAAAACACAGAGCTCAGTTTTCAGCAAAGAGAGAAAGTGTTAAAAGACCAGATTAAACCATATAAATCTAAGGATTGAAACCTTATATCAAGAAGTTCCCTGAAACCAAATAAGCCACTGAGTCCCTCATCAAGAAACTTGAGTCCAAGATATCTAAAGATGAAAGTAAATGAATTTTTATGTAGAAATCTTGAAAAAGAAGGATGAAGGCAAGCAAATTGCTTTGGGAACAAGTAAAACAAACTACAATGACCCCAGGATTTCTGTTGCATGGTGCAAAAGAAACGAGGTAAAAGTTGAGAAGGTGTTTCCCAAAACTCTGCTAAGCAAATTCCTTTGGGCAATGTATACGGAAGCAGATTACGAATTCTGATAGTTGCAATAATGGACAATTCAAATCACTATAAATCATTTAATGAATCTTTGGTTTTATAGAACTTTTTCACCCAGTCGTAGGGGTCAGTAGATAGGAACATCTGAAATCTTATTTACTTTTCCTTCTACTACTGTTAGATTCTTTGAGTGTAAGAGCTTTCATCGAAATATACTGAAATGTTGTCTGCCTCATGATTGGAATGTTGGACATCATGGCCAGGTTGAGCAGGTTGTGTAGGTTGGGGATTATGAGCAGATTGAGTTTCATGGGCATGTTAGGCATCATGAGTAGGTTGTACGACTTCCGGTGAGGTTGGAGTTGGGGTTTGGGGTGGGCTTTGTGATGTCTCTAGTCTGCCATATTCCTCTTCATATTTTGCTAAAATGATTGAGATATACTATTTTTCTTCTTTGGGGGCACTCAAATGTAGCTTCTTTTCTTTGTTGATCATATGGACGAAATGGTTTTTAATCGTATGCTCACTTCTGCGATTTTTTAACTTTTTAGATATGTAAGCCCATTTCCGACCTATCTAGTGCACACAATGAATTAACAGGTGTTCTTAAGCTTTCTACCATGGATCTGTTGATTTGTTAGGGTCTAAATGACTTTGCCATCTTTCTCTGCATTGTTTTGGAGTTCTATAAAACTTGCGGTCTGAGACAATGTATATTTCCTTTGCCAGTGAGGCCCACTTGTTTTTACCGGCTTTACCCCTTCATAAGGAAAGAAATACTGATAAAGATCCATAAAAAGTTAATCTTCTTAATTTATCCATTTTTTGGACGGAGAAGGATTTTTGACCAAACTTTTACTTTAGTACTCAAAAAGTATAGGCTTCTTGCCAGGAATGATGCTGCTGAAGTATTCCCAATCCGCCTCTACCTAAATTTGCTAAAAAAATTACCAAATTTTATATGCTGACGTTTTTCAATTGTGTATAACATACAAGAATCCACATAAAGAGCCTGAGCTAATTTTCGTTCCAATTAAGCTAACTCTTGGGCACAAGACTCTTCTAGAACCTAAATTATGCAGGATTTACTTGATATAAACTAACTGTTGTATCTAAGTAGCTTTTTCAGGAGTTATCTGACTAATCTTGTACTATCCGAGGTCGAGCCTTGCCTATTCAGTGGGAAGGAATTCGAGGTAGTTTAGGGCTTTAATTTCCGCTACAAACTCGTTCATGAATTTAATGCACCGATTTTATACCATTGTCCAAAGACTTCACCAACTATCGAATATTTTATTTTTATTTTATACAACTTATGGCAGCACTGAAATTTACCATGCCGCTGAGCTAGCCTAGCTCAAATTAAAATTCGGGTGGGGATTTAAGCCAAAAGTAGTCACCTTAACTTCTATAGGGTTTCGCTTTATTTTTTTTCTAAAAGGTATTCCAAGGCATAATGCAAAAAATCGAGCTAGTCTATTTTTTTATGTGGAGGCTTGAAACAAATAGAAACATGAAAACTTGCAGCATTTTTGAATATTTTTGCTCTGGACTCATCCCAGTATCTCCTTTTTTTGTTGAATTAAACTTTGGAAAAAAGACATGTAAATGGAAATACTTAATACTATCTGGTATTAATCCAAGGATCTAAACTTAACCAACCTGCCAACTAGGTTAGTAAATAATGCAGTTTAAGCCCACAATATTGATGTTAACTCCAAAAAATTAAAATAGTTTGAAAAGAAAAACAACAAAAAATTAGACTCGAAAAGAAGCAGAGAGCAATTGAATGGGCCAAAAAGTAGGCAGAAGATCTTATTTAGTCGAAACAGCCCATAATTTTTAGCCTCAGACATTTTCAATATTTTTTGGGTCCGCCCTTGATAACCTGACTGTTCTTTTCGAGTTCTTTTTACCCTTTGCCTATGCTTTAGTTTTGGGATAAACTTAATGATATTTTTTATTGTATATTATACTTAAAGTAGCTTCTAACCTACAAGATATTTTTGTTAAAACTTCTTGTTTTTTTGGGCCGCAACATAGCACTCACCATATCCGTGACCAAATTGAGTAATCATCTAATTTTGATTTCATAAATTTATTATGGCTCTGAACCCTGAAAAATCCAATAAGTCTCGGGTTAAACTGACTGATATGGGGGACCAGTCCATCTACTCCAACCATCTTAACAACTCAGTCTCCAAAATGCAATATTCCATCTCAAAATCCCCCCGTTTCAAGGAAACTAAAAAGTACATCTCCATCCATCAAGAAACCAGCATTAGCCACAACTCTACCAGCTTCCTGCTTTGCGTTCGAATCGTTCGGCCTCATTTGGGTTTGGAAACAAGGTCGATATCAGCAAGTTTTCTAGTGACAACCCTCCTCCAAATTCTTATCAAATCCGAAGCTAGTTCTAGCCCAAGAAAAACAAGGGAATCGGGATTGGTCTGGGGAGAGAAGTAAAATTATTGCTAGATAGTTGGTGAAGGCCGGCTCTGCCTTTGTGCAAAAGTCTTTTGTGGTCCCAGGAGTGGGCTCTTACGACGTTAAAGAGCCTCTAAGCAGCCAGAGTGTGGGATTCGCGGGAAGACTAGCAGACTTTTCGGACAAATGGGCAAAAGAAGTGCCTGGCCCAGGCAGCTACAAAACTCTGGAGCTACTAGACAAAAACCGAAAGGTCCAGCTCAGCAAATACTAGAATGCTAGATCGCATAAATTTAGCAAATAGTCGAACAACGGCTAGCTGGCCAAGATATAAAAAAGACGAAGCATCCCCGGACCAGGTCATTGTAAGCTTTATAGGATGTAGACTCAGCCACTGACAAAAGTTTTGATATCGTCGACCATTATTCGAAACACAGCGGTGTGGCCTTTAGCAAATCTCCAAGACCGGACATAGCCAAGAGGTAGAAGGTACCAGGGCCAGGCAGCTACAAGTATCTTTCTGAATTTGTCCATTGATAAATCATTAATAATTTATATCAAATGCAACGCAGCTCTTCCGGAGATGCCAAAATACTATACCAAATGCTCACGCAGAATGCAAACCCAGCCGGCTACAAAGAAGTGGTGGGCAAGGTTGCCAAAGATATTGAGCAAAGAACCTTCTGGTATTTCACCTCTGATGATGCTGATTTCCTCGGCAAGATCTACGACAAGCAGCTCAATCGGGAAGTGCTCAAAAATAGAATAAGGCAAATCACCAGTTAGCAGATGGACCAAGTCTACACAGATATCGTCGGGGGCAGGCTCAGAAAACAGAAAGAAGAAGACACTTTGTAGGTACAGCTGGGGATATAGAACTTTTACGACTCCATCCCGGATGAGGACGAGAGGGCCAAAAGGGGCAAAGAAAGGATTTCGCAAATAAATGAAGATTTCAGCCGCTTCAAGTAGATTATGGAGTAAAAGAAGAAGCTGATCGAGCGCAAGAAGTAGTAAAAAAGGGCATTGGAGTAAGAGTTCAGGAAGAATATCTAGCAATAGAAGAGAGAGTAGAAGAAAGCGGAGATCCGCAAACATTTGTAGTAGTTGAAGAAAGTCCAAGAAGACAGAAAAGACCAAGGGTAGAAATTCAAATCCTTCCTCAAGTAATTTAAACAGGCCAAGCCGCTGCACGTAGCTATGGAAGAGGCCTACAAGTAAAAAGTAGTGCTGCCAATCTTGGAATAAAGCCGCAGGAAGCTGTAGTCACTACCTCACAGGACCAAACCCTCGCTCTAAGAGATAAATGAGCACTAGAAGCTATACTTGGAGAGGAAGGCCATGCGGCAGTAGAAGTACGTGATGCTCAACCAGACCATCGATGTGTCCTACAAGTCCCACTTCTACATGCAGGAGGAATAAAAGCTCAGGTAGCAGAAGTAGTTCGAGGAGTTGGGTCCGGCCTGGGACTTCTTAGAAAAGCAGAAGCGCTACAGCCAGTTCGTCAAGGAGAAGGTCAAGCCCAAGATCTCGCCCAAGCTAAAGTAGTCTTTGGAGTAGAACATCAAGGAAGGGCACCATCACCCCAAGGAGTGTCCCGACCGGGCAAAGGTCATTGAGGTCGGCAAGGGCTATCTCTAGTACATGAGGAGTCTGGAGAAGCGGAGGACCTCAACCCCCATGGATCCAGTCTAGAAGACCAAGGAATCTCGCTACTTCAACTACCTGGAGGAGCTCAAGGCCAAGAGCGAGCACCACGCCAGCAGCATGGACTGGGAGAGGGACATGAGAGATAGGACTACTTCCAAACTGGAGAAGAGGGAGAGGGTGCTGCTGAAATCGAAGCAGCTGGAGGAGAAGGCCAGGAGGGACGAGAAGCTGGTGGAGCATAACAACTATGGGAGGGTTGAGGAGATTATCGAGAAGAAGCGGCAGATAGACGAGAATTTGTTGAGTTCGATGAAGGCGAAGGTGGCAGTGCTCAAAGATGCCCACTCGCACTGATATCTATAATTTTCATGCTGCCCAGGATGCCTATGATGCTAGCTACATCAATCGGATACTAATTATTAGGTTATATTTTGGGCATTGGTTGATTACATTAATTACATATTATGTTGGGTGTATTTGTATTTGTAAGAAAAGCACGAGTCTGGCAGCAGTTATATTACTGGAGTAGTTATCTTGAGCAGGCAGATGCGACAATAAATCGAGTATCGGCAAGGCTCTATTAACTGTATTTGTTAATTGAAGCAACATACTAGACTGGTATTATATCTCGCCTGCCTATGTTTGCCACATAGCCAGCATAATCTGCTGTGGCTTATTTATCAAATTAGGCACATATGATCAAACTAAACGGTTATGATCAAATTGGACTAGCTGGGCACTGGGCGTCTATTTATATATATCTGGTTATGAGCGATAGCGGTTGCCGGCTAATAAAATTTACTCAATGAAATAGGAAGCTCATTTTCTGCACGGCACCGACGCAACCCATGTCAACCTCGACACTGAACTCGCCGGCCGAGCCAGGCATACTCTCGAAATAGAGCTGCACTCGGAGTACTACCTGCGACTGCCCAACAAGGCCTACCTGCCCTTCGTGATATTCTGCCTGACCAGTAAAACCAATCTCACCAAAAAGCTCGACGCGATCCTTTCCAAAATACCCGAGGGGCAGCGCCAAGAAATACAGCATCTGTACTTGTAGAACAACGAGAAGAGAGACACCTTTATTGGACCATACTAGCTCGAAATATTCAGCAACACGGCCAACTACAATTTCCAACTCTTCCAACAATCCCATCACCTCTTCGACGACATCGCTCGCGTCTACCACCCCCTCAACGAATTCAAAAAGGCAGCCAAAGTTGCAATCAGCTACTACCCCTCGCTCGAACCCCTAGGCTAGAAACTCACCGCCAGCACCGGCTAAGTTGTCTACTTGATCAAAGACGGGGATGACCTAGTGATATGTGCCTACAGCTCGAGGGCCAAAGCCGTCGAGAAGCACGGCAGGGTGTCGAGAGAGTCGGTATAGGAGGAGAGGCTGCGGAAGGAGAGCACAATAACCGAGCCGGGCTAGTAGACCAGCAAGCTCAAGAAGTAGGCTGCGAAAGAGTAGCTGAAGGAAGGGGAATAGCACATCAAGGAGTAATAGATCAAATAGTAGGAGTTCGTGGAGGAGGAGAAGTTCGACCCGGAGTAGTACATCGCGCAGGACAACAAGAAGCTCCACTTCAACTACACACTCGTCCTGGTGGCCGTCCTCGCACTGCTGATCTACGTGGCGCTGGCGGACGTTGATTTGAGTTTATGGGGGGGAGTGCCGGTGAGCGGCAAGCCCATCCTTGAACACCTGGTTGAGAGGATAGACGCAGTGGCGAGCTGGTTCGCAGGACTGTCCGCCTGAAGATCATTCCATGATTAAATATCACATATAGGCTCAACCATCGGCATACACTTACTTTATTATCTGGATGGACTATCTGGTCATCAAATTGCATGGCTATCCTATCGTTTATCTTAACATAGCATAACTAATTAACTCAGGTATTATTAGTCAATTAACGCAGGATTGCAGGGTACATCTTGGTAATAGAATGTAGGGATAATTGAGCAATATGAACACTAATAATATGATCAATGGGTGGCGACTATCTCAATCTACGTTTCGGTTGTTAGCTCTGGGCCCTTCCTGCTTGCCAAGTGCTAGATGACGCCCACTACTATGAGCAGCACCAGCACGATGGCTCCCAGCCAGAAGAATACCACGAATATGAGTGACTCGTCTAAATAGCTCAATATATACCCGTTCTCATAGACACCCCTATGATCAGCTGAAAAGAGGCTGTTATTACGTTTGCAATGCACATTAGCACTGCCGTATACAATCCCAGGTACTTTCTTCTTAAGTGGGGAGCCACCACTTTCACCAACTCTATTGTCACCAAACTGCTCAAAGTGTTGTAGCTCCCTCCCAAAAATAGCCCCACTCCTGCCACCAGCGCAAAATACAACCCCACTGACGCATCCACGAAGCGCAAGAGGGCGAAACAAACGATGAGCAAAAGCAAGAGGGGTGAGAGGAGGAGTCCCTTGTTATTGATCTTGGTAAAGGCATAACCCAGGGCGATTGAGCTGATTATGCTGGCGGAGTCGAAGGTGATGGGGATGTAGGCGGAGTACTAGACCAATCCGATTATGTCAAAGTAGAGGGGGAGCTAAGTGAGGCAGGGCTTACCCAGAAGAGGATGCCGAACTAGATCGATTTCACCAGCGAAAAGGCAATCGTAATGAGGATCACCACTGGAGATCTGAATATCTTGATGATGTTCTCTTTGTTGGAACTCTACCCACCCTCGTTTTATGCCACATTGACCTCCTACAACTCGCTTCTGCTCTCAGTCAGCAAAGATTCGTCATTGCTGCCCACTGCCTCATTATTGTCCTTATTGTCCTTATTGTCCAGCTGAGGTGACTTGACGATGGCGAACTAGGCGATATTGCAGTAGGCTAGAAATGCCATGAGGATGATGTAGGCTCCAACCACCAGCATGCTGACTTGCCAAGGCAGGTCCCCCACCAGAACCAACAGCTGGCAAATTATAAAACCTAATATATTACCCACATTGGTGCAGGTGGTCCACAGTCCGAGCTTCAGCCCGTCCCTCTTGTTGTCGTAGTGCGTGTTGATGATCATGAGGAGGTGCGGCCACGTCCAGCTCTGGAAGTAGCCGTCTAAGGTCATCAGCAGGCACAGGATGGCAAAAGATTGAGCCTGGACGAATGTTAGCAGGAGGGGAACCAAAATGTAGAACAGGGCTACTAGGAGAAGGCCGATGAATAGGGCGAGGACTGGGCGAGTGAAGGGAAGGAAGGTGAGTTGCAGATATCCGATTGCCAACCCATACAATAGCAGCGAGTCAACGATTCCTTTATCTGCGATGGCATACCTAGCTGAGTATCGTCGACTGCTATGGTGTTGGCGATCATCTTCTTAGAAAACGAATAGCTGGTTCTGATAGAGTGAACCCCCACGTAGGAGAAGTAAGTTAGGAGGAAGACCTTGGTTTTATATTAAATCATTTAATAATGAGCAACCAACTAACAACTAGCAACTTTCTTATTGCCAGCAAACCAGCTTTGTTATTCATAGTTAGCATCTTTTAAGGAATGCATTAGTGTATTTTCAAAATATTGGGCCATATCACTTATTTAAGCGCATTTGAATAGAGATGATCAGTTCCTTTGGTCTTGCTCAAATATCAAGTTTATTCTTCTGATGGCCAGAGTACCGATATTGACTTTTTAAAATACATACAAAGATACTAACTTATCAGCTAAACTTAATTGGCCATTTTCATATAAACTTAATTGAAAATAAGTATAACTTGATGTAATATTAATAATCCACGTGATGTCATCATGGCTAGCTGATATGGCTGATAACTCGCAATGGCAGCAAGATCCCTAATAAAAAGACAGTCTCTTCAATTCAGAAAGTGGCAATACTTAGGACTAGCCACTGTCTTCCTCAAGCTTTTATGAATAACATCTCTGCTCTTACTATTAACAAGGCATCGACTGCAGCGATTTCCTTCAAGAAGAGCCGAACAATAGACATGGCCAATTCACAGAATTCGCCACAGAAACTGTTTGTTTCAATGAGGCCAACAGCTCTTCATTCAGAGATATACTTGAGGAGCTGAAAACCAAAAATTTCGCTCATTTTTATTCCCTTTGGAATAAGTAATTCCAACTAAAGTTAGATTTCATCCTTGAGAACTGGTACATGTACAAAAAGGAATATCTGGAGTTGTTTCAATTGTTTTTGAACCTCGCTGAAGCCAAAATACGGCAGATCAAGATCTATGATAAGTGCTACCCGGGGTTAGAGACCATGCTGGCAAAAATAACCAAAAAGATAGAGCCCTTGCCCAAAAAAGAGTAATTAAATTTGGAATAAATCAAAGAAGACCTCCTCTTCTCTCACTACTTGGCCGAACAGTAAGCCAAGGCGCAAAAGATAGGCAGCTACTTCTTCAAAGTCGAAAACGACCAAAAGCAGCTAATGGGCTAGTACATTGCTGAGAAGAAATTCTATCAACAGAACTTGCTGGTATGGAAACTCTTCTATTTTTTAGGAGCTGCCCTGAACAGATATGACATACAGGCTACGAACGAAGAATACATAAAGCGATAATGCAAAGTAATCTACCAGTTTGCAGCACTTTTGCTCAATAATCAAGAACTCACTTAACCCTCAACAAGGATTTGCTGTGCTAGGTTCTTTTATATGAACTTTAACATTTGTCCCCTTTAGGGTGGCAACTTCATTTGCCGTCATAAAAACTAGTCTTTGAAAAGTAGAGTTAACAAAATCTACGAGAGAGGGCCAAACCATAGAACAATCTAAGAAAAGTCAGAATTATAGTAATACAATAAATAAATCAAAGAGCTCATGTTGGACATTTGTGCTTTGCTGAACCGTGGAGGTGGAGTGGTACTCTTATTTGCGAAAAAGAACTACTTGGAAACTTGGGTGTAAGG
>Ga0316217_10005002_pt1 | contig 13967 bp, 17 predicted proteins | sample 1anoAmetaG_FD_203633 | JGI IMG/M metagenome (GOLD analysis project Ga0316217, IMG submission 203633) | Freshwater microbial communities from Trout Bog Lake, Wisconsin, USA - 1anoA | ecosystem: Environmental > Aquatic > Freshwater > Lake > Hypolimnion/Profundal zone | place: USA: Wisconsin...
TCGTCGGCAAGTTTTCGCCGCGTGATTTCATCAAGCGCGGCGAAGGGCTCGTCGAGCAGCACGAGCTTGGGAGACATGGAAAGCGCGCGCGCGATGCTCACCCGCATGGCCATTCCGCCCGACAGCTGCGCCGGTTTCAGACCCGCGGCGCTGTGTAGACCCACGCGGGACAAGGCGACGCTCGCCATCTCCCGCGCCGTGTCCGGTTCGACGCCCGCAAGCCGCAGGGGAAGCGCGACATTGTTCAGGACCGTTTCCCAAGGCGCCAGCGTCGGCGCCTGGAAAACCACCGCCGTTTCGCCTTTTCCAACGTGCCGCACGACCTGCCCGGCGGTTGGGGCCTCCAGACCCGACAGGAGACGCAAGGCTGTGGACTTGCCGCACCCGGACGGCCCGACGAGCGCCGTCGTCTCGCCAGCATTCACCTGAAGGCGGATCGGTCCGAGCGCCTGTCGGCCGTCATAGGCGACACTGGCGTCCAGCAGTGTCGCAACGGCCATTCCAGGTTTCGAGGCGCTCTCCATGACCCACCGTAGAACGGGGAGCGGAAAAGTGGAATTCTGAAATGCCGAAGTCGCGCGTGAACCTGCGCCGTCTGAACTAGGCCGCCATTCGTCTCCAGACGATGGAATCGGCGACCACAGTATTCAACGTGTTCTGGGTCTGGCGCTTGTAAAGGTCGGCCATCACATCGATGGACAAGGTCGCCACCCGCGTAATCACCTGCTCGGGCCGGCAATTGATGGAAGGCACGACGAACAGCGCCGCGTTCGCCTCTGGCGCCTTGGCCATAATCAGACTGGCGAGCCTCTGAGCAATCGCCGGATCGGTTTTGTGGAGTAACGGCCGTTCTGCATAGGTTTCGGCGCCAAGTTTCAAAACAAAGTCCATGCTCAGCGCGCGAAAGCGTATCGGATCGATGGGGAGGGAAACTTGATCGGTCACGACCACAGCGTCATTCAGCAAGAACATCATTCACGTCTACTCCGGCCATCCGAAAGTCATGACTATCAGAATGACTTTACGGCTCGGTTGAGAAAACCGGTTAATCGGAGTGAACAGGTTCGACCAGAAAGTGTCGGCCGTCTCGATCCTCGATGTCGACGATCCAGATATCAGGATCTCGCCCGACCGCCCGTTCGACGAACTCGGCGACATCGGCCTCAAGGTTCGACCGGGTCGGACGGATCCAGACGGACCGCCCCTCAGCGTCAAGGGCCTCAGAGTAGAGGGTCATCGTGCGCTCACGATGGTTCCAGACCCTTACCAGCACAGCGCCCGCCCGGGCGTCGCCGCGTCGGCTGACGACCGCGAATGCGCCTTCCAGATTGGCGCGCCGGATCAAGGCCGAAACCCAGATATCGGTTGGTATATTCATGTCTTAACCAATTCATCTAACCTGACAGAAAGCCTAACGGCATCACATAGGGGCTCCAAAGGCCGGACTTTCGGCGCAAGAGACCCCAATCCATGACCCGAAACCGGGCGCTCACCTTCGGCTGGCGACATGTGACGCTGAGCGCAGCCGCTGGCGTCGTGCTCGGGACGTCGGCGCATGGCGCAGTGCTCAATTCGGATCTTTACGCCGAACGCACAGTGATGCGAGAGGCGGACGCCCGGTGCAGGCTGTTTGACCCCGTTATTTCACAGGCCCTGCAGATGGGACAGGTCCAGGCGCGCAACGCGATACTGAGAGCGGGGGGCGATGAGGGCGCGCTGTCGAGATTGACCCGCGCGGCCGAGGCGCGCGGCGGTTCGATATCATGCCAAGACAAGGCCCTGGCCGCCGAAGCCGTGCGGATTCGTTCGGCCTTTTCAGCCTATCTTCAAATCAGCCGTATGTCGTTTCCTGGACTGCATTCGGGTTGGAAGGCGGACAAGACCGTGCTGTCCAGCCGTACTGAAAACGGCCGATGGGCGCTGAGTGGGTCGCCGCTGAAGTCCGACGGTCCGGTGCAGTTCGGCGTCGCCGCCTTTGACGGCAGTCTTCGGCTGTTCGCTCAGCCGCCGGGGTCGATTGAGCAAAGGCCGATCACTGCGCGGCTGTGGCTGCGCAACGTCGATGTCGCCGACCGCCCTTACCTGAGCGGCGGGCTCAACCTGCCCCCACGCACCATATCCAGGGCCTATTTTGCTTCTGACCGTCGAAAAGGTCCCGACGGCGCCTCAGGCTTCGAATTTAGCGAAGCGACAGCCCGGGCCATAAGCGCGCTTGATCCAAGAGAGTCGGTTCTGGTCGAGTTCGTCTATCCCCAGCCGACCGGCGAGCGCAGTGTTCAGGCCGTCTATGAAGTCGGCGATTTCGCCCCGGCGATTGGCTTTTTGACGCTCAAGAACTAGATCTCCCCACGCTGGCTGATCGCCGCCTGGTTCACGAGCGCCGTCGCTTCAGCCATCACGCCCACAGCGATTTCGAACGGCGACTTGCCGCCGAGATCGAGACCGATCGGGCCGCGAAGCCGGCGCAGCTGTTCCGCGGCAACCCCGCGATATCTCAGTCTTTCGAGCCTTTCCGGCAATCGACGTCTGGCGCCGAGCACGCCGACATAGGGCGCAAGGGACGATAGCGCGACGGTCAGGGCCTCTTCGTCAAGTTCGGTGTCGTGGGTCGCGACAGCCACAAAGGTCCAGGCGTCCAGCCCGATGTCGGCGAAGGCGTCCGGCGCCCTGGATCGCCAATAGGTGGCGGCGAGGTCGGCGGGGGGGGTGTCCGGTCCTCGGGGTCGAACGAGATGCGTTTCGTAACCAAGATCGATAGCCAGCCGGGTAATGGCCAGCGCAGTCGGGTCCCCGCCGACGACAATCATCCGCTTTTGAGGCGGCATGACGAGGGAAACCTGGAACGGCGATTGCGACGTTGCGATCACCGCCCGCAGACCAGCGCCTTCGGCTGGGAGACACTGGCGCTCATCGCCATTGGTCAACCAGGTTGAAGGCGTCCGGCGCTCATAATGCGACAGCAAGGCCGCGCCGGCGGGGTCATCTGGCGCGAGCGGTTCCACCAGAAGCTCGATCCTGGCGCCGCAGAGCAGGCGGATATCCGGCCAGGGGCTTCCTTCGCCGTAAATCAGTCGACGCGGACGACCATCGCGCAGGGCTGCGCGCGCATGAGCCGCGACGTCGGCTTCGACGCAGCCGCCGGACAGGAACCCGCTCAGTCGATTGGCGGTGACAAGCATTTGCGTGCCGGCCGGGCGCGGCGACCCGCCGTCCGCCGCGATCAGAGTGACCAAAGCCGAAGGCTCTGAACCTTCCCGGGCTTGACGCAGCGCAGGCCTGACATCGTCGGACAGACCAAAATCCGCCCAGTCCGGGTAGGCGGCTGGCGAGTCCGGGGTGGGGAGGTTGTCAGTCAACGGTCCTATCTCCCTCGCGCGACGTCACAGTAGATCAAGTTCACATTCACGCTGCGCAACGCCGCAGGCGAGACGAAAACGCGGCCTCGCCAGGCTGCTGAGGGAAGGCCCCGTCCCTGCTCGTCCGTCAGCCAGATGGAACACGCCATGCCGGTCACGCCAAACGGGCAGGCTTGGACGAAGCCTTGGATGTAGGGACCTCAGCCGAGCGCGATCCTCAGGATCCAGATGTCTCATCTTACCCTTAAGCCAATCTAAGTCTTCGGCCGCGCTCGATTGAAATCGACCGTCGAACACGTCGGTAGCCCCTTGTCTCGCGGACCTTGCATCGGCGACTTCCCGCATCACGCGCAGGCGCTGATGCTCGAGAACCACAAGCGCGCCAGCCAGGGTGAATGTGGCCGAGGTCTGGTCGGCGAGACGATCCAGCAGTCCCGCGATCCGCCTTGGCCTTGGCGGCTGCTCAGCCCCGCTGACGCTGGTCAGCAACGCCCCCAACGCCAAGAGCGCTTCCGGTCGCCGTAACGCGCTCAGCGCGAGCTGATCCGCCTCCGCCTCTCCCCATTCCGAAAAGGAAACACCCGATGCGAATGACGCCAGATCCGGACGGTCGGTCTCAAGTCTGGGCACGGCGATGTCGTCAGAGGCGGCCAAACGTCGTCTCGCACGACCGCGGGCAAAGCGGGTGTCGAGATTTGCAGGATCGTCGATCCAGGCGAGCCCCATGCGTCGTAAGGCCGACCTCAGCGCCTCCCGCCGTGTGCTCAGAAGAGGGCGAAACAGGGCCAGTCCCCGGCCCTCGGGCCAGACCGGCGAAGCGCTCCAGACCTTGGGGATGCCAAGGCCCGGCGTATCCGAAGCGCGCATGTCCATCGCTTCGATCACATCGTCGGCTGTGTGGCCAAACAGGATGACTTGCGCGCCGGCGGCCCGCGCGGCTTCCGCGACAAGCGTGTGCCGCGCGCGCCGGGCCGCCGCGGGCAGACCCGTCGAGGGCTTGTCCCCGCTCCAGGAAAGTCCGCGCCACGCCGCTCCCAAAGCCAGGGCGTTGGCCCTGGCGAGCTTCATCCAGTTCGGACTGTCCGGGGACAATTGGTGGTCCACGGTGATGGCCGCCACCGGGCGCCCGACCTGCCGGGCATGGGCGACCGTGGCGCACAGCAGGGCCAGACTGTCGCCACCGCCGGAGAAGGCGACGGCGATCGGCCGTTCGCTCGACGGATCAAGCCTGGCCGCCATCGCCTCGATCACGGATCGAAGCGGCCCGTCAAAGGCCGCGGTCTGCAATGCGGCGTCTAGCCTCCGCACCCCAGCTTGTCGCGGGTCTGCGCCGCCCGCGACTTCAAGGTCGCAGAGGCTGTCTTCTCGTAGCGACGGGCGAAATCTCCCATCGCCAAGCAGGCATCCGACAGGCGCTGCGTCGCCGCCAGGGACCTTGCCAGCTTAATCACCGCTTCCGGCGCCCAGGTCGATTTCGGCCACCCCTTCAAGGCGCGCGCATAGGCCGAAGTCGCATCGCCGTGCAGGTCCCGGACGGAATAGCTTTCGCCCAGCCAGTAATAGGCCTCCGGGGTCTTGGGGTCGTTCGGATGCGCCGCCACAAAGGTCTGGAAGGCTTGGGCGGCGCCGCCATAGTCGCCTGACACCAGCAGCGTGCGCGCCGTCTTGAACTCTCCGGACGTGTCCGCAGCGGGCGGCGCGGGGCCTGCCGGCTTGTCGCTGTGACGATCGTGGGGGGCGGGAGGCGGCGGCGGCGATGTCAATGTCACGACCTCGCTCTCCAGCCGGGTCACGCGATCGGTCAGACTCTGGATCTGGGTGGTGCGATCGGTCCGCTCAGCGTCAAGGGTGGTCCGAGCCAGATCGGCGCTATGATTGGACTGTTCCAGTTCGCCCTGCAGCTTCCGGAGCGTGACGTCGAGATCGTCCACGCGCTGGGTCAGGGCCGCGACGGCCGGATCAGGACCTTCTGGTCGGACTTCCACAGGATGGCCGGTGTCACGCGCCTGGTAGACAATCGCGCGCAGTTCCTTGACCTGCTTTTCGAGCCGATCCACGCGACCAGGATCGTCAGCCGCGAAAGCCGCGGACGTAATGGACATGACCGCGAACAGGCCAAGCGCCGCCAATTCCAAAGGCCGTCGAGCGGCCACCGCTGGGCCGTAACGATGTGATCGAAGCATGTCTTGGCGTTCCATTTCGTGTTTCGGGCGAACGCGCGCTTTCACCAATCTTGTCGTCCAAACAAGTTCGGCGCGCCGCCGGGTTCAACCGGCGGCGCGCCGCCTGTCTTATTTCACGCCACCGGTCAGCGCGGTGTGACCGTTACGATTGTGGGCCCAGGCGTCTTCGCCGGTTCCGGTATCGATCGGCTGCTCTTTTCCGTAGGAAATCGTGGTGATCCGCGACGGCGCGACGCCCTGAGAAATCAGGTAGGTCTTGATCGCTTCAGCCCGGCGCGCGCCAAGGGCGAGGTTGTAGTCCCGGGTGCCGCGCTCATCGCAATTGCCTTCAATACGAACGGCTACCAGCGGATAGCGGTTCAGCCAGCCCGCCTGCGCCGTGAGGACGGCCTTGCCGTCCGCGCGAATGGCGTACTGGTCAAAGTCGAAATACACCCGCTCCCCCGCGTTCACGACGAAATCCTGCAGGGATCCCGGCCTTGGTCCAACCGGGGCCGGGGGCGGCGCCGGCGGCGGCGGCGCGGCGACAGGGGCGGGCGGCGGCGGCGGGGCCGGCATGGGCGCCGGGGCGGGCGGCGGCTTGGTGGCGCACGCGGCCAATGCGGCGGTCAGCGCTACGGAAGCGACGATCTTGCCCCAGGAGGGCGACATGGTCTTCATGGTGCAAATCCTTCGGCTTACGAGACGCGACCCTGCGCCCATAGGTTAAACTCAATGGCCCCCAAGCGCCGTGATATTAGCATTTCCCGGCGAAGACGAGAACATAGCTCAGGTGGAATACGTCTGGTCGCTCACTTTAATAGCGGCGACCAGGCCGGATCGGTCGCCGAACCTGGATAGGGAGACGGGCGCTCGTTCTGTCCGTTGACATTCACCGTCCACAGCTTGGGTCCACCGCCGCGGGTCTCGCGACTGAACATCAGGACACGCCCGTTGGGCGCCCAGGTCGGCCCCTCATCAAGATAGGCGCTGGTCAGCAGGCGCTCTCCCGTACCATCGGGCTTCATGACGCCGATGTGGAAGATGGCGCCTTCCTGTTTGGTGAAGGCGATCAGGTCGCCGCGCGGGCTCCAGACCGGTGTCGTGTAGCGACCGGCGCCGTAGCTGAGACGCCGCTGGTTGCTCCCATCGGCGTTCATGATGTAGAGCTGCGGCGATCCCCCCCGATCGGAATTGAACACGATCTTCGATCCGTCAGGGGAGTAGGACGGGGAGGTGTCGATGGCAGGATCATCCGTCAGGCGGGTCTGCGCGCCGGACCTTAAATCCTTGACGAAAATGTCGGTGTTCCCGTTCCTGGACAAGGAGAAGGCGACCTTTTGTCCATCGGGAGAAAATCTCGGCGCGAACACCATGCCCGCTGCCTGGCCGAGCACCTCATGACGAGCGGTCTCGATGTTGAACAGATAGATGCGGGCGCTGTCGGGCCGAAGGGCCGTATAGGTGATTTCCTGCGTATTGGTTGAAAATCGGGGCGTCATGACGATGTAGCCGCCGTCACTGAGATAGCTGGGATTGGCGCCGTCCTGATCCATGATGGCGAGCCGGGAGATCCGTTTGCCCCGCGCTCCGCTTTCGGCGACAAACACGATCCGCGTGTCGAAATATCCGTCTTCGCCGGTCAGCTGCTTGTAGACGGCGTCCGAGATCTTGTGCGCGATCCTGCGCCAGTTATCCGCCGTCGCGGTGAACTGTACGCCAACCAGTTGCTGCTCATTGAATACGCTCCAGAGTCGGACATCGACCTGAAGTCGGCCGTCCGCGTCCTGAGACACCTGGCCGTTGACGAGGTATTGCGCGTTCACGGCCTTCCAGTCAGCGAACCTTGGAAGGACATTGACGTCGAGGTTCTTCTCGACCATCGCCGCAGGGGGAAGCGGCCGGAAATAGCCGGATCGCTCAAGGTTTCCGGCGATCACCTGGACGATGTCGTCCCCTAGGGCCTGCGTCTTGGAATCCACCCCGCGAAACGGGGGAATGGCGATGGGCGCGGGCTGGACATTGCCCTGATTGATGTCGACCTCGACCCCGGCAAATGCAGTCGGCGCGTCCAACACCAGGGCCGCCAGCGCCGCGAGCAGGATCAGACAGGATCTTTGAAACCGCACAAAACCGTTCATCGGCGACACGCGTCCTTGGCGATGAAGTTGAAATTGACGTCCCGCCATACGGCGTACTCCTCTCGCGGCAAACCGTCGTAGGGGTCCGCCTGCTTGACCGCTGTCAGAGCCCTCAGCGCCGCCGCGCGGGTGATCGCATTTTCTGCGCCGGTCAAATCCCGCACCGACAACAGGCGGCCTTCCGGCGACAACTTGATATTCACCCTCACCACCACATTGGCGGCGTCTTCCACGCCGCAGATCGGATTCCACAGGGGAATCAGTTTTCCGGCGAGATAGGACCTCGCGTCCGCCGAAAGGCCTGTTCCGGCGCCCACCGCCTTGCGCGCAATTTCAGCAGTCTCAGCATGCACAGGTCCGCGTTGCGCCGCAGTAGGGTGACTTTCGGCGAGACTGGCCAGATCCAAAGATCTGGTCTGCGGCTTTCCGGACTTGGCCAACTGGTCAAGGTCAAGCGATTTTGTGGCGCGCGCCTTCGCCAGATGGTCAAGATCAAGCTTTTCCGGCGGCGCGGGTTTGACGGCAGCTTGCGGCGGCGAAGGCGCCGGCTTTGGCTGCGGCTCAGGTTCCGGCGCGCTGGCCTTCACCGTGTCTTTTGCTTGGACCGCTGCGCTGGCGTTTGAAATGGCGCTGGCGGTGACAAGGGAAATCGGCGTCACCTCGACGACGTGCGGCGGCGGCGCCGAGATGAAACCGAGATAACCCAAGGCGATCACGGCGGCATGCAGGATGACGGCGCCCGCAAGCGCTGGAAACCGGCCGCCCCGCGATCGCTGCGCGCTATATGCCGGACCCACGGCGGCCGCCGTCAGGGCCGGCGCAACACGGATTTTGCGGGCTCAGCCGTTGTATCCGTGACGAGGTTGATATTGGTAAAGCCATTGCTGGACAATTTGGCCATGACCTGCGCGACCGCGGCATAGGCGGCGGCGCCGTCCGCGCGAACGAAGACGGGCTTTTTGGACGAAGGCCCAGACATGGCCAGAAGCCGCGGCGCAAGCTCATCGAGCGTCACGACGTCCTCCTGCAGGTAGACCACGCCATCCCTGCGGATGGTGACGGTCAAGGGCGCCGTCTGCTCATCCACCGCGCCGGCGTCGGTCTTGGGGAGATCGACGGGCACCGCCACAGTCAAAAGAGGGGCCGACACCATGAAGATGATCAGCAGGACCAGCATCACGTCGACCAGCGGCGTGACGTTAATCTCAGTCAAGGCCCCATGCCCGCGCGACCGCCGCCGGCGTCCGCTGGACGACATTCGGGCGCCGCCCGCCGCCACGGTCAGATCCCTCCCCGGTCCGACAGACGGCGCGCGACGGCGGCGGCGAGGTCGTCGGCAAAGCTTTCCAGCCGGCCGATCAGCCTTTGCTGATCGATCGAGAAGGTGTTGTAGGCGATGTAGGCGGGAATGGCGGCGGCAAGGCCAAACGCGGTGGCGAACAGCGCCTCTGAAATAGCGGGGGCCACAACCGTCAGATTGGTGTTCTTCATGACTGCGATGTTGCGAAACGCGTTCATAATGCCCCAAACCGTGCCGAAGAGCCCGACAAAGGGTGAGGCGGTGGCCACGATCGACAGGGCGCCCAGTCCTTCACTGGCGCGTCGCCCCGCAGCGGAAATCAGGCTTTCCATGGATCTGTCGAGGGCCGTCAGGACCAGTCCCGCATCGGCGCCTCGCGACCGGCCTTCCCGCACCGCCAGCTGAACCATTTGCGGCAGGGGATGACGCGGAGCGTCCCCCGCCCGCTTGGCCATGTCTTCCAAGGACCGGCCCTGGGCCAGCTCCGTCTCGAATCGATCGGCCTCCCGTTTCAAGGCGCCCAGTCTGAGCGCGCGATCGATGATGACGGTCCAGGACCACACAGACGCGCCGATCAGGCTGATCATCACGCCCTTTACGACCATGTCGGCCCGAATGAACGTAGCCACCAGACCGAAATTATCCGGGGTGACGGTCAAGCTGTCGATCATGTTCGGCTCCGCATCCTTAGACTGTCCTATAGCCTCAACGGGGTGACGAAACTATGGCCCTGCCACTCGAACTCGGTCATGAGCCGGCGGACGGCGCGAGCCAGGGCCGCACGCGCTCGACAAGCACCGACGGCGGCCGCCTGGGGCGTCCGGACAGGTCTATGCAGGCGGCAAAAACCGTGGCGGCGGCCAGGGTGTCGTCTCCGCGGGAAATCGCCTGACGAATGGTGAGTTTGGCTCCGCGAAACGTGTCGTACGTTGTGCGCACCAGTAAGGCGTCGTCGATGCGCGCCGGCCGAAGATAATCAACCTCAAGTCGCGTGATGACAAAGGCGGCAGGATCTTCGCGATCCAGCAACAGACTGTGGTCCGCGCCGATCAATCGAAGAAAATCTGAGCGCCCTCGCTCGAAATAGCGGACGTAGTTGGCGTGATAGACCAGGCCGGTGAAATCTGTGTCCTCATAGTAGACTCGCACCGGCAACTGGTGCTCTCGTCCGACGAACCATCCCGCGGACGGGGCCGTATCAAGCGGCGCCTCATTCATGGATCGTCTCCGTCAAACACCGTCCCGGCTGAGATCCTGGGGTCGGACGCGGGCGGCGAAAGTCCCAGATGCTTATACGCCAGATCTCCCGCGATCCGTCCCCTGGGGGTGCGCATAATGAAGCCCTGTTGCAGGAGATAAGGCTCGATCACGTCTTCCACCGAATCCCTGGCCTCCGCCAGCGCAGCGGCCAGGGTCTCCGCACCCACCGGTCCGCCGCCATAGGTGGTGATCAGCGCGTTGAGATATCGGCGGTCAAGGCCGTCAAGGCCAAGCGCGTCGACCTCCAGGCGCTGCAGCGCGCGGGCCGCCACGCGGCGGTCAATCTCGACGGCGCCTTCCGCGGCGGCGAAGTCCCGCACCCGGCGCAGCAGCCGACCGGCGACGCGGGGTGTTCCCCGGGCGCGACCTGCGATCTCCGCCGCGCCTTCGAGCGTTAGGGCCGCGCCCAGCTTTCGCGCCGCGTGCGCGAGCACCTTGCAGAGGTCTTCGGACGAGTAGAAGTCGAGGCGCAAGGGGATTCCGAACCGGTCCCGCAAGGGTGTGGCCAGGAGGCCCGCGCGCGTGGTCGCCGCAACGAGGGTGAAGGGCGCAAGATCAATCCGGACCGAACGCGCGGACGGGCCTTCGCCGATAATCAGATCAAGAACATGATCTTCCATTGCCGGGTAGAGGATTTCCTCCACCGCCGGGGGCAAGCGGTGGATCTCGTCGATGAACAGGACGTCTCTGGGCTCAAGATTGGTCAGGATCGCGGCAAGATCGCCGGCCTTCGCCAGAACCGGCCCCGCCGTTGCGCGAAAGCTGACCCCCAGCTCGCGGGCGACGATCTGGGCGAGGGTAGTTTTGCCAAGGCCCGGAGGTCCGAACAGCAGGACGTGATCGAGGGAGTCGCCACGGGTCTTGGCCGCGTCGATGAAGATTTTCAGATTGGCCTTCAAATTGGGTTGGCCAACGAATTCGGCCAGGGTCTGCGGTCGCAGCGCGCGATCGGAAGGGTCATGAGCGTCGCGATCGCCGGACATCAGGCGGGTCATCGTCCCACCTCCTGCAAGGACGCCTTGATGAGCGCGCTCAAGGACGCCTCAGGATCCAGGCGGGACTTTGCAGCTTCCAGAGCGCGTCGGGCGGAGGCGTCCGGAATGCCAAGGCCGGCCAGTGCGTCGAGGGCTTCGCCGTCCATGGACAGAGCGGCGTGAGACGGCCCCGCCGGATGCGGCAGGCCAATATCGACCCCGCCGGCCAGCGGCTTTCCCTTCAACTCCGTGACGATCCGCTGAGCCAGTTTCGGCCCGACGCCGTTCGCCCGGCCAACCGCGGTCTTGTCATCTCTGGCGACGGCGGAGGCGAGTTCGGCGGGGGACAGAATGTCCAGCACCGACAGGGCCGCCTTGGGGCCGACCCCTTGTATCGCCTGCAACTGGACGAACGTGGCCCGGTCGCCCTTTGACAGGAAGCCGAACAGCCGCGTTCCGTCCTCTCGGGTCTGGCTTTCGATATGAAGGATCACGTGCTCGCCCGCCGCCGGGAGCCTTGCGAGCGTTCGCGCGCCGCAGCGCACCAGATAGCCGACGCCATTGACGTCGACGAGGGCGTCCTCTCCCTCGACCTCGACCAGTGCGCCGCTCAGACGCCCGATCATGCGGCGCCCTTCTGCAAGGCGCGGCGGAGATGAGCGTGCGCGATGGCGACGGCCAGGGCGTCGGCCGCATCTTCTCCCGGATCGCCGCAGGTCGGCAGCAGCCGGCGGACCATGAAGCCGATCTGGCCCTTGTCCGCGGTGCCGGCGCCGACCACCGCCTTCTTGACCGCGCGAGTGGCGTATTCGGCGACCGGCAGGCCCGCCTTGGCCGGAGCGATCAGGCTGGCGGCGCGCGCATGGCCGAGTTTCAGGGTCGAAGAAGGGTTCATGTTGACAAAGACCTCCTCCACCGCCGCCTCGTCCGGGCCGTGGTCGACGATGACCTGCGACACGCCGTCGAAAAGCGCCAGCAACCGCTCGGCGAAATCCGCCTTGGCCGATGGAGCAATGACGCCATGCGCGACATGGGACATCCGGTTCCCTTCCACTGACACCACGCCCCACCCGGTTCGCAGAAGGCCGGGGTCAAGCCCAAGGATGCGGAATCGATTCGTGTTCATCATGTGTTCTTACGACAGTCCCGCGCTTTTCGCTTCAGGGGAAGCCGCCTTTTTCGTTAAGGGACCGTAAAAGCCCGGCCAAGGTCCGTCCTGCGACCGAAGCGCGGTGCGAATTTTCGGAAAAAGGAGATGCAAAAGGTCGGGTCGAACCCCTAGTGTCGTGGCTCTTGAGAGGGACGACCCATGACCAGTTTGATCGAGCTCACTGCCGCCCATGACGGGTTCACCTTTACCGCGCTTCACGCCGAAGCCGTCGGCCGTCGCCGAGGCAGCGTGATTGTGATCCAGGAGATCTTCGGCCTCGACAAATATGTCCACGAGGACGTGGCCCGCTGGGCCGCCTTGGGGTTTGAGACGATTGCGCCATCCATGTTCGATCGCCAGGAGCGGGGCTACGTCGCCGGACACGATCCTGACGGGTTCAAGACAGGGGTCGCCTACGCCACGACAAACGGCCCTGACAACGCGATGGGAGACATCGAGGCTTGCGTGGCGAAGCTGAAGGGCGCTGGGCCAGTGTTTCTGGTCGGCTATTGCTATGGCGGGACGATGGCCTGGCTCGCCGCCAACCGGGTGAGGGGTCTGGCGGCAGCGTCGTCCTATTACGGTGGCGGCGTGGCCGGGATGGCGGACCTTCCCCTGCACTGTCCGGTGATCGTGCACCTGGGGCGCAAGGACACCTACATGCCCGCCGACGAGGTCAAGGCCAAGGTCGCCGCCGCGCATCCCGACGTGCCGGTCTATATCTACGAAGGATCGGGACACGGCTTCAACAACGATGGCGTCGAAGCTCAGGACCCCGCTGATGCGGCGACGGCGAGAATGCGGACCCTTCAGCTGTTCGAGGCGAACGGCGCGATCTGATGATCGATCCGATCCGGCTCTCCAGTCCCGCCGACGGCTTCGTGTTCAGCGCTGCGCATGTCCGGCCGAAGGAGGCCAGGCGGGGCGGCCTTGTTCTGCTGCAGGAAATCTTCGGCGTGACCGATCATATCCTGGATCTGGCCCAGGCCTTCGCAGGCGACGGGTACGAGGTGCTGGCGCCGTCGCCGTTTGATCGCCGGGCGCCGGGATTTCAGGCCGGCTATGACGAGGACGGGATCTCCCGGGGCCGGGCCTTGTCGGAAGCGACGCCCTGGCCGGAGGTGGAGAGCGATCTTCGCGCCTGCGTTTCCGCGCTGGGCGGTCCGGTATTCGTCGTGGGCTACTGTTGGGGCGGCACGGCGGCGTGGCTTGCGGCGGCCCGCGTGCCCGGCCTGTCCGCAGTCTCAGCCTACTACGGACGACGCATTCCTGAGCTGATCGACGACGCGCCGCAATGTCCGATCATTCTGCACTTCGGACGATCCAATCCGACGATCCCGCAGCAAACCGTTCTCGAGATCCGGCAGCGATACCCGGACCTTAGCGTTCATGAGTATGACGCCGGCCACGGCTTCGCGTCGGACCGGCGCAAGGACTTCGTGGAAGACGCCGCGCGGCTGGCGCGCCTTCGAACCTTACAACTGTTCCACCGGAACGCAGGCCATTCCGGCGACGGCGCGGTCTAGAGTCGGTCAGGAATGATCTGAATCGAAAAGGTATTTTCGTCGGAACCAAATCGTGATTCACCATGGACGCTGGACGGGAGGCCAGCCTCCATGACCAG
>Ga0316217_10005003_pt1 | contig 13965 bp, 11 predicted proteins | sample 1anoAmetaG_FD_203633 | JGI IMG/M metagenome (GOLD analysis project Ga0316217, IMG submission 203633) | Freshwater microbial communities from Trout Bog Lake, Wisconsin, USA - 1anoA | ecosystem: Environmental > Aquatic > Freshwater > Lake > Hypolimnion/Profundal zone | place: USA: Wisconsin...
CAGCTTTTCCTTTGTTGCTCTTTAAAAGGTCTTTTACTGATTAAATCAACTGTTTTTGCCATTTTTCCGAATACTCAACACAAGGAGCATCTACTCCCCATTCCAAGTATGAAGCTAACCTCACTATAATCTTTTGACAGGATTATCTCCCACCGTAAAAAAGAATATGCCGCTTCGGAATAGATAATACTCTGCTTAGCTTCAAAATGAAGAAGAAAAGATCTTTGTAAAGAATCAACGGTAAATTGGAAAAATTTTTGTAGTTAAGTTTGAGTATCTCCTCCTCAAAGCTGTTATAAATAGTTGTAAGATTAGTTTTTCTGTAAGTTTCAGAATACTCCTCTTTTATAGATTCGTTTTTGATAAATGCCAAACCATGAACCTAGGAAGTTTTTTATAAAGTTCTGATAAGAATGGAATCGTAATAGAGAGATTTCTAGGCAATAAATTACTTCATTAGTTTTTTCAGAAAGTAGTTATTGTTTTACAATCGGAACTTGGTATCCCAAAACACACTAGAGGCTTCATGATACCATAACTCCAGTATATCTGAGGTTGACTTCACAGTACGAGGAGAAGCTCTACAAATCCCTTCGAATAATCTCACTAAGTGCGAAAAAGTGATTATGTTTGCTATGACAGCGTTGACTTTGCCCATAACAAAAATGGAAAGCTAAATGAGTAAATCTGTTGTTACCCGAACATCCTTTGAAAAGGGGTTCTAAGTATTACCAAAAAACCATTAGAGATAATAGTTGAAAATAGTCTTCTTCGACTCCTCTGTAAAATCCAAGGCTCTCAAATGCACCAAAGATTTGGCGATATTCAAATACATATCCTTTTTGAGCAACCTGTCTTAGTTAGTGCAGATAAAGGTTGTATTTGTGATCAATCGTTTAAGGTTGCGATCATAGCAGTAGTTTATCAGATTGGTTACTTCATTTTGAAAGGATGGGTGGGTGGACATGTTTATGTCTTCTATGCAGATGGTGAGATGTTGGCCTAGCTTGGGATAGAACTTCCCTTATTTCTTGAATATGGCCACATCGTAATTAATAACACTAGACAGTCGTTCAAAGCGAGTGTCTTGATGTACTCTAAAAATTTGAAGCAAACCACTGGAAATAATCCTCTGGATAGTCCTTTGCAAGCCAATACCATTACATTCACTCTGTATCCAAAGATTGCTTTGATAAGCTGTGGTTGATAAGAAATGAATTAAACTGATCGATTCCTTCACTGGCACAAATAATTATGAAACCACGTTTATGTTGGAGTTGTCTGTGTGATATTCGTAAAGAGTTACCCACTCTAGCCATGTTGCCTTTTGGATGTCATAGTAGTAGTTAGTTGGGTCTTTTTGGACGGAGGATCCGAAATCAGAAGGAACTAGCTTTAGTTCAGGAAATATTGCAGCTGATTGCCAAAAGATAATCATGAAAATGACCTCAGTTCTTTGGATTATATTCAGAGTTGCGAATTTGGGCATTTTATTGTAGATTTGTAAAAAATTGAAGAGAGAAAGCACAAAGGCAATTACCGCTTGGCTACTCTTCTACCCACTTTATAAGTTTCCTATTCTAAAAAGTATCTATAATTGGCGCAATAGCTCTACTTTTATTTCTTTAGATGCCTAAAATGTTGCAAGCTTACCCTAAATAACATTTTTCCAACTCACAGATTATTTATGGTAGATGACTGCAAATCTATCAATCGTTCCAGGGTTCATCCTCAGCATTTATTTAGCTCTAACTATCAATTTTTGTTCGATTGGGATTGTTTACACATAAAAGGTCTCTTCAAGCACTATCCATTGGTCGATGAAGGTATTAGAATATTACAAAGGCTCAGAAACATTGATTTTTTGTTATTATAGCTGTTTTGATATAAAGTGGCGTTTGCCGCTCAATGGAGGACCCACTAATAAAATGTGCTTTATTAGCAATTTGCCTTCAATTAATTGGAATACCTAAACAAAGCTTTGGCTTTGCTAAATTTTTTAAGGCCTTTTAAACAAAACACAAAATTACTGTATTTTTGGAGGGTTAAATTTCGAAAGCCAAACATCTGCAAACATTTTGATCAAATCTGCACTGTTTTCTTTATTTTTGATGTACTTTTGCAGAAATTATTAGATAAAATTCTGAAAAATATTGTTATACCACTATTCCACATCTTTTAAGATACTCAGCTCATAGCATTTCAAAATATTTTCAACGAATTCAGTGCTCATTCCCATTGATTCAAGGGTAAACCTTATTATCAAACATTAAGGAGGTGTTAACCAGCTGACCCTTCGATAAACTACACCAAATTTAAGTCCCTTCTACTATTGACCATTTTCTTATATTTTGGTTAAGAAGACTCCATCATGCATTTACTCAGCGGGTCGTATAAACAAATTAAATTTAAAGGATTTGTTGAGATTGAAATGTTATCGACCTATGTAAAAAAGAGTCCTTCCCACTTCAATTGTAGAGTGGATCTAGTAGCTAATCTGCGACAAAATTTAAAATATTTGGCGAGTCACTGCAGCCAATAACTAAAAGCACAGCCAAACATCTGAGCACAAGTAACCTTTAAGCAAGCATTCTAGATTATCTTCAGTGGTATCTTTTGTAAGAGGAAGGCTAAGAAAGTGCCTCATAGTTAGGCCACATAGTTGCTTAACAGTCTATAGAGTTTTTCCCTGAATGATGAGCCCATTATTCATGCTCCAAGCACAAGCAATAGTCTGTATTGCTACTCTATCAGACAAAAGTACAAAAAACCTCATTTGGCTGGAAGTGTACTCTGCTTGAAAAGGCAATTGAAGGTGAATAGTCCGCATCTCGATTCCTCCTCCTTCAGTTTTATAGTATTTTACCTATTTTCTCCATTCAAAACTGGATAGCTCATATACATTTTTTTGAGTTAGAGTTTGAGCTTTGTCGCGGAAATGTAACAGAAGTGAGCTAAGACCGAAGTTTTTAAGAGAAGGCTGTTTACTGAGTTACGCCAGGTGCTAAATTATCCTAGAAATCACATTTTTTAGATTCTTTTTAGAAATGCCTTCTTAGATGTTGTAGGTATATTAACAAAGAATTCTAGCTGCCAATCCAAAACCGTATTTTTGAGTTTTATTCGCAGTAATATTGATCTCCCACTGTACGATCTTCGTTAGTTCTTCAACAACAACTTTCAGATCTTCCCAAACAATCTTTTTATCTGTTGATTTTTTGAATAAGATTTGCTCTCCGTCTAATCCCATTACTCCTTTTATTTTAGTACCATCACCCTCGAAAATGATCTCAGAAACTCCGGAAAACAGAATTCTTATGAAATCCGATCTGTTGATTTTGTCTTGGTTTAATAACAGCCATTTCAAATCCTCTCTATTAATAAAGTACAGTCGAGGAAATTCATTCCTTTTTCGGTCTATAACCATATTCAAGGTTGTCTCCACTTCCTCCATAAATTTCAGCCCGTTTTCTATCCTGTTTTTATGGCTATCTGTGTCTATCGCCTCCCAAAGTTGAACATCTTTAGAGAAATGATGGCAAGTGGTTTTCCAAAGTTTTTAAACTTATGCAAATGTTGCTGCTTCTTTGCCCATCTCCTGCACAATCTACTGAATTATCATCAATCCTTTCATTGGAAAGAAACGCTCTTGGAAAGTAATCATCAGCAGCAAGGTGTCCTCTATCGTTTTGAACTTCTGATGGATCGTATTGACCTTTTTTTGGATGTATTTCGTTTCCTATAAATCCTTGATAGTCTAGATTAGCTCGAGTTGCTCATGCACTGCACAAGACAAACTCAAAAGCTATTTTTATTAGATCATCGTTATCCCTCCTCTTGCACTTATTACGAACTCAAGTTTTTTGACTTCACTCACAATATCTGCAATTCTTAGCTATAGTCGCCATATCCTTTATGCTTTGAGTGAATTGGCAATAACGAAATCTTTGTGGTTATTGATATTTTCTGCCTAAAGCATATACAAAGTTAGTTCTGAAAATTTGACTTCCTTGTCGGGAAACACAGTACTAAGCACTTAATTTCGTATTCCTTCCTTCTTGAGCATGCCCTACAGAGTAAAGCTTCTTATTATCCATAGCTTTTACTGAGCTTTAATGATTCTTTCCAGCAAAACCTCAGTGATCCCCAAAGCTGCCATATTTTTAACATTTGTGAACAAAATCGACAAACTTTGAGTATCTCTGTGGAAGCCTTGAAACTTCTCAGCGAGTAGTTCATAATTCAGCGTTTTAATTTGATCACTCTGGATGGAAGAAGTGATCGCATTGAACTCAAAAACAATATTCCACATAAGATAATAAGGCTTCAACTCTCTGAGCAGTCTCTCCAAAACAGGAAAAATGGAGATGGCCTGTTTTAACACGGTTTCTCTCTAATTGATGCGAGTCAGTTGCTGCTTATACTGTTCCAGAATCAGATAGTTCCTATTCACCACGAGATAATGTTCTGAGTAGTTTTTCAAATTCGAAAAATTCTTGATGGTTTAGATCTTATCTCCGATTTACTCCATCCCCCGCAATATCGCCTCCCTCTCCTCATTGATCTTATCCAGCATCATCTGCTCTAACTCATTGAGCTGAGACAGTTTCGCATTTATGGCCTTGACTAGATTCAACTGAATTATCACCATCTGCATATTTTTCTCAAAAATGGCAGCTTTGTAGCCAATCAAGTAACTTTCCAACAACTAGAAGTATTCGTTGCACAGTTCGTAGTGTTTTATGGCGTGGTCTAGAAATTATTGGCAGGTTCCGTTCAGCCAATCACGCATTGCCACCAATTACCATTCATCAGCAGGCTTCTTCTTCATCTATTACTGCTTTTGGCTGAACTGTTTAACCATTTCCGTTATCTACTCTTCTATCTGCTTCTCGATTACTTTGCCCATTTTGCTCTTCTGTTTGAGGATAGTTGACTCCAAGCTAGTTTTGAGAGGAACTGCGTCTATTTAAAGCAAGCAACTGTGGAAAATCAAGCTATGAGTCACTTAGTTGAAATCTTAGTTTATTTTTTACAGCAGAGTAATGTATTTCTTTTTGCCTGTTTCGGTAAATTACTACTTATTGAACTTCATTGTCTACAGATACTCCAATTTTAGTTCTAATTTCTGAATAAAATTTGCTATCGGGGTATAGCTATAAGAAACAACACTCTCGATTATTTGCTTTGAGTATTCTATCAAACTAGCTTTTATGGAAAGAAATCTAAGCCCTCCTCTCAAAGCTTAGCATAGCAAATCAGGTATTTTCTGCACAGATTGTTCAAGCGCCTACAAAGGCTTGAGCAAAACTGTTTTTATCGCCTCTAATGAAGGTACTGAATACATCTTTTTTTGCTAGATGTCCAAGTGCATTGAGATCTTTAGTAATGGAGGTGGAGTATTGGCAGTGAAGGTAGTAAAACTTTGAAGATAAGTAAGCCATGAGTAAGCATTGAAATGGTAAAATTTTTCGATTATCAAGGCCTAATAGATGTAATTATGCAACTTGTAGTATTTCAAAGATTCCTTCTTGTTTTTGAAGCTCAGTGCCAATCCGCCCATGATATCCGATAGCAGCAGTTATCTCACTTTAGTTATTAATTTATTTGTTGTCTCTTTCAAAATCTTTGCCTACTTTTCCAGCAATGCCTCTGCAGTTTGGTTTTTTAGACTCAAATCCAAAGCAACACAGGCATTCTCTGTCAATCGGTCAAATAATTTGTAAAGGGTCGAATTAAAGTTGTCGAATCTAGAAAAATGCGCCAACTTCAAGTTCTCTCTACTCTGCTAGTATTCTTGGTAGGGTGCGGCTATTGGCAGCTGTCTGAACCTTTCATAAGTTCGGACTTTCATACCCATACTTGCAAACTTCTAAGGCTTCAAATCCATCTATTTGTATACTATGAACATTCTTGAATAGTAAGTTAGCCATTATTTGCGTATGACCTGCTTCCATTTCGGATTCTCAGTTATAAAAGCTCCTTAGCTGATTTAAGGGAATTCCTATTTCCTTGAATTCAGGTATCTACTAAATTTCTATTAGTCCTTGACACTATTCCGCTATCTTTTGGCCTTCATAATCCGCTACCAATAGTCTTTTTAAGATTAAGGGTCTTGGTCGAATCTTATGCTCAGTCTGCTCACCTTTTTTGTGTCGCCTGTTGCCATACTTTTAACAATGGCTTTGTTTTTGGAAACGTCGAAACCTAGTACTTTGACTTACATCCATCGATAGCTATCTGAGACGTATACCGGACAGTAACCTAATTTATCTTTGAAGGTGGATAGAAATTCCTCTCCCGTTGGGTCGGACAACGATTAAATGTCAAATTTAGAGAGATCGGAATCTACTCCAAATCCTTTGTCATTGAAATTTTGTTATTCCTGTTCGTAATCTAAATCCTCTAAAGTAAATTTATCATCGTACTAGAATTATGGATCTTCTCTGAAGTGTGGGTTTTCTCCAAAGTGAATTCTTTGGGGTATTTTTCTCCTTTACACAATTTTTTACTATCTTTTGACATAAACTGCTTTTTAAACGATACGCTCTTTGAAATTGTGCACTTAATTAACTTACTAATCTGCCTTTTTATAAAATTGTATCTTTATTTTCGACTGCGTCCTTTTCAGTGACCCTATGGGTTCAGCCTATCTTTCCTTCTCTTTGTTTTTCGACCTCTGCCTAAAGCCAGCCCCTGTAGTTCTAAAACGGATGGAAGAACTTCTCTCCTTAAAAAATGAAACCTTCTAATGCTCACCCCCTCCTTTTACGAAACTCGATCGAGGCTGCAGTGAAACTGTTGAAAATTTCCGTTCCTATCTGTTATTATTAGCGTCTATTTTCTACAAGTAGTCATTGGTTCGAGAGGTAAACTGATTTCTGCTGAGTAGAACTTCATTTTTAAACTTGCTTTCAGTGTTTCTGAGCTATAGTAGAGATATTTTATCCAGCTTCTGCGTAAGCTACAAAGGAATTCTTATTTCCTTCTAGGGCTTTATCTGTTTATAACCTTTCATAGATTTTATTATAATAAGCTTACAAAAGGTTAAATACACATTCAAAGAGTACTTTCCCGAAATCTTCAAAAAAGATGATTCAATAGTAATTATTAGTTGCTTGTAATGGATTGGATGATACTAGCTAAGCATGCATCCTTTGGGCACCAAAATCTCAAAACCCTTAAACCCTTCTATTCCGATAGATTATCTTTCAAATGAAGGTCAGATTCACGAGCGTTAAAAGGAAAGAATGGTATAAAGGCGGTACTATTAGATTAATAACATTATTCAATACTAATGGGTTGTTGCGCTACAAAAAAAGGAGTTAAAATACAGCAACCGGGTCAGAATGAGGCTGCCCCGAACGGCGTTTAGCAAGCAGCACCCGCTGCACCTCCCGTCAAACTCACCTAATAGCAGTAAACAACTCATAAAGAAGAGTTATCTAAAAGAGAGAACGGATGAAGGCGTATTTAAGATAGGGCGAGCCCAACCCCCCTCCCATTTCTGTCCGTACTCCCAGAATAAACCCTATCATCAATGCCGATGGGACAGTCTGATCTTCATCAACTAACGCACTCCTGATTCTTCCAGACATATTAACAATCCAAATGAAAAAACAACCCAGCCCAATCGTCATTTTGCAGAATTGTGCCACTTACAGCATAAGTATCATAAGCTTGATCTGTTGTTCGGAGGGCTATCTTGTGTCTTGCCATAACGGCATTTTATGAAGATTGTGATAAAATTGAGAGGATCATGCAAAAAACTTCTAGAAGACCAGACAGAACATCTTGATGAACTTTTGGTCGGAGAGGTACTTGATGTGCGCCGTCCTTCCAACGATTGAGTCGAAATTTCTACATAGAGGCACTGCTACTTGTCCTAGATGTTGAAAACCACGTTCATCCTGCTGATCTCGGTCGCAGCTATCTCTCCCAACATGTTGTCCACCATCTCCTTTACTATGTTTGAACTTCGTACTCACATGCGTACCTAAGAGGGTCGAGTTACTGCATCAGCCTCTAGTTTTTTTAGATACGTGCTGACTCGTAGGGGACGTACTCGTCTTGGCTTGAACTGATCAGGGCTAGTTTTTTGAAGCCATGTAAGCCGTTGTTCTAGGACAACTTATAGAGCAAAGACTTTCGAGCGTCGTTGCTGTCCTTCATGCAGAGTTCCTACAAACTCTTCACCTTTTGCAATGCGTTCATCAGCCACAGGCCGGCTTGCACAAGTCTTGAAGGCTAGTACATATAGCCAAGATGCGGACTGCTGAAAGATATGTAGCTGTAGAGGTAGGGGTGCAGACCTTTGAAGTTGGATAAGGCGCTGCGAATGATGATACCTCCCATGGAGTGGCCCACGAAGCTTATTCTTGTGTTTGGTCCGAATTCGATAGTTTTGAAGAGGTGGCTCAGCTAAATGGCTAGATGCTTGCCTAGCATCTCAATGGACTCTTAGGTTCGACCTTCGTTAGTAGAGCTGATAAACACCCTGCAGCCATAATGAATTTAGAGACAGTTCTTAAACAAAACGAAGTCTTGCCTGGAGGCTTGAAATCCATGCACGAAGATGACGAGATGCTACTTGCTGCATTCGTTGGGTGATTAGTAGCTTGCAGGATGGATTTGAAATCCGACGGGATCACAGATCTATTTGGCTGGGAGGAAGGGTAGGGTTTGTGGTTCGAGGGGAAGCTATTGGTGAGATTTGAACTGATGAGGAGTGTGAATATTTGTCATTGATTTGGGAGAGCAGAACCCTCCTAACATAGTTGTAAAGCGGTTATTTTGCAAACTGGAACGTTGCGAAGGCGTAGAATTCAGCGATCTCTGAGTCAAAAGATGATCTCTAACCTGATAGACCTCCTCAAAGATCTTAATAGTCTTCTTCTACTCCGAAAACAGATGAGTGCTCTCAATCGGAAACTACTATCTCCACAGCTCCTCCTCCTTATGCTTCAGCTTATCCAGTTAAGCCTGTTGAAGCAGTTCCTTACCGCTATCCTAGTATCTACTGAAGGTCCAGTCCCACTTCAGCTAGATCTTATGGCTGAACACATGCGTCTTCAAGCGATCTTTGACATGGACTTAGTAGTTGTGTTTGTAGTGTTGGATTAAGGAGGGTAGATTGGCTGCAGTGAACAGGACGAGGTCGTTCCACTTCTGGTGGATGATTGCTTTGATGAAGACGAAATCTTTGGTGATTTAGTCGCAGAGTCTTTACTTGAGTGCCTCGTTATACTTAGCAAGGTGGTTTTCAGTGGGGTTGTTCAGAAAGGTGGCTAGGTTGAGGATGGCCTGGTTTGGGTTGACCTTTGTGATGACGAAATTTGTGCTAATCTTCAAAACATTCAGTAACTAAGCATGCCTCTACTGTATCACAAGCAGTTCGGATTAAAGACTGCCTCTGTAGTAATTAAAGAAGTTTAAAAACTCATCGAAACGCACTAAATTGATTAAGAAGTACTTCCTTTGGTTGCAGCAACCACGTACTCTCCGAAATTGGCGTATTCCTCTTTCTTCTAATCTCCTTCAAACCTGTACTCTAGGATAGTAGCTAGGTACAGAGCAGAGATGGAGAAACCGCCGAATTAGTCGAACTAAATGGGGACAAAAGTCGAAAAGCCACTGATACGATGGACGTAAGCCTAGTATTTTCCAACCTTTGAGTAAGGCTATATATCAGCACCATTACTGTGTCGTTATAGGCTCGAAAAAGCAGCTCCACTTTGATCACAAATTAGGAATGCTAAATCTCCTGCGAATCGATGTACTTCCTAAAATAGCAGCACTCCTCAATTTTGTGGTTCTGGCTTTGAAATTTAGATTCGAACAGTTTCGAGTAGTAACATTATTGGTCATGGTCGATGTAGGATTATTATTGTATCTCCTGGCATGGCAGCACATGCTGGGAACTCAATCTGTTACTGCTGACTACCTTTTTTGGCTATTTGCCCAAAAAGAGTGAATTGCCGGCTAGTGTGTAGATATTGTAAGGACTACAAAAAGCATCGCTCTAATTGTTTTACTGGGTAATATTTATGTTACTTTCGGAGGACGCAGTTCAGAGCTAGTCTTTAGCCGCTGAACGAGAGTGAGTTTGAATCTAAGGAATCCTTGCTTGCGGAAGGAAGATATTTTTAAGGCATTGAGAGCTACAACAATATCCACATTGGCTCTATAACTCATATTTTTGTATATATTGAACACATTCAAAATAAGCTCGTCTCTTGCAAAAGTTGGATCCTTTAAATGCCATTTTTTCAGCACTACTTCCTTTTCGTGCTATATTTGGAAATTCAGCACTCGAGGGAATAACCTTAGACATTAGACTTGCTATTTGGAAAATATCAGAAGATGTTATATAGGAGAGGTGTTTTGAGCCCTTTTAAAATGTGGGCTTAGAATTGAACCAACCCTTTGAATTTGTCTATTTGTGAGTTTATGCGTTGATTTGAAAAGATGAAATATATCTAACTCAACCAACCACTCTAAAACAGAAACCAAAGGCTCAGATCTAAAGAGGGCGGCAAAGTCTAGTGCAAAACTTTGAAATCCCAACCCCAGATTTACTTTGGCCAGTAAAAAGTTTAGACCTACAAAATCACAAAACTAACGTAAAAGAAATCCTAGAAACCAATCTCAAGATATTGAGGTGACCAACCTTCAAATAAATTGTGATGCCCTTATTATACTATTTAACAGTCATCAAAAAATAATCAACGAACAAAAACCATATAAGTGAACATCTTTTGAATGCAAAGTTACGGCTGCAATCCAAATAGTATTCATTGTGAGATCCAGCAGTGAGTAATTTTGAATCCAGTCAACGGTCATGTTATACCTTTGTAAAATATTTCAGTTTTTTGGAGAAATCCTACAATAGATTGAAACTTCGATTTCAATCTATTTCACCCAAGAAACCCCCAAAATTATCAACTTTCGCATAAAATGGCGCTCGGACAAAGATAGGAATCCAGTGAAAAGTAAAAAATCTCAACTCGCTGATAATTATACTTAAACGATATTACAGGATGTTCCTCCACTAAAAATATGAGACCCGATCCATGACCACTCTACACTCCTGCTCCGAACTCTAAGACAGACTCTCAGCCATCAAAATAACAAGGACCGTATCATTCCATCAGACAGAGGTGTTGAGCCGCATGAATAGTCTGTTAACCCGAAAGGTCAGGAACAAAAAGTGCTACGCCTTCCAGGTGCTCAAGCAATTCATCCTCTTTTCCGATAGCTCATGCACCTCCAGCTCCATCAGCGTATCCAAATACGATGCTTTGATCTTCAGTGACGAGAAACTGCATACGCTTCAGAAGATATTGGAAACGCAGCTGCTAGAATGTAAGATATGGGCCTTCATCAATTTGAAAGTTAATCGCAAACGAGAACAAATCAGAGAACTGGCTCAAAAAAGTGAAATCGTCGTTAAGAAAGTAGGCATCTTCCAAAAGCAATAAGGCTTCAGACGAATACAAGAGACAGGTACTCAAATATAGAAACAAAGGACACTATCCAAACACTTGGTCTACAATTACTCCTTCCACAATGCCCCTAGCTCGAAGTATCTGGAGGCACCCTAGAAATCGACCAGGTTATAGTATAGTAGTATTTCCAAGAGAACGATTTAGACTGAAAGAGATGGACGTTCGGCTATGAAATCGATGAAGGAGATGAAATCTGTGGCCGAGAATTGCTGCCAAGGGTGCAATTGCTATTTGTATTGCTGCTGCTGCGCCAGCTACAGTTATAATCTCGAATAACGTATCCAATACCTCAAAAGGCTAGAATAGATGGTATCACTAAAGTAAAGGAGCGCACTCTACAAATGATGAACATTTTTACCATATTTACAAAATAAACCATACCTCCATAAATTCGTGCTTCGGACAGATTGTCAATGCTCCCATATAACATAATCGCTATTAGATATAGAATATATTCTATGGAAAACCCTTGCAAGAGCTTCCAGATTGCTTACTCCTACCAAGACTATGTTAGAAATAGCACAGGACATCGCAGCAGCAATATGGCGTCACTGCCTTCTTCTATTCCCGAGGAGCAAGATTCCACCTGGCAGATAGCCGAACAACGGCCTGAAAACATTTTTCATTTCAGGGGGCACAGCAAGTCCAAAAAAATTGATCTACTGCCTACAAAACGCTATGAATGCGTTGGTTTTAAGTAGTTCCAGGCCTACGTCACAAAAGCTGAGAAAAAGAAACGCCAAAGAATGAACAGCCTGCTCAAACGCAATACGAGCGAATCAGTTCTTTCATACTCGAGGGCATCTCAAAGCAAAATCTCAGAGAAATAATATCTGACCAAAGACGAAGTTATTCGGCTTTATGGCACTGAAAACAATCGGCAGTCTGTTTCACAATTTGAGGAGACCTACGTCAGCAACGAAAAGTCGATCATCGGCAAAAGTTGCTCGACCCAGAACACTACATTAGGAAGCTGTCTGTATACTCCTTAGTAGACTTTGAGGAATTCGTCGAATCATGAGTTCAGTTTGACTAGGCTCAAGTAAAGGCTAAACAACTACAAAGAGGAATGGGACCGACAATTGAGTAGGAAGAAATTGTGTCTTTCTCATAATAGGAATAAGACAGTCAAATTAGACTCAATTATCCAGAATTCAGAGCTATTTCGAAAAAAGATGTAAAAACTTGAGCTCAATTCGATCAGATAGGCCAATTAGCATTTGCAGCCAAAGATGTGGGCACTTATGCTGAGAAACTAGAAACCCATTGATAAGACAGCTGCTGTATAAAAAGTGCTTAAAAAGGGGTTAGGGTGTTCAGGGAAAAACAAACTCTCAAAGGAGATAAACTGGATATAGGAGAAGGATAAGCTGGGATTTTGCTTTAAAGGCAAAAGAGAGGCCAAATAAAACATCTATTCGTGATAGTGATGATTATTGTTATTACTTGATCAAAAGAACAGCCAAAATTGAAGGGAAATTTGAAATGTTACAATCACATCGAAAAAGGGTAAAATGCTTTGAATCTTTTGTCAATCAGTTATTGATTACTAAATTTCCACATCAAATAAAATGCCCATCGCAGAAACCCTACAAATAAGATTCTTTTAATACCTCATATAAAATATAACATTTCTTCAAAATCTGCCCAAAACCACTACTATTCTTCAATTTGCTTCTTCATCTGTAGAAAAGAGTTGGCTAATACACAAATTACGGCACGCTTAATATGAACAAATCAGGACAGTCCGAAATATTAATTAGTGGTCCAACAATTTTGGTTGTCGCACTACTCGAAAATGTTGCGGATCGTCAGCACTTCACCTCCTTCGGGTTCTTCTTACATCAACCGAATGTTGAAATTCGCCTACCCAAAAAAAACCTGACTCTCACTCTCACCCCAGACCTCTGAAGATTCGGATTATGACTCGAAAGTGGGCCTTTCTGTCAAAATAAGTTTAGAGTTGTAAAGGTTGAGTCTGGAGGTCACCTAATCGGATGAGATGTGCTTGAGACCTTTCTCATCGGGACATACTTCAGCAATCGAGCTGTAGAGATCTATGGGACTGAGGGGCAGCACTCTTTGGATGATCTAAATCACAGCTAGCTTACATTCTGTTCCTGAATTTTGCAAAGACTGCGAATTTGTGTGGGTGTGAGCAGTGGGAAAGACCCAACCAGTCGAAAAAGTTACTAGTGGGCGGTATCATGTCGAAAATGATGGTCCACTGAGTTGAGGCTGAGATATTCTTTGATTTTGGAGTAGATTTGGACCTACGACATTCCTAACGACTAGTAACAAATTATTATATTTATGCTATCTCGTCCAAAGATATGATCAACAATGCAGGCAACTTCAGTAAGATAGAAAATACACAAATATGGATCTGTTGTGCTCTCTATCCTTCTAATAGAGGTTTTGATGATCTGATTGAATATCTTAATTTTGGATATCTTGA
>Ga0316217_10005004_pt1 | contig 13963 bp, 12 predicted proteins | sample 1anoAmetaG_FD_203633 | JGI IMG/M metagenome (GOLD analysis project Ga0316217, IMG submission 203633) | Freshwater microbial communities from Trout Bog Lake, Wisconsin, USA - 1anoA | ecosystem: Environmental > Aquatic > Freshwater > Lake > Hypolimnion/Profundal zone | place: USA: Wisconsin...
TTCCTTTGAAGTAAACCCCTCTGATTTTAATAGAACCATTTTGCAACGTTGCCTAAAACAATGGCTCCCACCTTGCTTATGATTCATCTCTAACTCTTTTCTATCCTCAGTAGATAGTGATATTTGCTTTGATTTTCTTGCCACATAACATTAACGGAATTAATTCAATTTAATTTTGTTTGACTACTTAAGTACTTGATCATTATTATATTGAATTAATTATTGAAACATTAAGCCTATAAACTCACAAAATAAATATAATATAATTTTAAGTGACTACTTAATAAAGAATTTACTTTACAAAAATGACAGTTTAATAACCCTTTATTTTGAACAACCAACCTTTAGCAATCGAAGATTGATTAATAGCAAGACTAGCAAGCTTATATGTTTATATAAACCAAAAACTTTTAGGTTCTTTTGACTTTTTATACCGGTTAACGGATTAAAAACCCGATATTAGAAAAGCCCTATCCAATATAAATTGTATTTCAGCGTTATACTTTTTTATAAATATGTATATACTTTATTTGTAACTTCAAAACAAACTGTTGGTTTTGTCATTAGTCTAAATATTTATTTTTGTTATATGCCCAGTACTTCTTTGAGTTTAATATAACCTGTTTTGCTGACGGGCAGTTTTATACCATTACTGAGTAATGCTATATGGCTATCCTTCTCGAATGGGTCGATGCGGGTAATGAGTTGCACGTTTACTATATACGAGCGATGTATACGTATATATTGCTGCTGTTGCAGAATATCCTCGAAATACTGCATGGTTTTCTTCTTCAGAAAAACACCTTCGGCAGTATGGATTTTTACATAATCATCCGCTGCTTCCAGGTACTGAATATGGGCAACAGGAATAATCCTGATTTTGCCTCCATCCTTTACTACAACCCTGTTGGACTGAGCAGTTGTCCGGGTAGCAGTATCCAGCACATCGAGTGTTTGATGTGAAACTGAAGCATGGTTTTCCAGTACTATTTTCTGAATAGCTTTATCGAAGCGTTCTTTACTAAAAGGCTTCAACAGATAATCTATTGCATGTGCTTCAAAGGCTTTAATTGCATACTCTTCGAAGGCGGTAGTAAAGATAACCTGTGGAGGATTATCGATTAATTCCAGCATCTCGAAGCCGGTTATTTTAGGCATCTGAATATCTAAAAATATCAGATCGGGCTGATGCTGCTGTATGGCTTTTACACCTTCAAATCCATCGTTACATTCCTGTATCACTTCTATATCGGTATAAGCCTGAAGGTATTCCTTTATCACCATTCTTGCCAGTGGTTCATCGTCTATAATTATACATTTCATACTATCTGAGGGATTGTAATTGTTGTAATAAAAATGTTGTTTTCGGTACTTGTCACTAAAAGGTCCTGCCTTGCGAACAAGAGGTATAATCTACGGTGTATGGAAGCGAGTCCAAAGCCTGTACCTTGCAATGGGCCTGCGGTTTCGGGGTCGAAAGGATTCTTTACTATCACCTGTAAGTGACTAGGAATGTTCTTAGCTTCGATACTGATATTCACTTCTCCTATTGTATCATATAATCCAAACTTGATAGCATTTTCTACTATGGGTTGCAAGAGCATGGAGGGCAGTTTCATCTGCAGCACTTCTTCATCATGCACTACATTGGTTTGCAAACGATAACCAAAACGAACCTTCTCGATATCGAGGTATAACTGCAGATATTCCATCTCTTCCTGAAGTGTGCTCCATTGTTGTTCTTCCTTCTTTAAAGAACCACGCAGAAAGTCGGATAACTGATGAATCATATGCCTTGCCTTTTCGGGTTGTGTACCCGTTAATGCACTGATGGAATTGAGACTATTGAAGAGAAAATGAGGTTGAAACTGTTGCCTTAGTTTATACAGTTCAGCTTCCTTGGCCATCCTTTCTGCATCTGCCTTTCTGTCATCCATTTCATATTGTTCCTGTTGGGTAAACCATAGTAAACTAAGCATGGTTACAAACCCTGTCATTAAAAATGCAATACCAAAACGGATATTGGAAGATTGAGTCAATGAAAGCAAATAAGCATCATTATTTTTATAGAGATACCATAATAAAACCCTTACCAACAACAACCAGATACTGCTCAGTGCAATACTGATGGCCAGTAAATACCAGTATTTTTCTTTCTTTGGCAGATAATACCTCATATTGCTAAGAATGAGCAGACAAGCCGCTGCCAGCAATACATTGCTGACAAGGCTATCGGCAACAGCAACTGCTGTAGTAAAGCCGTAATTAACCATGACCATGATATGCATACCAGACCATATTGCCCACCATAAAATAAATATGGAAGCAAATACAATCTTAAACTTACGGTCATGTATAATGGATGTTTGCAACTTTTTTAATTTATCTGTACAAATTGATCAATACTTTTATCCAGTAAATACTGAGCCCTTGTATGAGTGGCACGAATGTACAACTCTGCATTATCTTCTTCACTTATTCTTGAATACATTTCGGCACCATCCTCCAGTTTCTCCAGCTTATTGATTTCGGATACATCCACAAATTTCCAGTATACAGTATTGTTCACTTTATTCAGGAAACTATCCTGATGCTTATCTCCAATCAACCTTGCCTTTTGAAAAGCATGCAGTTCATCGTCTGCATTGATCAGTCTTAGTTGTTCATCGAACTGAGGTTTATGATTTCCATCGCCGCTGATGATGCGATATACGATTTTAGCCAGATACCATTCCATGTTGATGTTTGTTTATTAATTTTTGAGAATATATCTTGAGACGTGAATCGTGAATCGTGAATCGTGAATCGTGAGAAATACAAATACATTAAGCTGATTCTTTTATACTATTTTACATCTCAAGATTCACGATGTATTTTTCACGACTCACGATGTATTCCTCACGATTCACTATATTCTTCTCACGATTATTTAATAGCTCTTAATCTCAATGCCTCCAAATACGCAGGAACCCTTTAAAATAAGCACTTTGGCAGAATCCGCACTTATCCCAGGTTGCATTCTTCTTTTATCTTCCACCCCGTGAAATACTCCATCAATTTCATTATTCACAATCCAGTGCGGAGGCACAATCAACTTGGTACCACCGAATACAAGTTCCATGCGGATAACGACAGTTCCATTGATATCGGCCTGAGAAAGATCAATCTCGGCACCACCCATTACACAGGTAATGCTACCTCCTTTAAAATCTTTGGAAAGGATTACTTTCTTTACACCACTGAAGATAGAAGTGGACTGAATATAGTCGCCACTTTCTGTTATATCTTCCGAAGAAGCTGCATTCCATGAACCTTCCTGATTCTCCCATCTGTTCTTATATCTTTCTGACCAGTTTCTGTTGAATCTGTTCCTCCCAAAACATCTGCTGTTTCTAGGACGAAAGATAAATACCAGGCCAACAGCTATGACCATCATGGGTATGATGTATTGATGAAAATTGAGGTTGGGTATTTCGCCGTCCAGTAAAAAGACACCACCAACTATCATCAATATCAGCCACCCTGAGTTTCGGAATCTGTGTTTGATACCTGACAACAATCCAATGACAATCAGTAACATTTCCCATGAAAATATCCAATGTGGGATTGCAGCTCCTTTTTGATAAGCCATATAAAGTGCTCCACCAACTACTAAGAATATACCCGTAAGTACTCTGTTGTTTCTTCTTAAATTATCTGTTTCCATAATATTTATTTTTTGATGGAACAAAAGTATATCAGCCAATGCTCTTGTGCAAGGCTGTTTAGGTCATTGGAATAAACCTGTCGGTAAATAGCGGTGAATTGTCGGTGAATACTTTCTATATTTATTGTTTGAATAGATTCCTTACATAAAAAAGCCCTTATTAAGTGGTGACACTTAATAAGGGCAATTCATTTATCAATGATTATCTCTTATTGCAATACATTCTCCTTAGGAGCCCATTTCTCCTGCCATGCCTTATAGTTGTTCAGCACTTCCTGAGGGTCGTAAGTATACCAGCCATAGCCATCGCGGCGTTCTCTTTCCACCTTATCCAATGAATACACCACTATCTTATCCCGGTTACAGAACAACGATTTATGGGTACCTATTTCATAATACCTTGTCCATATATCAGGAGCTGTTGGGTCTTGTACCACTACCCTGTCTGTCTTCGAAAACCGGTAATGAAACTGTATTGGCTCTGCAGGTATCGTCTTGCATCGGATGCCTTTTATTTTAGAATCATTAAACCATTTTACTGCAGATTGAATACTATAAATTATTTCTTTCGAAGGATGGTCAATACTCATCAGAAAGCTTACTATTCCTGAGCTTTCCCTGTTGCAGATACTTGGCGGTTCAAACTTCCTTGCCCACGCAGGACTTAGATTTACTTCATCATATTGCTGACACCAGGCAGTAGGTTTACCATCATCCACTATCTGTGTTTTCAATATCAGTTCCAGTCCTTTTGCATAGGCAGCTTTTATCTTTATCTTATGTGCAGCATCTACAAAAGCATATTGTTTTTCACCATCCAGTATCTCTTTAAATACGGTCATGATGCCGGTTATCACATCATCATTAAATGTTATGCATTTACTATAATCATCTTTAACCGGGTAGTACTGAGGCCAGCCTCCATTGGCATATTGCGATGCCAGCATATAGTCAAGCCCTTTCATGGCACCCTCTTTATATTTTGCATCTTTCTTTGCCTTATAGACCAGTGCAAGATATTCCACATGCGAGTAACTTGTACTGTTATCGAAGGTAGTATTCAGTATATTTTTTACAGTCAATAGTTTCGCCTTTTGTTCATCGGTCAGTATGGCCAGCATATCATAATTCTTCGGCCATCCACCATTATCTTTCTGATAGAGCAATACATTGTCGGCAATCTTTGTAATCTCATTGGTCTTATAACGTGGTTGCGGATGGGTTGGATTAATCACATTTCCTTCATCAAAAATATCATACCAGTGATGGGCACTATTCTGAAAAGGAGCCGTATCTAAGGCTTCATATACAGTATTCCCTTTTGGTTGGGAATATACAGTAATACATAAAAGGAGCGAGCAGAATATCATCCATGATTTTATGAATGGCAATCGTTTGTTTAAATCAATCATTGGCTTATAATTTGCTGCTAAGGTAGTATTTATAGTTCCGCACATTACAATTTAACCATTTACTTTGCAGCATTCTTATGCAATCGATACCAATGAATAAGTTAGTTTTTATACTTGTTACTATCACCGCAATTGCCTGTAAACAGGCCGTTACAATACATCCCCAGAAGAAAGATATTGTAGAAACGGTTTATGCTTCCGGCAAGATTATTGCCGACAGCGAATACAATGTATATGCCTTAAGTCCCGGCACCATTATCCGTAAACTGATTAAGGAGGGCGATACTGTTCAGGCCAATCAGACATTGTATCTTATTAAACATGATGCTCAGAATGCCCGGCTCGATGCTGCCAAAACGGCTTATGCTTCTGCTCAGGCAAATGTTTCAGAACAGTCAAGGGTCTTAAACGATTTAAAGATTGCCGTGGAAAGTGCCGGCACTAAACTGAATAATGATTCCCTTCAGTACTTTAGATTACTGAATCTTTGGAAAGATAATATTGGCACAAAGAGTGCTTTGGACAATGCTTATAATGCTTATATCCTTTCTCAGAATCAAAAGCGCTCTGCAGTAGAGAAATATCATGCCACACAAAACGACTTGAAAGTAACCCTCGATAATCTGCATAGTCAGTTGTCTATAGCGCAGAACGACCTCGATAATTATTACATTAAAAGCAATCGTCCGGGTACTGTTTATCAGACCTATAAAGAAGAAGGTGAATCTGTCCGTGCCAACGATTTGATTGCCATGCTCGGCAAGACCAGTCAGCGTATCATTAAACTTGCTATCGACCAGCAGGACATAGACAGGGTAAGGGTTGGACAACAGGTATTATTGAAGATAGATGTTACCGGCAACAATATTTATACGGCTACTGTTCAGCATATATATCCTACCATGAACGAAGCTGACCAGACCTTCAGGGTCGATGCTATCTTTACTCAGTTGCCCAATCAGCCATTCATTCATAGTTCGGTGGAAGCCAACATCATTATCCGCAAAAAGTCTCAGGCATTAATCGTTCCCCGCAATGCTGTCATGACCAACGATAGCCTGCAGATAAAAGAGAATGGCACTGTCCGAACCATCGCCGTCAAAACAGGTATCAAAACTTTGAATGATATAGAAATACTCGAAGGCATCACCGGCAACACCGAAATCATTATCCCTAAAATAAAATAGCTGTGTCATTATCCGTCAATCTTGCCATCACCAGAACGCATCTTCTTTCAAAGAAGAAACAGACCATCGTGGCAATGCTCGGGGTTACTTTTGGTATTGCCATGTTTATATTGATGATTAGTTTCATGCAGGGTGTCAACAAGTTTCTCGAGGATACCATGCTTGCTGCCACCCCCGATATTCATATTTACAACGATGTAAAAACCGACTACTCCCTTTCGGTGGTGGGTGGCTATTATGCCGACTCCAACAAGACCGTTATGGTGCATCATCCCAAGCCCAAACAGATAGCCCTCAATATCAAAAATGCCGATGCTATCATCAATGATATCAAGCAGAATCCGCAGGTCATGGCCGTGTCGCCATTGCTCAGTACACAGGTGTTTTACAACTATGGCCCTGTGCAGTTAAATGGTTATATCAATGGCGTAAACATCATCGAAGAAACCAGGTTATATAGTCTCAGCGAGAAGATGAAAGAAGGTGTTGCCGAGAACCTGCTTACGGTCGACAATGGCATTCTCATTGGCTCCGGATTAGCCGATAAACTGAATGTATCTATGGGCGATATGGTCTCCCTTGCCACCCCTACCGGCAATACCATGCAGTTCCGCATTGTAGGCATATTTCAGATAGGTATTGGCACTATCGACAATGCCAAAAGTTATGTCAGTCTCACCGCTGTTCAGCAGTTGTTGGGCAAGGACAGAAGTTACATTACCGACATCAATATCAAGCTAAAGGACAATAAGGTTTCTGTTCCTCTTGCCAAAGTCATGGCACAGAAATATAGTTATAAATCCGAGGATTGGGAGACGGCCAATTCATCCGTCACAGCCTCCAATCTTATCCGCGATGTACTCACTTATGTAGTCAGTATCACCCTCCTCATCGTTGCCGGTTTCGGCATCTACAACATCATGAACATGGCCATCGCCAACAAGATGAAAGACATAGCCATCCTCAAGGCGCAAGGCTTTGCCCGCAAGGATATCATCCAGATATTCCTCTCGCAGTCACTCATCATCGGCACCCTCGGCGCCATCACCGGCATCATCCTCGGATGGGCGCTGTCTTACGCACTTTCCCGCACCCCTTTCCCCGCCAACAACAACTTCATCTCCCTCAAATTCTTCCCCGTCATCTTCCATCCGCTGCACTATATTTTTGCCGTCGTCTTCGGCATCCTCACCACCCTCATCGCCGGTCTCATGCCCTCCATCAAAGCCTCCCGCATCGACCCCGTAGACATCCTCCGTGGCTAACCAAATCTATTCATCAGTTTTTATATTTTGGTATCAATTATCAATCCTAAATCATCCTTTGTATTTACTAAAGTCCAATACTTAAAGACCAAAGACTAATCCCCACCCGCTTGTATTTTTAATTCAATCGTCGATTCTACAGTCCCAGCAACATCTTCACAGGGTCTTTACCTGCTAAAAGCAATTCAGGATTCTCTAATATTTCTTTTACTCTAACCAGGAAGCTAACGCTTTCTCTGCCATCAATGATACGGTGATCGTAGCTAAGTGCCAGATACATCATTGGTCTGATTTCAACCTTTCCTTTGATAGCCATCGGACGATCCTGAATCTTATGCATACCCAGTATAGCACTCTGGGGTATATTAATGATTGGAGTACTCATCAGACTACCAAATACACCACCATTGGTGATGGTGAATGTACCACCGGTAAGTTCATCGGAAGTAAGTTTACTGTCGCGGGCCTTGGTAGCCAGTTCCACTACTTTCTTCTCCACTTCAGCCATACTCAGACTTTCCACATTACGTATAACCGGCACGGTTAGTCCACGGGGTGTACTAACGGCAATACTGATATCGGCATAGTCGTGGTAAATCAACTCATCAGCGTCTATATAAGCATTCACTGTAGGCCATTCACTCAGGGCAATGGCACAGGCTTTGGTAAAGAAACTCATGAAGCCAAGATTTACACCATGCAGTTCCTTGAACTTGTCTTTATGTTTGGCACGAGTTGCCATAATGGCTGTCATGTCTACTTCATTGAAAGTAGTCAGCATGGCAGTAGTATTCTTCGACTCAACCAGTCTTCTGCTGATGGTTTTACGCAGATTACTCATCTTCTCCTTACGAATGTTTCTGCCAAACAATTCTGTTCCGGCAAAAGCCTTCTTACCCGGATTGGATAAGGCTTCCATTACATCCTGTTTCACTATTTTACCACCATAACCTGATGGGGTGATGGCTGCTACATCTACTTTTTTATCAGCAATAATGGCGCTTGCTACAGGTGTAGTTTTCACATCATTCGGAACAGATGTTACCGGTGCAGAACTAACAGGAGGAGCAGGTGCTGCAGCCTTTTCAGTTTTAACTTCCGGTGCTCCTGCAGGTTTTTCTGCTGTTTCATCCAGATGAGCAAATATGGCACCGATTAATACGGTATCGCCTTCTGTTGCCAATGTTGTAAGCACACCGGATTGTTCAGCATTCACCTCAAAGGTTGCTTTTTCACTTTCCAGTTCTGCAATTACTTCGTCCCTTTCTACGTATGAACCATTTTTCCTGGTCCATTTCAATAATGTTACTTCTGATATTGATTCTCCTACTGTAGGAACTTTTACTTCTATCATAACGGTTGCCTGAAATTATTTATAATGTTGTTTGCTTAAATGCTGAATGCTGTATCAATGATTTCCTTTTGTTCCTGTGCATGAACCTTGGCATATCCTGTAGCAGTTGATGCACTTGCATTACGGCTAATAATACCAAAATTAATATTCTTTAAATTCATCTTCAGGAAGCTTGCAGCCCCCATATTCAATGGTTCTTCCTGAATCCAGAACCAGGTGGCTTTGCTATATTTCTTATACAGTGCATCCAGTTGTTTTTGTGGAAGTGGATACAATTGTTCTATTCTGACAATAGCTATATCTGTTCTGTTTTCTTTTAATTGTCTTTCTGCTAACTCAAAATACAGTTTACCACTACAGAACAATACCTTTTTAATGTTAGTAGCATCCTGTACAGAACTATCGTCTATTACTTCTTTAAATCCTCCGTTGGTAAACTCGTTGATATGACTGTAAGTGCCAGCATATCGCAGATAAGCTTTAGGAGATAAATTAATCATTGGTTTTCTAAACTTCCAGGTCAGCTGTCTGCGAAAAGCATGAAACAGATTGGCTGCTGATGTAATATTGGTTACTACAATATTCAGTTCAGCACACATCTGTAAGAATCTTTCCACTCTTGCACTGCTATGTTCCGGTCCCTGACCTTCATAGCCATGAGGCAACAACATCACCAGTCCATTCATCCTGTTCCATTTCTGTTCGCCTGCTGCTATAAACTGATCAATCATAGTCTGTGCACCATTGCTGAAATCACCAAACTGTGCTTCCCATATTACCAGTGCATCTGGATTGGCTAATCCATAACCATATTCAAATCCAAGAACACCATATTCACTTAATAATGAATTATATATTCTGAACTTTTCCTGATTGGCTGATAAGTCTCTTAAACGATTATATCCCTTGTTGGTTACTTCGTCTCTTACTACTGCATGGCGATGCGAGAATGTACCTCTTTTCACATCCTGACCACTCATTCTTACTATTTTACCTTCCGTAAGAATAGAACCGTATGCCAGTAATTCTGCTGTAGCCCAGTCTACTTTATTTTCAATGTCCAGTAATCTGTTTTTATCCAGGATCAACTTCTCCACTTTCTTCAATGGCTTGAAGTCATCAGGTAAAGTCATTATACCTTTAAACAATAGTCTGAATTTCTCTTCAGTTATAGCAGTGGAAGGAGAACTATCAAAATCTTCGGGTGTTGCTCTGTGTAAATTCTTCCAGGCAATTTCAGGAGGTTGATATTTATAAGGTAATGGATTCTGTTTCACACCATCCAGACGTTCCTGCAAATCAGCCCAGAACTTCTTCTCCATTTCTTTAGCCAGTTCTTTAGCATCCGGTTCACCATTAGCCAGTAAGAAGCTGGTATATACTTCTCTTGGGTTAGGGTGCTTATCAATTAATGAATAAAGTGTTGGCTGAGTATATTTAGGGTCATCACCTTCATTATGTCCATGACGACGGTAACAAACCATATCGATAAATATATCGGAATTAAATTTCTGTCTGTATCGGGCAGCTAACTCCGAACACTTTACTACTGCCTCTGCATCATCGCCATTAACATGCAAAACTGGAGCCTGTATCATGGCCGCTAAAGAGGTACAATAATCTGCACTTCGGGCATCATCAAAATCGGTAGTAAATCCAATCTGATTATTTATTACAAAGTGGATTGTTCCACCATTGTAATATCCTTTCAGATTCGACATCTGCAATATTTCATATACAATACCCTGCCCTGCTACCGAAGCATCACCGTGAATCAATACCGGTAGTATTTTATCGAAATCACTATTATATAATACATCAGCTTTAGCACGTGCAAATCCAAGAACAACAGGGTCTACAGCTTCAAGGTGAGAAGGATTTGGCATCAGCTTTACACTGACTTCTTTTCCTTCAGGGGTAATCAGATGACTACCATATCCCATGTGATATTTCACATCACCGCTTCCCATTGTCTGATCAAGTTTGGCAGTACCTTCAAACTCACTGAATATCTGTTCGTAAGTCTTACCAAGTATATTGGCCAGTACGTTCAGCCGGCCTCTGTGAGCCATTCCAATTACTACTTCATGCACATCATTGTCAGCAGCAGTATTGATAATGGCATCCAAAGCAGCAATAGTTGTTTCTCCACCTTCTAAAGAGAAACGTTTCTGACCAACATATTTTGTATGTAAAAATTTCTCGAACAGAACACCATGATTCAGTTTTTCCAGTATTCTTTTTCTTTTCTCTACCGAAAATGTTTTAACGAATCCTTTTTCTATTTCATCAATCAGCCAGTCTGTTTTTTCTTTACTGGAGATATAGGTAAACTCGATAGCAAAATCAGATGCGTAACATTTAATAAGGTGTGCAACAATGTTTTTTAAACTTGTGTTGCCCAGACCAAGAAAATTACCTGCATAAAAAGAAGTATCCAGATCTTTCTCTGTTAATCCGAAAAAAGCAAGGTCAAGGTTTGCCCCCCTGTCCTTTCTTTCTCTGATAGGATTTGTTGTGGCTATCAGATGACCTTTACTACGATAATCCTGTATTAAATTAAATACAGCTAATTCTTTTACTAGATTAATATCTGCTTTTGATGATCCGTTTGTAGGTGAACTGCTTACAGCTACATTGTTTGATACTGCAAAATCAAATCCTTCAAAAAACTTTTTAATGTCAGGATCAACTAATGATGAGTCTTTTAAAAATTCCTGATATAGACTCTCGATGTAAGCCGGATGAGAGTTTGTAATAAATGAGAAATCCTTCATTGTTCGGTTATATTGTGCTTGCTTAATAATGGCTTGCGAATATCGTACTTTTACTTATTCAGCTGGGAAAAGATTTTATATTTTAACTGTTCCGAAAGTGTGTAAAAAAACTTTTTTTAAAATAATTTTCCTCAGTTAATCTAATTCCCCTACTTTTGCCGTCCTCAAATTGAGATACATGGCAAATCATTCGGCTACAAAAAAAGATTCAAGACAAGCGGCTAAGCGCAGAGATAGAAATAGGTATTACGGTAAGACTACTCGTAATGCAGTTCGTGATCTTAAGGTACTAGATAATCAATCTGTATATGGCGAGAAGTTACCTTCTGTACTATCTATGATTGATAAATTGGCAAAGCGTGGTATTATTCATAAGAATAAAGCTGCAAACCTTAAGAGCAAACTTGCAAAAAGAAAGGTTACAGCTTAATAATTTATTTTTATTAAAAAGCCATTTACAAAAGCTGTAAATGGCTTTTTTTGTTTATTTACTCTGAAATAACTTCGGAGTATTAATAATAAATATTATGTCACACAATAATAATTCGCTGATTGCAGAGCGTTTGCTGCAGATAGATGCAGTAAAATTAAATGTAGAAAATCCCTTTACCTGGGCCAGTGGATGGAAAAGTCCTATCTATTGCGATAACCGAAAAATTTTATCTTTCCCTGCCATTCGTGATCATATAAAGAGTGAATTATCGAATCTGATCTTCGAAAAGTTTCCTGATACTGAATTAATCGCAGGTGTAGCTACTGCCGGAATAGCCTGGGGTGCCCTTGTGGCTGATCAGTTGAAACTTCCTTTTATATATGTGCGTCCTACTCCAAAACAGCATGGAATGGGCAATCAGATAGAAGGCAGTTATATTGCTAAACAAAAGACGATTGTTATTGAAGATCTGATATCTACCGGTAAAAGTTCCTTAAAGGTAATTGACGCAATGAAGCAACAGGAACTGGATATACTGGGCATTGTTTCCATCTTTAATTATGGATTTCAGGAAGCTGTCAATGCTTTTGAAGCAGCAGGTGTGCCTCCTTTTTCTTTATGTAATTACGATTTATTGGTTAATACCGCCATTGAAAAGAAAATTATTTCACCCGACGTTTTACAGAATCTGATCTCCTGGAGAGAAAATCCTTCTGTATGGTCTAAGTAAATAAAAGTTTCTTCAAATAAATTTTATGCTAAAATATCTCTGCTTTATATTGTTGTCAGCAACGCTGCTGGTAGCCTGTTCTCCTAATAATGTAACAATTGACAACAGTTACGAAAAGTATTTTGCACAGAACAATGTAAGGGGAACTATTGCCGTATATAATAACGGACAAAGCAATTTTATAATTTACAATCTGAACCGATATAAGGATTCTTCCTATTCGCCAGGTTCCTCTTTTGATGTATTAAGTTCGTTGATTGGATTGAATTCAGGAATTATTCCTAATGAAAAAAAGAGTATTATACAGGATACTCTTCAAAAAACATTTATCGGTACAGGACTTTCTTTAGATACTGCATTTGCCAGTTCATCTACTCTTTATTTTCAGCAGTTATCCCGTACTATCGGAGAAAAGAATATGCAATACTGGCTGGATAGCATAAAGTATGGCAATAAAAAGATTGCTCTTTCCATTGATTCATTCTGGTTTAATAATACGTTGAAAATTACGCCCGATGAAGAACTTGGGTTTATAGAAAAGATTTATTTCAATCAATTGCCTTTTCAGAAAAGGGCTCAGAATATTGTAAAGAAATTATTGATAAAAGAATCGAATGCCAGTTATCAGCTTGCCTATAAAACAGGTACTGTCATTGCTGAGAATGGTCATCAGATTGGTTGGCTGGCAGGATGGGTTGAAGAGAATAAACATCCTTATTTCTTTGTCATCAATACCGAAGGTGATAAACCATACAATATGGAAACCATCAGGACCACTATACTGAACCCTGTACTGAAAGGACTGGGTTTCTTTGAAGGAAAGAAATAAAATAATCTTACATAATAAAAGAGCGGATGTTTAATTGTAAACATCCGCTCTTTTATTTTATCATTAACCTGCTTTATGCCGATTCCCTTATAATCAATTCTGTATCAAGTATCCTTGTTTCATAATCAATAATAGGTCTTTTACTTTCTATCAGTTCCAGCAAATAGTTGGCAGCAATTTCTCCCATTTCGAAGGCAGGTTGTTTTACAACCGTTAATGCCGGATTGAATAAATCAGAATTCTCGTTATTCGAGAATCCAACAAGTGCTA
>Ga0316217_10005005_pt1 | contig 13962 bp, 8 predicted proteins | sample 1anoAmetaG_FD_203633 | JGI IMG/M metagenome (GOLD analysis project Ga0316217, IMG submission 203633) | Freshwater microbial communities from Trout Bog Lake, Wisconsin, USA - 1anoA | ecosystem: Environmental > Aquatic > Freshwater > Lake > Hypolimnion/Profundal zone | place: USA: Wisconsin...
ACGCTGGCAGGAATGTTCTTCCTCCCGGCCCTGTTGCTTGGCGGCTTCATCGCATGGCGGCGTCGGTCGTTCACCGTTCGCCTACGTGGTCTGATGCTTCTGCTCATGGTTGGCGCTGTGCTGACGGGCGGCGTCATCGGCTGCGGCGGCCCCACTCCTCACATCGCCCCCTTGAGCACGAATGTCGTTACGGTCAAGGCGACTACAACGGCTTCCGCCAAGACGACCGGCGGCGTCGCTACCACCCAAACCGCGACCTTCACGCTGACAATCCTCGAATAGGCCCCTCTGTTCCCGGCCGCTCTCCGCAGCGGCCGGGAATCCCGGGCCCGACGCACCTGTCGCCTCAATGAAAAGTGCCGAAACGCAGGTGCAGAACCAGACCGGTGTGGGACGGACGCGCGGGACGAGAATTGTCGATGACGCCGCTTCCCTCGGGGTTCGTGTCCACCGGCGGCCCGTTGGAGAACGGTCGGCGCCCAACGCGAATGCGCTACACTTACATTCGCATTGGATTGGAAGGCCGTAGGGGCCAAATCTCCGAGTTGCCGCTGTCTCTTTGTTCTGCGGGCCGGGGTGGAGGAGCAGCGTTCCGGCGCGGTCGATCCGGCGAAAATGCTCCGAGGGGTTCAAGTGGTGAATGTTCTGCTTGCATGGGCGGTTGCCTTCTCAATGGCTGGCAGCCTCGCGTCCGGCCAGGAGACGCCGGGGCCCAGCGGCGGAACTCTCGGGCAGGCCCGGCAATTGGTTGAGGCGCACCAACTGGAGAAGGCCAACCTGGTGCTCTCCGATCTGCTCAGAGTCGATCCGGAGAACGAAGCCGCGCTGTTGGAGCTTGGCCAAGTGCAGTTGGCGCAGAGCTTGGACGACGATGCGCTGAAGTCGTTTGAAGCCGTTCTCGCGAAGAAACCGGATTCGCAGCCCGCGCGCGAAGGGGAAGTGAAGGCCGCCACCGCGGCGGCTCTTGCCGATCGCCAGGCCGGCGTGAACGACAGCGCCCTGCTTTACCTGGTGCGTGCCCGGAAATTGGTTCCCGACTCCCCGCGATTGCTGTTGGCCTTCGGCGTTCAGGCAGAGAGCATGCGCATTTTTCGGGATGCGGATGCCGCTCTGACCAAGGCCCATGAGCTTGCCCCGGACGATCTGAACATCCTTTATGCCCTGGCGCACGTGGAACTGGACGAACAGAAGATGCCGGAGGCGGAAGCCAACCTGCGGGCTTACTTGAAGATTCGTACCCAAGATGCAACCGCGCACTACGGCCTCGGCCGTTTGTTGCACATCGTCCTGAAAGACGATGAGGCGACGGCCGAGCTGGAGCGCTCCATCGCCTTGCAGCCGCGCCAAAGCGCGTCCTACTACGAATTGGGCGAGATCGCCCTGGAACAGAACGACGACAAAGAAGCGAAGATGCGTTACGAAAAGGTGCTGGAACTGGCCCCCAACCATGGCGGCGCCCTCACCGGAATGGGCATTCTCGCCTTTCGGGCAAAGGACTATCGGGGCGCGGAAAAGTATCTCCGGAGCGCGGTTTTCTTCGCTTCGGATTATCCCCGCGCACATCATTACTACGCGCTGGTCTTGGGCCGTCTGGGGCGTCAGGCCGAGTCGGAAAGCGAGTCTGCCTTGGCCACGCGCCTCGACGAGCAGCAGACCAAGACGGCGCGCGGCAACTTCCTGACCATCGTCAAATAGGACGCGTGGAAGATCGAACCGTAGGGCGCGGCATGAGGCGTCCCGGCAGACGAGGCCGAGGTTGCGAGAGGATCGAATGAGAGTCGTGGACGAAGGAAACCTGCGGAGAGCCATGAAACGCTGCGCTCTTCTGGCAATTGTCGTTGGGATTTTGGGGTGCGGTCACAAACAGCCGCCCACCATCGTGGTCATCACCCCAACCGGGGGACTGGAGTACTGGGATTACTTCGACCATGCGGTCAAGGCCGAGGCGCAAGCCGCCGGGATTCATGCCGAGTTCGCCGCGCCGCAATCGGTGACCGACTACACCGAGCAGGCGCAGATGGTGGAGAATGCCATCTCTCGCCATGTGCAGGGAATTATCGTGGCGCCGTCCCATCAACTGGTGCTGACCTCGGTGCTGCAAAAAGCGGTGCAGGCACACATCCCGGTGGTGATTGTGGGCAGCCCCATCGCCCTATCGGCAAAGGATTTTGCGGCCTTCGTGGGATGGGACGAGGCGCTCGCGGGCCGGTTGGCGGCCAGCCGCTTCATCGCCATGCTGGGGGGCAAGGGCGAAGTGGGGATTGTGGGCGTAAGTCCCACGGTCGAAGGCAGTTCGCTGATCGAGAAGGCCTTCGCCGATGAGATTGCCAGGGCGCCGCGCGTAAAACTGGTCAGTGTGAAGTACGGTCTCTCCGACTGGGCGAGGGGACGGCAAGCGGTGCTGGATCTGGTGACCGAGCACCCGCATATCAAGGGCATTTTCACCACCGACGAGTTCTCGACCAACGCGGCTTCCTATGCCTTCGATGCGCGCTCCCGAAAGCGGCCTGCCTTGATCGGCGTCTCCGACGAAGCCAACGAACTGCACGGGTTGAGAGATGGAAGGATCGACGCGCTGGTCATCAACGACCCAAGAGAGCTGGGCACGCGTGCCATGCAGGCCATGCGCGCGGCGCTTGCCGGGGCCGACGCCAGCAGCTACTCGACGCAGCTTCCGATCCATATCGTCGATCGCCATTCGATGGACGAGGACCCCATCATGCAGTTTCTGAACAAAGGGCCTAGCTAGGGAAGCTCTGAAAAAGTCGCGGACTTGAAAGGGCACGACTTCAGTCGTGCCGCAAGACGTTGATAAGAAAGGATTGGCTTTAGCCCCTGCGGGATGTCTTTCGGGATATTCGCCCGTCTCTCGGGGCTTTTCCGCAGTCCCTTTAGCCCCCCACGGGCCGCGAAAATTCGGATCGAGCCGTGTTCCGCGTCTCCCTGGAGCTTTTCCAGCGCACAGGCGGGCTTTTCGAAGGACGTGCATGGGGCTATTTCTTGAGAAAGAAGTCGGCCCCCCCTCTCATTGCGGGGCGATCTGCACGTTTCGCCACGAGGCCTGCGTATAGAAAGAGCGCAGCCCCGCCACCCCTTCCGTCAGGCACTGGTTGTCCACATGCTCGATGCGCGTGCTGGGAAGGTCCCCGTAGGGTTTGGCGGTCACGATCAGTTTGCATCCCTGGGCGGAGAGTTCCAGGTGGTACCAGGCGCCGGCCGCAATCGGCGAAGCCAGTTTTGCAATCTCCAGCAGGTGCCAATCGTAGGAGGCCCGGCCCAGGATCAGAGTCTGCTCGTCGGGCCGCAGTCCGGCGTAGTATCCGTGGTAGGAATCGACTCCCTTTTCCGGGTCGGAGGTGCGGATCACCAGGCCGGCATCTCCGTAGTGCGTCTCGGAAAACAGCAGGTTGAAGCGTATGTCGGCCGAGATGGTATAGTTGGCTCTTTGCGAATGCTGGGCAATCAACATATCTCCGCGGCCGTAGGTCGAGTTCGAGAACTCGCCGGCGTGCTGGGTCCAGTGGCCGCTGATCTCCTGCCATCCCTGCAAGCTGTCTTCGCCATTGCCCTGTCCGCGACCGGACCACGATCGCACGGCGACGAAGAATCCCGCGGCCAGGGTCAGACCGAGGGCGACGGCGATCGAGCGGAGTATGGTCTTTCGAGGAATACGCATCGGTGGCGGGTCAAGTATAGTGGTCTTGCTTTGCTCCGTCCACCTTCAATGCGCAGCGCAGCGGCAGACCGCTCTCCGGTGCACTTCGCCTGGCGGCCGAAGTGCATGGCGTTCGTGCTGCTTCTCCTCCTCTCCCTGGAAGCCGCGGCGCAGAGCCCGAGCCAGCCCAAGCTCCAGTCGATCGAATCGGCCATCCAGGCCGCCAGTTCCTCCACCCGCCCGGTTCCGGTCGTGGTGCGGGGCATCGTCATCCTCAACCTCCACGAGGTCGTCATCGAAGACCGGACCGGCGCCACGCTCGTGCAACCTGTTCAGGCCGAACCGATTGCCCTGGGGGACGAGGTCGAGGTGACCGGCCAGATGCGGGCTTCTCCCCAGCCTCAGGTCGAGCAGGGGCATCTGCGCCGGCTGTGGGGCGGGTCGATGCCCCTGCCTCTTTCCATCACCCCCGATCAGGCCGCCGGTGGGGAAAACGATCTCTTCCTGGTCCAGACCGATGCCAAACTGATGGATTTCACTCCCGCCGGGCTGACCGGCGTTCGCCTCAATCTGAGCGGCGGCCACCAGAATTTCTCCGCGGTCATGCCGAACGACAGCCCCGGCGGAGAGATGATGAGCAAGTTGATGCAGCCGGGAGCGACTCTGCGTCTTACCGGAATTCTGTTTGTCCATCGCGACCCCAACGGCAATCCGGGAGACGCGTTCACCCTCGAACTGCGCACTCCGGACGACATCGAACTTGCCCAGGGCCCATCCTGGTGGACGCGACCGCACCTGTTCTTTCTGGCGGGGGTTGCGATCATCTTCGTTCTGATCTGCGTCAACGGCTATTACCGCATCCAACATGCCCGCTATCGCGCCGTGGCGGAGGAACGCGCCAACATCGCGCGCGACATTCACGACACCCTGGCCCAGGGATTTGCCGGAATCACCCTGCAACTGGAGGCGGCCGAGCAGACCATCGATCGCGACCCGCGGCTGACCAAAGCGCTCCTCACCGAGGCCTTGCAACTGGTGCGCCACAGCCGGGACGAGTCTCACCTTTCCATCGAGATCTTGCGTTCCCTGTCGCGCAGCGATCGCCTCGACGTGTTGCTTTCCCACTGCATCCTGCAGATGCAGGCGGCCTCGGGCGCGGAGATCGAACAGCAGATTTCCGGCCTGCCGGCCGCCCTGTCCTACAACCTGGCCAACAACCTCTTCCGCATCGGCCAGGAAGCCATTGCCAACGCCGTGCGCCATGCCAACGCGAGCAAGGTCCTGGTGCGGATTTGCTACCGGAGCCATGAATTGCTCCTGGAAGTGGAAGACAATGGAAAGGGGTTTGCTCCCGGCGCAATCCCAGGGCCGGACCAGGGCCACTTCGGCCTCACCGGCATGCGCGAACGCTGCGTTGCGATCAACTCAAAATTCGAATTGGAATCGACATCCAAGGGGACATCGATTCGCGTGAGGGTTCCCGTATGACAACGCAAAAACCTGAAATGAATGCCCGGGCCTCAAAGGAAAATGCCCCCTCCAACCCCACCTCCAGCGTGCGCATCCTTCTGGCCGACGACCACCTTGTCTACCGTATGGGCATGCGCAGTCTCATTGGCTCGGAGCCGGGTTTTGCCGTGGTCGGCGAAGCTTCGGACGGCGACGAGGCCATCGAGCTGTACCGGAACCTCAAGCCGGATGTGCTGTTGCTCGACCTGCGTATGCCGAGAAAGGGCGGCATCGAGGTGGTCCGGTCGATTCGCCGGGACTTCCCCAATGCGCGCATTCTGATCGTGACCAGCTATCAGACCGAGGAAGAGATCTTCCAGGTGTTGCAGGCCGGAGCCCTGGGCTACATTCTGAAAGATCTGGGCCGCAAGATGCTGGTCGAGGCGATCCAGACCGTCTGTGCGGGCAAGCGCTGGGTCTCCTCGGCGATCGAACGGCAGTTTGCCGATCGCGGATTGAGAACGCCGCTGACCGCGCGGGAGATGGAAGTGTTGAAGGTGTTGGTGCGCGGTTTGACCAATCGGGAGATCGCAAGTGTATTAAATATTTCCGATAGCACCGTAAAAAATCACGTCACCAGCCTTTTGGCCAAACTGGAAGTGGCGGACCGCACCGAGGCGGCCAGCTACTGCCTGGCGCGCGGCATTGTCAACTCGGAAGATTTATAAACTGTTTTGTTTCAGTTTTTTAAATGCAAGATCCCCAGCGGATGAGCCCGCCGCAAGCGCCGAAAACCACCTGCGTGCCGCAAAGCCTGGCCATGCATAATGCGCTGTTCCGTCGCGGTTGTCAATGGGCACACCTGCTCAAGCCCGCGGGAGCGGTGGGCGCATAGCCTTGCTTTGCAGGATCGTTGAGGACTCCGGTGATCCTCAGTTGAAATCTGTCGGGAAAATCCTTCCAACCATCGCTTTCACCACCGGCCACAACAAGTTCTTTCTACTGCTCGCTTTTCAGGAGGTAGTGCATTGACCACATGTTCCATATTCAGGAGATGCCAGGCGGTGTTGATGCTGGTGCTGCTTTTCGGGGCAGCTCTTCACGCTCAATCCGTCAACGGATCGCTTACGGGAACCGTCAAGGATTCCACGGGCGCCGTCATCCAGGATGCCAAGGTCGGCATCGTCAATGAAAGTACAGGCGCCGCTTACTCGGCGGAAACCACTTCGGCCGGAATCTTCCGCTTCCCGGATGTGGCTTTGGGTAACTACACCGTCACCGCCAATTACGCCGGCTTCAAAGGCTCGGTGACCAAGAGTGTTCTAATCCAGATCGAAACCGTCGCCGTGTTGAACATCGTCCTTCAACCCGGTGCGCAAACAGAACAAATCACCGTGACCGCCGAGGGCCCCAGCATGGAGTCCGAATCGTCGGAGGTCGGCGGCGTCATCAGCTCGAGACAGATCGACGAACTGCCCCTGGCGCTGGGCGGCGTGGGCGCATTGCGCTCCTCCGAAGCGTTCATCTTTCTTCAGCCCGCGACCACCGGTCCCGGCACCGCCAACAGCGCCAACGGCATCTTCCTGTCCAAGGTAGCCGGCGGCCAGAACTACGGCAACGAAGTTCTGATCGACGGCGCCAGCCAGGAACGCAGCGAAAACGGCTCCTCGTTCGACGAAGAAGGACCCTCGGTCGAAGCGCTCTCCGAATTCAAGGTGACCACCTCGCTGCCCGAGGCCGAGTTCGGCCGCACCACCGGCGGCATTGAGAACTTTGTCACCAAGAGCGGCAGCAACCAATTTCACGGCACTGCCTACGAACTCTTCAAGAACACCGCGCTGGACGCAAACACTTACTTCAACAAGGGTTGGGAGGCTTACTACTGCACCGGCGCCAACAACACGGCGGCGTGCAGAGCCACCTATACCACTCCGGTCGATCGCAAGAACGACTTTGGCGGAACCTTCGGCGGTCCCCTCCGCATTCCCAAGCTCTACAAGGGACGCGACAAGACCTTCGGTTTCTTCTCCTGGGAGCAGTTCAAGCAGAGCACCGGCGGCACCAACACGGTGACCGTGCCGACCAGCCAGGAGCTTGCCGGCAACTTCTCCGATCGGCTCACCAACAATGTGGTCGGACACAACGACTGCTTCGCGGCGGCGGATCCGAACTACAAGATTTACGGCGGCGAGATCTTCGATCCGGCTTCGACCAAGACGGTGGCAACCCCGAGCGGATCGAAAGAATGCCGCACACCGTTTGCCAACAACACCATTACGAAGATCAGCAGCGTGGCCAAGGCGCTGGTGTCCTTCTATCCCACGCCAACCAACAACAATGTGACCGGGAACTTCACCTATAAGGGCAGCGCGCCCATCACGGATACCACGTACTCCATCCGCATCGACCACGATTTCAGCGAGAAGCTGAAGGTCTGGGGTTCCTACAACACCCGCGACAACGATCTGTTCACGGGCGGTTTGCCGACCCTTCCCGGTCCGGCGAATCCCAACGGATGGTGGCAGAACTTCACCACCCACTTCTTCCGCGTGGGCGCGGATTACACCATTACGCCCAACCTGTTGAACTATGTGGTTCTCGGAAGCAACCGCAGCAACAGCCAGAATTACTCCAGCGCCATCGTCGCGGGGGGCAACTGGTTTCAGAAGCTGGGCCTCGCCAACGCCGCGGGAATCAATTTTCCGCAGATCAACACTGGGGATGCACAGTCGCAATTGGGCAGCGGGCAAAACGACGACAACGTGGATAACGGCTTGCGGCTGAACGACGCCATGGTCTGGACGCATGGCCATCACTCCTTCAAGGCCGGCGTCGATATTCGCTACCAGCAGTATTCGCCCATCAACGGAAGAAACGAAGTAATCAGCTTCAGCGGCAGCCAGACGGCTGGAGAAAGCGGACAAGGCGGCGGACTCGGCTTTGCCAGCCTCATGCTGGGCGAGGCGACCGGCGGCAACGCCAACAATGTTGTCGTGCGCGGACCGCGCTGGACATCGTGGTACTACGCTGCTTTCCTGCAGGACGATTTCAAGGTTACCAACAACCTGACCTTGAACCTCGGCCTGCGCTACGACCTCGATCAGCCGCGCCACGAGGCGCACAACCTCACGTCCAACTTCAGCCCCACGGCCATCGATCCGGAATACAACATTCCCGGCGCCCTGGTCTTCGGCTCCACATGCGGCGGGTGCAACACGGCCTGGGCCAATACCTGGAAGAAGGACTTCGGTCCCCGCGCCGGTTTCGCCTGGTCGCCCGACTTACTGCATCAGAAGACCGTCATTCGCGGCGGCGCCGGCATCCTGTACGGCGCGCTCGTCTACGACGACTTCGGCGGAAGCATGAACACCGGCTACACGGCGAATACCTCCGCCAACAGCCCCAACGGCTTCGACCCATCCTTCCAGATCGATAACGGCATGCCCGCCTTCACGCCTCCCCCGGATCTGGACGCCGGATACTTCAATGGTCAGCCTGTCGCCGGCGCGTACATCACTCCGACCGCGGGCCGTCCCACCACGCTCTACAGCTGGAACCTGCAAGTGCAGCATCAACTGGCCGACGATCTGGTGCTGACGGTCGGTTACATCGGCAACCACGCGCAGAATCTGGAATCCAACCTGCTGAACCCGAACAACATCCCGGTCAAGGATTTTGCGCTGGGCGATGCGCTCTACTCGGGCATCAATGGCAACAACGTCGGCGTGACGGTGCCATTCCCCGGCTTCCTGCAACTCTTTGGCGGAAATCCCTGGATGGAGTCGGCCCTGCGGCCCTTCCCGCAGTACGACTACATCGATCAGGGCTGCTGCCTGCAAAACGTCGGCATGTCCAGCTTCAATGCACTGACGGCCAGCGTGCAGCGGCACTTCCACCAGGGCATGAACCTCCAGGCATCCTATACCTGGGGCAAGACCATCACCGATGCCGACAGCGCGCTGCCCAATCACGGCGTGGGCGTGGCGCAGGACATGAACACCGACAACCTGCATTACGAGAAGGCGATCTCCGCGCAGGATCTCCGCCACACGCTGGTCATCAGCGGTATCTACGAGCTTCCCGCGGGCAAGGGCAAGCCATTCTTCAACCACGGAATCGCAGCGCAGATCCTCGGCGGCTGGGAAGTCGGCACGGTGCAACGCATCCAGTCCGGCCAGCCCATCTCCTTCTGCTGCGCCACCGGGCCTCCGGGATTCCAGAACGCGTGGAGATTCAACAAGCTCCCCGGCGGAGCCAGCCTGAAGAGCGCTGCCTACAAGCGGGGCGGCAACAAGATCAACCCGTTTGTCGTCCTCAGTCCCGGACAGTACTCCGACCCGAACTCCAATTCGATGTTCAACATGGAGTACAACAACGTAACCCAGGCCAATTCGTCGGCGGCAGGCAGGCCGGTCGCCTTCTACGATGTGAACGCCAACTATGCGCGCGATTGCACCACCGCGTCGCTGGTGAATTGCAAAGGCTCGCCCAACCAGCCCTATCAGTTCGCCGACAACTCCATTCCGCGCGTCACCAGCGAGGTGCGCACGCCACCTTACTTCAACAACGACATGAGCATCATCAAGCGGGTTACTCTGCGGGAGGGCTATGTTCTCAGCCTCAAGGGAGAGTTCCTGAACACGTTCAACGAGCACACGTGGACCATCCCCGACACCAACCCCTACGATGCAGGCTTCGGCATCCCGGGCGGGACGGTTAACGGACCGAGAAACGTACAAGTTACCGCGCGTTTTACGTTCTAAACGGGGCGGCCATTCTCCGCAGCAACTCCAACCGGGGGATGCAGGGCGAGCCCTGCATCCCTTGTCTTTCTTACAATAACCGCTGCAAGGTTGCGCTTCGCTCGCATCGAGGCAAACCGGGTGGCGGATCGGCGCGGCGCTTTGCTTGTTCGAGATACGCGTTTTTGAGACCAAAGGAGATTTCGAATGAAGAGCTTGTTCGCGCTGCTGTTTGCAGGTTGCTTGCTGGTTGTTCCCCCCTGTCGCGCGCAGATTCAACTATCGTCCCTGCAGCTTGAGGAGGCTCTCCGCCGCGGTTCGGAAGCCATCGCCGCCGGACAGTTCGACGAAGCGCGCAAATGGTTCCAGGAAGCCGTCCAGGCCAGTCCGGAAAATCCCGCCGCTCACATGGAACTGGGCGTTGCCGAGTTGCGCCTGGGCAAGCCCGAGGAAGCGTCGAAGGAATTGCGCGCCGCCATCCAGCGCGACGCCAGGATGCTGGGCGCAAATCTCTTCCTGGGCATCGCCTATGCGCAGATGCACCGCCTGGACGAAGCCATCGCCGCGTTGCAGCGCGAGATCGAACTCGACGCAAAGAATTCCCAGGCCCTCATGTGGCTGGGCATCGTCGAGTTGCAAGCCGGACATCCCGAGAAGGCCACTGCCCCCCTGGACCGCGCAGCCGAACTCTCGCCCGACGATTTGAACATCCTGGATTACCGGGGCAAGGCGCACAACGATGTGGCCTTCTACAGCTACGCGCGCATGGCCACTCTGGCTCCCCACTCCTGGCATGTACACAAAGTGCAGGGCGAGTTTTACGTCCACCAGAAGCTGCACAAGGAAGCCATCGCCGAGTTCCTTGAAGCCATCCGCCTCGCTCCCAATAACTCCGATCTCTACGAAGAGCTGGGCGACGAGTATCGCAAAGGCAGTTCCCTCGATCTCGCCCAGAAGGCCTATGCCAAAGAACTGGAGCTGAGCCCCAACAACTTGATCGCCATGTACAACCTGGCGCAGATCGACATCGAGATCAACGACGCCGAGGAAGGCCTCCAGTTGATGCGCAAGGTGGTCGCCGACTACGCGAATGCGCCGGCCGCGTACTTCTATATGGGCCTGGGGCTCTTCGAGACCGGCAAGTACCCGGAGGCCGCGGCGTCTCTCGAGCAGGCCCGCGGCATGAAGCCGGAAGCCAACCTGGCCCCGCGCATCGAGTACGAGCTGTCCCGCGTCTATCGCAAGCTGGGCAGAACCGCGGACTCGGAGCGCGCGATCCGTGAATTTGCCCGCCTCAAGGCGGCCGCTGCGGCACAAAACCCCTCGGCCCTGCCCGCCGTGCAGTCAAACCCTGCGCAGGGCGAAACGCCCGCCCCCGAGCCGCACAGCAAGAACTAGGGCGCAGTCCGGTTCCATTCCGCAGGCAGGGGACCTGGATGACTGCGCGTAACCCGTGATTCGCAAGACCGTCGAAGACAAGGAAGACTCAATGCGCAGGTTTGTTCCACCGATCTCAAAGGTTCTGTTGTCGGCTGTTGCCGTTTTCGTTCTGGGCTGCTCGGGAGGAGGGGCCGGCTCCACTTCGCAGCCGCCTTCGACGCCCGCATCCACCACCACTTCTCTCGCCCTGTCCAGCGCCTCCACCGTCGCCGGGTCTACCGTCACCTTGACCGCGACCGTGACTGCGGCCAGCGGAAACGTCTCCGCCGGCTCGGTCACTTTTTACGACGGCTCGACCAGCCTGGCCTCCGCGGCGTTGAATAGCACCGGGCAGGCGGCGTGGTCCGGCTCTGCTTTCGCCGCCGGCACGCACAGCCTCACCGCCAGCTATGCGGGCAACTCGTCCTATGCGGCCTCCACCTCCAGCGCAGCCGCACTCACCGTGATCGCCAAACCGAGTTTGCAGAGCAGCGTGGCCTTGACCGCCTCTTCCTCCAGCGCTGTGCAGGGGTTGCCGGTCAAGTTGACGGCCACGGTCTCCGCGCTCTCCGGTTCGACGTTGCCCACCGGCAGCGTAGCCTTTGCCATCGGCTCAATCACCCTGGCGACGGCAGCGGTGGACTCGACCGGAGTCGCCGCCTTGACCGAAACCAGATTGCCGGTTGGCGCTAACTCGATTACCGCTACCTACAGCGGCGATACCAACTTCGCTTCCTCCACGTCCGGCGCGCTCGGCGTTGGCATCGGCAAGGCGGCTGCGTCCACCTTCGTCAATCCGCTCGCGCTCAACGTAACCGGTTCGCAAAGAGGCGTCAGTTGCGCCGATCCGGCGATCTACAAGGATCAGCAGGGTGGCGTGAATACCTGGTATCTCTACTGCACCAGCGATGCGTTATATGTCGGCGATCCCAATGCGCACTATCTGGCCATCTACAAGTCTTCCGATCTGGTCAACTACACCTATCTCGGCAACGCCTTCGCCGGCCTGCCTTCGTGGGCGAACGTCAGCGGCGCATCGCTCTGGGCCCCGGCCATCAAGTACTTCAACGGGCAGTACTATCTTTACTACGCGGCATCCGCCACAGGGCTGACGGGCAACGGATCGGCCATCGGAGTCGGCGTCGCCTCCAGTCCCGCCGGTCCCTTTGTGGACCATGGGGCGCCGGTCGTCGAACCCGAACTGGCCACCAACTGCTGCGCGGGATCGTATCGATCCACCATCGATCCCGACGTCATCCAAGATGCCTCCGGACAGAGATACATCCTGTTTGGCAGCTTCACCGGCGGTCTCTATGTGCGCCATCTCTCGGCGGACGGGTTCACCTCCGACCCCGCCAGCGAGGTGCATGTAGGCGCGGACAATCGCTATGAAGGCGGCAACTGGTGGTTCCATGGGGGCTACTATTATCTGTTTGCCTCTTCGACCAATTGCTGCAACGGCCCGTTGAGCGGATACGGTGTTTTTGCAGGCCGCGCGACCACGCCCATGGGTCCGTATCTCGATGCGCAGGGGATCGATATGGCGGCCACCAATCCTGGCGGCAGCCCGGTGATCCGCATGAACGGCAACAGCGTGATCGGCCCCGGCGGCAACGTGATCTTCACGGACGAGGCCGGCCAGGACTATATCCTCTACCACGGCATTGTGGCCGCCGCTCCGTACTACGCGGGCAGTGTCGGCTACACGGCGCGTCCCGGCTACATCGACGCCATCGACTGGGTCAATGGATGGCCGCTGGCGCGCGGCGGATACGGACCTTCCGACGCGGATGCGCCGCAGCCGCTTCCCGCCGCTCAACCGGCCGCTACCAACAGCTACACGACGGCGCTGGCTACCCCGGATCTTGCGCGCACTGAGATCGCGGCTCTGTCCGACGACTTCACCGGCACAAGTCTGAACCCGCAATGGTCCTTCCTTCATGCCACTCCCATCTACTCGCTCACCGGAAGCGCCTATCAGGTGAACTCGGTTGCCTACGACCCGCTGGGAGGCATGTCCAATGTGCCCCTGCTCGCAGAGAGCGCCCCGGTCGGCGACTATATGGTCGAGACCAAGATCGATCTCAATCTGCCCACCTCCGGGGTCGGTCCCGACTATGCTCAGGCGGGGCTGCTGCTCTACGCGGACGACGCCAACTTCGTGCGCGTGGATCTATACAACAACAACGACACCCGCCAGGTGGAATTCATCAATGCGGTTACGCCTGCTGCTTCCGGCTATCCCTCTTGGGGCGGCACCAGCCTGGGACCGGCGGCGCTCTCTTCCGACGTGAGTGTCTGGGTGCGCATCGTCAAGAGAAATGTGAATGGCGAAGAGCATTACACCGCTTACAGCAGCAACGACGACGTGAACTGGATCGAAGGCGGCGTCTGGGTTCACGCGCTGGGCAACTCGGCCAGGATCTGCCTCTACGCCGGCAATCGTTCCGGTTATCAGGCCAGCTTCAAATATGTTCATGTATCCACCTTGCAATAAGTCGCAGTCCCGGAGGCCGGCGGGCAAATCGCCGGCCTTCCGAGACCGCGAGCGGACGAAACGCCAGCTCCGGCCAACGCCGGATTGCAATCCACGAAGAGTCGCGATGAAGAAAGTCTTGCAGTGTGCCTTGGGTTTGTCCCTAGCGGCCTCCCTGTTCGGGCAGGTCACCGTCAAGCAGCCGATTCCGCAGACGGCAA
>Ga0316217_10005007_pt1 | contig 13955 bp, 7 predicted proteins | sample 1anoAmetaG_FD_203633 | JGI IMG/M metagenome (GOLD analysis project Ga0316217, IMG submission 203633) | Freshwater microbial communities from Trout Bog Lake, Wisconsin, USA - 1anoA | ecosystem: Environmental > Aquatic > Freshwater > Lake > Hypolimnion/Profundal zone | place: USA: Wisconsin...
CCTTCTTCCTCATGCTACCGGCGACCGACAAGCGGCTCGTCGCGGAGCCGGAGGGGATCGGCGCCTGCCCCGGGCGGGTGCTCGTGATGGACGACGAGGAGGTCGTCATCCAGGTCGCCGAGAGCATTCTGCAGCGGGCGGGCTACTCGGTGGTCGTGGCCCGCGACGGCGCGGCCGCGGTGGCCGCCTATTCCGGGGCGCTCGACTCGGGCGAGCCGTTCGACGCCGTGATCCTCGACGTGGCGGTGCGCGGCGGGATGGGGGGGCGTGAGGCTGCCGCCGAGATCCGCGCGGTCGATCCGGCGGCCAACATCATCTTCTCGTCCGGCGGCTACGCCACCGCCGGCGACGCCGACGCGGAGCTCGCCCTCTCTCCGATGCTGCAGAAGCCCTACACCCGCGGGCAGTTCGTCGGAGCCGTCGCCGCCTCGATCCGAAGCAGAAGGCACCCCTAGACCGGCGTCGCCTGGCGGCGCCGAGCGTCAACCGCTTGACGCTGCCATCGGGTCGACTGCGTGGAACCCCGGGATCTCCGAGCTTTTCGGGGCGGCGGCGCCCCTCCGCACGCCTCCGGTCGGCCTGCGGATTGCAGCCGCCCCGTCCATCCCCATGACCGCGCCCAGCCCCAACGTCATCATCGCGACCCCTTGTTACGGCGGGCTCATGGCCCACATCTACGTGCACTCGCTGCTGAAGCTGATGAGCACGAAGGGGCGTCAGCCCTTCACCCTGGGTCTCGTCACCTCGGCCCACGACTCGCTCATCACGCGCAGCCGCAACGCCCTGGTGAAGACGTTCCTCGACAACCCGACCGCCACCCATCTGATGTTCATCGACGCCGACATCGGCTTCGAGCCGGAGGCTGTCCACCGACTCCTCGCGTTCGACGAGGACGTCGTCGCCGGCATGTACCCCGTCAAGGTCGTCGACTGGGCTCGCATGAGCGCGGCCGCCCGCCCGGGGCTGAGCCAGGAGGGGCTGCGGCAGGCCGGGACACACTTCGTCGGCGTTCCGTGCGGGGCGGACGAGCGGGAGGAGCGCGACGGCTTCGTCTCCGGCGAGTACGCGGGGACCGGCTTCATGATGATCAAGCGGGGCGCCATCGAACGCCTGATCGCCGCCTACCCCGAGACCCGGTACCGGGCGATGCAGACCTTCCCTGTCTCTCCGCAGGGGGGCGCCGCCTTCTACAACCTGTTCGACTGCCTGATTCACCCCGTGACCGGGACGTACCTGAGCGAGGACTTCGCCTTCTGTCACCGGTTCCGCGCCATCGGCGGCAAGGTGTGGCTCGACACCGAGAGCCGGCTCCGGCACGTGGGGGCGATGGAGTTCGAGGGGCACGCCCTGCTCGAGCTGGCGAAGTACCAGGAGAGCCCGGCGGCAGCGGAGGCCGCGCCCGCGCCACGCCCCGACGCCGCGCCGCGCCCCGCGGCAGATCCGCTGGCCGCAGAGTAGACGGCCCGGCGCGTCGCCCGGTTGTTCGCTCGAGCGGCGAGTGCGACACTCGGCCCCGTGCGGAGCGAGCCAGGGAGCGGGATGACGTCGATGGCGCTGGCGGCGCCCCGTCACCCATGAGCTCCTCCGTCGTCTGTCCCGCCTGCGGCAACCCGGTCGACCCGCTCCGGGCAGGGCACGTGGCGATCCTTGACGGCGCGTTTCGGTACTTCTGCGACGAGGCGTGCAAGCGAGCGTTCGTCGTCCGCTCTCTGGATCAGCTCCCCTCGGAGGTCGAGACCGCGGCGCCCCCTCGAGTCGCCGCCGGCCCGCCGGTGCCTGCTCGTCCGCCCGTAGCGGTGGCCGAACCGTCCCCGCTCCCGTCCCCCGCCCCGCCGGCTCCTGACGGCCTGGCCGCCGACGTCGTGGCGTCGTCCGCGCCCGGGGTCGCCCCGGCGGCGGAGTCGAGCACGAACGCTGAGCCGAGCTTCGTGTCGGCGCCGTCCCCACCCCCCTCCGCGCCGGGTCTCCCGAAGGCCGTCCTTCCTCTGCGCGTCTACGCCCACCACGCGATCCACGTCGGCGGCATCCTGGCGGGCTTCCTCGCTCCCGCGCTGGGGCTCCTCGGGCCCGCGGCCCAGCCGGCCCGCTTCGCGCTGGCGACCTTCGCCTTCGTAGCCTGTGGCGCCCGCGCGGTCGTGGTCCCCCGGGAGCCGTCGGACGTGCACCCCGTCGCGTCGGTCCTGTCGGTCTTCGCGGTCTGGGGCACCGCGTTCTACGCTCTCAAGCTCGGCGACCCGCGCGCGCTTCGGCTCGCGTCGGTCGCCGGTCTCGCCGCCGCCGTCCACCTGACGGGGGCCGTGCTCGTCGACCGCGCCCGGGAGGGGGTTCGAACGGCTCGCTCCTGGATCCGCCAGCGCCTCGAGGTGCCGGTCCGGGTCGTCCGCGGCGCCGAGACCCTCGACCTCATGCCCGACCTCGTGAAGCCTGGGGAGGAGGTCGTCGTGCGGGTCGGCGACACGCTCGGGGTCGACGTCCGGCTCACGGCCGGCGAGGCCGTCGTGACCCCGTGGCTCGACGCCCCAACGGAGGTGAAGAAGCGGGAGGGGGACCCTGTCGTCGCCGGGGCCCGCATCGTCGCCGGGGGCTTCCGCGGCGTCGTGACCTGGTCGGGGGCGGACCGCGCCTGGATGAAGCTCGTGTCGTCGGCGAGGCTGCGCCCCGACGTGGTGGGGCCGCTGGTGCGCAGGGTCCGGCTCACCGCGGAGAGAGGGGCGATCGTCGCCGCGGCGCTGGTGGCCGTACTGGGCATGGCGAACGGGGCGGGGGGGATCGACGCGCTGGCGATGGCGGCGGTCGCCGCCTTCTGCGTGGCGGGTTCAGGGGCCGTCGGCGTGGTCGCGCTTCATCAGGCCCGCGGCTCGATCTCCGCGCTCGCGTACGGCATCGTCTATCGGGACGCGGCTTCGTTCGACGCGGCCGGGCAGGTCGACGTCGCGGTCCTCTGCTCCCGCAGCACCCTGCTGATGGGGACCCCTGAGATTGTCGCGCTCGAGTCGCTCGGCAGCCTGAGGCCGGACCGCGTGCTCGCGCTGGCGGCCGGGGCGAGCGCGGCCTCGCCGCACCCTTCGGCTGGCGCCGTCCGCGAGGCCGCCCGTGCGAAGGGCGAGCCGGCCGAGAGCGTGCGCCACGCCACGCATCACCCGGGGCTCGGCGTGACGGCGCTGACGGCGACCGGGGAGCGGCTCGTCGTCGGGAACCGGGCGCTGCTGCTCCGCGAGAAGGTGAGCATCGCCGTCGCGGACGGCCGGGTCACGGCGCTCGAGGGGGAGGGGAGGAGCGTCACTCTGGTCGCCATCGGCGGGAAGCTCGTGGGGCTGCTGGCCCTCCAGGACGGGCTCCGGCCGGGGGCGCGGGCGGCAGTTCAGCGGCTGCTCGACGCGCACATCGAGCCCGTCTTGCTGAGCGGCGAGGCGCGCGAGACCTGCGAGACGATCGGTCGATCCCTCGACGTGGAGCACATCCGTCCCGAGGTGCTCCCCCAGGACCGCGGGGCCGAAGTCCGTGCGCTGGACGACGGCGGACACGTGGTGGCCGTGCTCGGACACCCGCAGGACGACGACGCCGCGCTGGGGGCCGCTCAGGTCTCGGTGGCTCTCGGCGCGGCCGGGGCGACGCCGGGCGAATGGGCGATCGCTCTCGCCTCGGACGACGTGCGGGACGCCGCCCGCGCCCTGTCGATCGCCGTGGAGAGCCGCCATCGAACCAAGCTGGCCATCGCGCTGGGTCTGGCGCCAGGGGGGGTCGCGGCCGTGGGCATCGCGCTGGGACTCCTCCCCCTCGCCCTCGGCCCCTTGCTCTCCCTCTTCGGGCTGGTCGCTGCCGTGGTTCATGCTCGGATGTGAGTCAACGTCGTACGTGCCCCCTCAGCGCCTCGAGGCCTCCGAGGGGGCCCGCGCCCTGCTGGGACGACCTTTCCACAGAAAAGGAGAGCGATGCTCTCGTCAACCGCGCCGCGTACCGATAAAGTTACCTGGCTGTGGAGTGAGTCGCCCTTCTGGCGACCTTCCTGTACTTAGGCCGAGCCTGTAAATGCCATGAGCGAAGCCGAGGGCCCCGAGAAGCGGATCGGGACGGTCATCAAGGGGAAATGGACCCTCGACTCCATGCTCGGCGTCGGCGGGATGGCCGCCGTCTATGGTGCCTCGCACCGCAACGGGCAGCGGGCCGCGCTGAAGATCCTCCACGCCGACTTCGCGCGCGACAAGGTCATCTGCGAGCGGTTCCTCCGCGAGGGGTACGTCTCGAACAAGATCGGGCACCCCGCCACCGTCGCCGTGCTCGACGACGACAAGACCGAGGACGACGCGCCCTTCATCGTCATGGAGCTGCTCGAGGGGCACACCGTCCGTGATCTCTGGAAGCAGTGCGGGCGGCGGATGCCGATCCCGCAGGCCCTGAAGATCTGCGACGACATCCTCGATTGCCTCGTCGCCTGCCACGCGATGGGGGTCATCCACCGCGATCTGAAGCCCGCCAACATCTTCGTCACCCACGCGGGGGTGACGAAGGTCCTCGACTTCGGCGTCGCGCAGATGCGAAGCGCCACCGCCGAGCGGACGGCGACCGGGACCGCGCTCGGGACGCCCGCCTACATGTCCCCCGAGCAGGCGATGGGGCTCGTCGACCAGCTCGACGGTCGCGCCGACCTCTTCTCCGTCGGGGCGATGATCCACGCCCTCGTCACCGGTCAGCGCATCAACAACGGTCGGACCGAGAACGAGGCCCTCATCATGGCGGCCACGACTCCCGTGCCGTCGGTCGCCCGTATCGCCCCTGACCTCCCCATCGAGCTCATCGGGCTCATCGACAAGGCGCTCGCCTGGGACCGACGCAACCGCTACGGGGACGCCCGCGAGATGCAGGCCGCCGTGCGGGAGATCGTCCGCCAGGAGACCGAGGGGTCGGAGGAGGCCGAAGAGGAGGAGGAAGACGAGCCCGTCCCCGTCCCGGTGAAGGCCAAGGCCAAGGCCAAGGCCGGGCGTGGTCTCCCCCGGAAGGAGGTCGAGATCCCCTTCGTCGAGGGGGAGGAGCCGGCCGTCGACGCGCCGCCGCCCCAGCCGGAGCGCCCGGCGAGGGCCCCGGCCGCCGGTCGGGTCGTCACCGGCGCCAGCCCGAAGCGAACCGGCACCGCCGTCCCGGCGTCGGGCGCGAGCGTCTCTGCCTCGCAGAAGGCCAGCGTCACCGAGGACGACCCGCGCGTCCTGGGCCTCCGAGACCTCTTCAAGCGGGTCGACCGCCTGCTCCCGAGCGTGCGTCAGTTCGGCTGGGACCACCCGGCGACCGACCGCACCATGCACCAGACCTACGATGGCTTCGCCGAGGCCCTCGGGAAGGACCCTGACCTCGTCGACTTCACCATCCGCCCGTACTCGATGCTCCACGGCGGCCAGACGGTGTGGGAGCCGGGTCCGCCGTTTGACTCCATCCCCTACAACCTGTTCGCGTGCGGGATGCGCTCGATGCGGATGGAGCACGGGCTGACCTTCGACCAGCTCAAGGCGGTCTTCACCCTGATGCTCGTCGATCCGGCGCGCGACCTCCCTCCCGAGGACGACCTGGCCGCGGCCTTCTGGGAGCGGGGGCTCACCAACGTCAAGTACGAGGTCGTCGACGCCTTCGCGGAGGGCGGTGCGGCAGAGCGCGAGGCCTTCTACAGCGAGTCGGACGAGCTCGAGCGGCTCGCTTCCTCCGCCGGAAATCAGGAGGTGGACCGGATAGAAGCCCGCGCGATGGTGGTGTCGACCGACAAGAAGGCGCTCGCTGGCGAGCGCGCGCCGTCGCCGTTCGCGCTCGAGCCGCACGTCCGCGAAGTCTTCATCACCCGGCTCGATCTCGACGCCGCCGCCTGGAGCGAGCGCTACGTCGACGCGCTGACGGATGGCTACATCGACGCGGCCGTCCACCGAGACGCGCCGCTCGTGCTCGCCTCGCTCCGCCGGTCGTCCGCCGACCTCGTCGTGGCGGGGAGGCTCAACATCGTGGTCCAGCTGCACGACGCGATCGTCATGCGGCTCGGAGAGCGCCTTCAAGGGCAGAACCACGCGCGCCTCGCGTCGGCGCTCACCAACGCGCTGTTCGGCGGCGACACCCTCGATCTCATCCTGAAGAGCCTGCACGCGCACCCGGAAATGTTGCCGGTGTTCGAGCCGATCCTCGACGTCATCAACCCGGCCGAGCTCCCGCGCGTCCTGACCGGCTTCCGGGCCGAACCGCCCAGACCGGTCCAGGTCACGTTGCTGCGCTTCATCCAGAGGTCGATGCGCGGGCAGGAGCCGCAGATCGCGGCCGCCGCCATCGGCCTCGCGCCCGAGTCGGTGAACGCCCTCCTCGCGATGCTGGCGCGGGCGAACACCGACGAGGCCAGGCAAGCGCTCCAGCTCGTCGCGACGAGCAGCGAGGACGTCAACGTGCGGGTCGAGGCGAAGGTGCTCGCCGAAGGCGAGGCCGCCACCAAGGACCTGTCGGGCATGCTCGACAATGCCGTGGCGCTCACCCGCATGGCCGCGCTGCGCGCCCTCGCCCGGTACCGGATGAAGAACGCCTGGGCGGCAGTGGCGCGGCTCCCGAAGGCGGCCGACTTCAACGAGCGCGGTCAGGACGAGCGGACCGAGACGTTCCGTGCCCTCGTCGTGCTCTCACCCGAGCGCGGGGAGCCGGTGGCGCTCGAGGTCGCGCGCAAGGCGGGCGTCTTCGTGTCGGAGGGGCGAGAGGCGACGCGCATCGCCGCCATCGACGCCCTGGGCGAGCTCTCCAGGTCCCCCGCGGTCGTGACCGCCCTCCGCGAGATCGCGCAGGCGCGCTGGGGGACGGCCGAGGAGACCCGCGCGGCGGCGAACGAGGCCGCGAACAGGATTCAGCAGCGCATGGGGGGCGCGCCCGAGGGCGGGGCGCGCGGGCCGGCGGCCGTGGGGGACTCGTCTTGACCTCCGTGGCGCTGGCGCCGGCGGTGACCTCGAAGGAGGTGACGCCATGACGATGCGCCTCGACATCGTCTCGAACGACGCCGGTGAGCTCGTCCGCCTCGAGCACGCCCGCGACATGGGCTCGTCGAACGTGCAGGCGGTCTACCGACTGCTCAAGCTCGTGCAGCTCCACGACATGACGAACCAGGCGTTCGTCCGGCAGCTGGAGCAGACGCACGAGGCGATCGTCGAGTACGGCCTCCGCTCCGGCGCCCACTTCAACGTCCTGTTCGCGAGCAAGGCCGTCTTCGTCGGCGGCCAGCTCCTCAAGGGGACGCGCGCCGCGTACGAGGCGGCGACCGAGCTCGGCGACATCCTCGAGTGGTGCGGCGGGTCGGACCTCACCATCCAGAAGGACGTCGCCCAGCGGGAGCTGCAGCTCTTCGCCGAGGCCGTCGGCGCCGCCCTTCGCGGTGCCAAGGGGGGGAGCGCCTACAAGGCCCCTTCGCCGAAGATCCGGCTGCGCCCGGTCACGGACGCGGCGCGCTTCCGCGGTCTCGAGATCGAGCAGCTCACCTTCGAGCAGAAGGTCGTCCGGACGTACGCCTCCGCCGTGGTCATCATGCGGCGGTTCTTCGCCGACCTGAACGCGAGCCGCTACGTCCTCCCGCGGCGAATCAAGCGCGTCGCCCAGAGCCTGGTCGACCTGTCCGACGGGTCGACCCCTGCCTTCCTGGGCGTCACCGACGTCCGCAACCAGAACTTCGACGACGCCGGCCGGGCCGTCAACACCGCCATCCTCGCGGTGTCGATGGCGCGCGAGCTGACGCAGGACCGCGTCCTGCTCGCGCAGATCGCCATGGCCGCGATGATGCACGACGTCGGGCGGCCCCGCGCCGCCGCGCTCGGCGAGACCGGCACCAAGTCTCCGGGCGCGGTGTCGAAGCTCTCCGAGGACGCCGAGGACAAGCTGGCCGCGGGGACCGCCGCGGTGCTGACGGCGCTCGGTCGCGTCAACGAGCCGACCATCACGCGCACGGTCGTCGCCTACGAGGCGCTGTGGCTGCGGCGCGAGCGGTTCCTCGGCCCGCTGTACGCAGGCGATCGCCTGCCGACGGTGCACGCCAAGATCGTCCAGGTCGCCCGTCGCTACAACGACCTCGTCACCCCCGAGCCCGGGCTCCCGGAGCCCGAGCCGAACACGGCCGTCGCGATGATCGCGCGCGACATGACCGACGAGGCCGATCGGACCGTCCTCCGGCTGCTCGTGGCGACGCTGAACCTCCTCCCGGTGGGTACGGTCGTCCAGCTGACCACGAAGGAGGTCGCGGAGATCATCGTCGCCCCGAAGACGGACGGCGGCCCTCCGGCGAAGTCGACCTGGATCACCATCCTGCGCGACGCGCGCGGGGCCCCCCTCCAGCGGCCGGTCGAGATCGACCTCCTGGCGGAGCGCCGGCCGAAGGAGCCGGAGCGACGCATCGCGCGCGTGCTCAGCATCGACGGCTGGGGGAAGGGGATCCCCGACGCCGACGAGGCCCCGCCGGACTCCGACGGACAGCCGCAGGTCCAGCAGGCGAAGCCGGCCGCCCAGCAGCCCGACGCGTACGAAGAGCCGCCGGTGCTCGAGCCGTACGAGGAGCCGGCGCAGCTCGAGCCGTACGAGGAGCCGCCGGTGCTCGAGCCGTACGAGGAGCCGGCGCAGCTCGAGGAGGTCGCCGAGGAGGCCGTCCCCTACGATCTTCACCAGACCGCCACCCACGAGGTCGAAGCCCTCGACGACTCGCTCGACGGCGGTCCGTCCTCGTCCTCGGTCCCGTCGATCGCGTCCATCCTCTCCATCCCCGCCAAGGCGCGCGACGTCCAGCCGTCGAACCTCGGCGACGCGTCCGAGGAGGCCTACGCCGCCCCCGACGCCTCGTACCCTGCCTCCGGCACCAGCCCCTCGATGGTCGCGCAGGCGATGGGGCGCGCGATGGAGGAGGGGGCGCCGCGCGTCCCCGAGCGCCGCCCGACGCGCAACGTCGCGCTGTTCGAAGACCCGATGGTCGAGGTGGTGGCGCAGCTCGAGCAGCTCGACCCGACGGCGCGCGGCACGCTGACCTCGACGCCGATCGTCCACGTCCTCGTCTACATGCTCGACCACCGGCAGACGGGCACCGTCGTCCTGCGCGAGACCGACGGTCGGCACCACGTCATCTACTTCGAGGACGGGTGCGCGGCGGTCATCCGCAACGGCAGGCCGCTCGCCCTCATCGGCGACGGCCTCGTCGCGTCCGGGCTCATGTCCCCCGACGTCCTGGTGAAGGCGCTCGAGGTCGCGCGACGCGGCGGGTCGCTCATCGGCAAGTACCTCGTCGCGAGCGGGCTCGTGTCGGCCGAGGCGCTGCAGCTGGCGCTCTACGTCCAGATCCCCCGCAAGCTCGAGCGCCTCGTCAACCTCGGCCCCGACACGGACTACGCGTTCTACTCGGGCGTCAACCTCATCCCCGACTGGGCCGACGGCGACCGGTTCCCCTGCCACCCGCTCACGGGGATCCTGACCGTCGTCCGGGCGTGGCATGACCGCGCCCGCGTCCGGGCGACCCTCAGCCGCGTCGCCAAGCAGCCGCTCGCGCTCCACCCCGAGGTCGATCTCTCTGCCTTCATGCTGACGGGCGAGGAGCAGGCCGTCATCGAGGCGATCCAGGCCGAGAGCCCGACGCTCTCGGCCCTCTACGACCTCCGGATCGCCGCCGAGGACACGGTCAGCTCCGTCGTCTACACGCTCGCCGTGACGCGGAGCTTCGGGTTCACCGCCGCGAAGGGGCCCCCGATGGTGGCCCTCCCGCCGCTCGAGGAGCTCGCGGAGGTCGAGGAGGATCTCGGCGAGGACATCCTCGTCTCGACGGCGACCGATCCGCCCCCGGCTCCCGAACCGTACGGGACCGCGGCCGTCGCTCCGACGGTGCCACCGCAGCCGGTGACCGTCCCCCGCATGCCAGCCGTCGCCCTCGCGCCCCCCCCGGCGCAGCAGGCGGTCGCGGCGGCCAGCGCGTGGCGCCCCGCGAAGGTCCTCGCCTCGCAGGTGGTCGAGCCGACCTCCCTCCGCTCCCCGCAAGGGCCGCCGTCTGCGCTCGGCGCGCCCCCCTCGGCGGCCTTCCGCGAGAGCCAGGTGCGCAAGGCGCCGCCGCGGGCCCAGCAGCCCGACGACGAGAACTCCGACGCGCTCGTGCAGGGGATGACCGACTTCCGACTCGCCGAGGCGGCGCTCGATCGGAACGAGAACGTCCTGGCCGAGGAGCTGGGGCGCAAGGCGCTGGCAGCCGAACCGAACAACCCCGACTACGGCGCCCTGGTGGCCTGGGCCGGCGCGCTGTCGGGCTCGAAGGACGCCATCCCGCTCGCCATCGCCAAGCTCAACGTCATCCTGAAGGACGACGCCCTCTGCGCCCGGGCCCTCCTCTACCGCGGCCGGCTCTACAAGCGCGCCAAGCGGACGGCCGAGGCGCTGCGCGACTTCTCGTCCGTGCTCGACATCAACCCGAAGCACGCCGAGGCCTCGACCGAGGTCCGGCTCCTCCGGATGAAGAAGAAGTAGCCGTCGGCGACCGACCGTCGCCCTGACGCGAGCGCCCGGCCGCTACCTCGCCGGGTTCGACGCCTGGTAGCCGGTCACCACGAAGTCGTGGAGGGTGAGGAGCTTGGTCTCGCGCGCCCGCCGCTCCGCTCTCCCCTCCGGCATCGGGGCCTGGCTCGCGAACTCCGCCTGCGCCCGCCACTCGGGGGTCTCGCGCTCTCCCAGCGCGACCCGCACCGCGTCGCCCAGCTCCATCGCCGACGCGAAGCGATAGCGAGGGTCCTTCGCGAGCGCCCGCGCCAGGAGAGGCTCGAGGGCAGGAGGGGCCTCCGGGACGAAGGTCAGCAGCGGCGGCGGCGGGCTCTCGACCTGGGCCTGGCGGAGCGAGAACTCGCCGGTGTCCTCGGGAGAGAAGGGGGGGCGTCCGGCGAGCATCTCGTAGAAGACCACCGCGGCGGAGTAGAGGTCGCTGCGGGCGTCCATCGGCCGGGAGAGGACCTGCTCCGGCGACATGTACGCGCCTGTCCCGACCGCGGGGCCCGCCGGGACCAGCGCCTCAGGGGCGACCCCGGGTCGCTCCTTCACGAGCCGGGCGATGCCGAAGTCGCTCAGCTTGACGATCCCGTCGCGGCGAATCAGCACGTTCGACGGCTTGACGTCGCTGTGCACGACGCCCACGGCGTGGGTCGCGGCGAGCGCCCCGAGGAGCTGCTGGAAGTAGTACCAGGCGCGCCCCACGGGGACGCCCATGGGCGCCCCGGCCCCCGCGATCTTCGCCCTCGCCCGGTGGCGCGCGATGAGGTCCTCCATCGTGCCCCCGGGGACGAGCTCCATCGCGAGGCAGAGCGCCCCGTCCCACTCGAAGAAGTCGTGAAAGCCGACGATGTTGGGGTGGTGGAGGCTCCGCAGGGCCTCGGCCTCCTTCGCGAAGAGGGCGCGCATCGCCGGCTGCTCGTGGACGTGCGCGCGGAGCACCTTCAGCGCCAGCGGCACCGGGCCCTTCGCGCTCTCCGGGTGGCCGGGCGGATGGAAGAGCCACGCCCGCCAGACGACGCCCATCCCCCCCTCGCCGAGGCGGGCCTGGACGACGACGCGCGCGTGTCCGAGGTCGAGCGTCGCGCCGGGGCCGAGCGGACCGTGCTGAGCGGCCAGCGGCTGCAGCGCGCGGCACTGCGGGCAGATGCGCACCCCCGCCGGCAGACTGCCTGAACACTGCACACAGACCAAGGGGACCCTCGCACCACGTTAGCCCCTCGGTCCCCCTGCGTGTCAAAGGTCCGCGCCCCCCGCCCGCGTTCGTGCGAGGCAGGTCGGGGCGTCGTACGCTGGGCGGGGCTGTCCGTTCGCGCCCCCCCCTCGCCGTTGAGCCCCCGAGACACCCCCCCCGCCACGCTCGCGCCTCCTCCGGATTTCCGCTACGTCGGGCTGGAGGTGCACGCGTCGCGGCGGCTCCGGGTGTGGGTCGGGCTCGTCGGGGCCGGCGCCCTCGCAGGGACGGCGATCCACGGCACGGCCGGCGCGCTGGTCGGGGCGCTCCTCGGGGCGGGGGCCGCGGGGGCCGGCGCGGCGATGGCCCGCGTCGCGAGCTTCCGGGGGGCCGGAGCCCCTGACCGCAGCCGCCGGGCGATGGCCATCGTCCCGTGGGGCGTGATGATCGACTTCGAGGACGGCACCCGCATCCTGCGCTGGCCCGGCGTCGTCCGTGTCCGGGTCGACTCCGTCCACGGGCAGGACCTCGGCACCCCCATCACGCACTACAGCGTGGTCACCGTCGAGACGCCCCGCGACCGGTACGTCGGCCGCGCCCCCGGCACGCCGCCGCTCGAGCGCCTCACCGTCCACCTCGAGGAGTACGCGCGGGAGGCGTCGCACCGGATCGCGCTCGACCTCGACGGGGCGCGGTCGGGGGAGGGGCCGAGCGAGCCGGACGTCGAGCTCGTCCTCTCGGCCGCGCGCGCGTACCTCACGACCTCGGCGGCGGCCCGGCGGCTCGACCTCGCGCCGCAGGGGGGATACCGCGAGGCCGGGGGCAAGCGGGGGAGCGAGCTGGCCGCGCGGCAGATCTCCGACATCCTTCGCGACCGGACCGCTCGCGACGTCGACCCACGCCCCTTCGCCGCCGCCGTGGCCGCGGAGCTCGACCTCACGGCCGTCGGCGACGACCTCGTCGAGCTCGTCCAGTCCCCCCTTCCGATCCTCGCCGCCGTCGCCAAGGTGGCCGCCACGCGGCTCGGCGTCGCCCGCGCCAGGGTGGGGACGCTCGAGGAGGTGGAGCCGTTCCTTCTGCAGCGCGACGTCGAAGCCCTCGCCGCGTGGCAGGGTGCGTAGTACCCGTGGGGCATGGAAAGCCGAGAGTATGTCGTCCCGAAGGAGCTCGACGGTGCGCGCGTCGACAAGGCCGCGCTGACGCTGGCGACCAACGTCTCGCGGGCCCAGATGAAGCGCGCCATCGCGGAGGGGGCGGTCCGCGTCAACGGGCGGCGCAGGCCGAAGGGGGCGCTCGTCGCCGCCGGGGAGGTCATCACCATCCTCTCCGATGCGGTCCTCGCCCGCGGCGGGGCGGCCGTCCCCGAGCCCGAGGCCGCGCTGCGCGTCCTGTTCGAATCGGCGGGGGTCCTGGTCGTCGACAAGCCGGCGGGGCAGCCGAGCGCGCCCCTGGTGGACGGGGAGACCGGCACGCTGGCGAACGCGCTCGTGGGCCACTACCCCGAGCTCGCCGGGGTCGGCTACTCGCCGCGCGAGCCGGGCCTCCTTCACCGCCTCGACACGGACACGTCCGGGCTCCTCGTGGTCGCGCGGACGTCGGACGCGTTCGAGCGGCTGAAGGTGGGGCTCAAGGCCGACCGCCTCCACAAGTCCTACCAGCTCGTCTGCCGCGAGGCCGAGCTGCCGGACCGCGGGACGATCGAGTTCCCCATCGCCAGCCACCCCAAGGATCAGCGCCGGGTCTACGCCTGCATCCACCCGCGCGACGTCGCCCGCTACGCGCCGAGGCCGGCCATCACCAACTATGAGGTCGAGCGCCGCGGCGCTCGCTGGGCGCTCGTCCGGGTCGAGGTGGCGCGCGCCCTCCGCCACCAGATCCGCGTCCACTTCGCCGCGATCGAGCACCCGCTGGCGGGGGACATCCTCTACGGGGGCGAGCCCGTCGCGCTCGGCCACCACGCGCTCCACGCCTCGCGCGTCGCGTTCGAGGACGACGATCTCGGCTTCGAGGTGACCTGCCCCGTCCCGGCCGACATGGCCGCGCTGGTCGACCTCCCGGCCTGACGACGCTCACGTCCCCCGCGGGACCGCCACCACGAGCACCGTGGCGTTGTGGAACGCCTCGACGTCCCGCCCGCCCCGCGCGATCTCGCCGAAGACACAGGCCCCCCCCACCGGGGCCGAGAGCTCCCGCGCGACGTCCTCGGCCTCGCGCGGGAAGTCGGTCCCGAGCGTCGCGAGCCGCGAGCCGCAGGTCAGCACCAGCCCCCCGGCGACCGCCTCGTCGA
>Ga0316217_10005009_pt1 | contig 13947 bp, 9 predicted proteins | sample 1anoAmetaG_FD_203633 | JGI IMG/M metagenome (GOLD analysis project Ga0316217, IMG submission 203633) | Freshwater microbial communities from Trout Bog Lake, Wisconsin, USA - 1anoA | ecosystem: Environmental > Aquatic > Freshwater > Lake > Hypolimnion/Profundal zone | place: USA: Wisconsin...
ACCCTCAGAAATCAAACTTCCCTCAGAAACAAAATAGGAAAAAAGTAGAAAAGGCAATAAGCCACTATTTTAAGCCATCAGTAAATTACTTGATTGTTTGTGATACAACAAATAACTGTTCGATCCTGTAGACGAAAAGTTTCAAAGAAGTCAACAATTTGTTTGATATAAAGGAAGAATTGATCATTACTAAGTAAGAATCTGTCAATTACCGTGTGGCCATTTTGGAAAACTAAGTAAAGTACCTATTCGAAATCATGAATCCAAAGTAGAAGTAACAAAGAATGGTGGAGGGAATCTCAAACGATACAATAAATGCTCAAATGCCTGTAGCCTTTTTACATCCAATTTACAGCTCTCTCATTTATCGAAATAAAACAAAGTATATCAGCAATGAGATGAACCGCTAAATCTACTAACACATCAAAGAATCTGTTTTTCTCTAGAACAAGCAAAAGGAGTTGTACTTTGATCAAATTTTTTACTAAAAGGGGTTGTAATAAAATTGCCTAGTTCCCTTTGAATTTGAGTCAACTGTAGCTGAAGTGAAGTTCAACTAAAGTAAAAATTGGGTCGTTTGTATCTGGTAGCATTAGATTAACCAGTATACTTAGCTTATCTTGAATTTCAAGGAAAAACTTCTCGATTATCAACTCTATCTGTGCGCTAGCTTCCTTGAGCTTTATAGCGATAGAATGAACATCTAATGTGTCACTCTTCTTGATCAAATCGATAAATCCCTATAAACAAAAACCATGTCCCTTATTGAGCCACTCCGCAGCAACCATTTTTATAAGCTGTATATCGTGAAACACAAAGAAGTAAAATAAAAGAATTTGCCAACCATTTTCGTAAAGGATGTGGAAAGATAGCAAATTTAAGTAGCCTCAACTATCTTCTTCATTATCATGATCGTACTTTCTTTGCTACTCTTGGGACTGGTCCTTTTTATAACCTTGAAGTCAGTTGTAATTAACTTGCTTGTTTATTATGGCTTTGTAGACGAAAGAGTAGAACCTACTTATCCTTTGGCTTGGTTTCCTTTAAAAACAAAGCTTAAGAGGCTGCAGCAACATGGAATCCTCAAATTTGTAGAATACGAACCTTCGGTATCAGATACCTAGGGAAACCATTGTTGCTTCTGTCTTTAGCTCATCAAAAATCGTACAATAGTCGCATAAATATATTGTGGACATTAATTCCACAAATAGTGCTTTAAATAATGGATTAAAAACGAGCCGAATGCCAAGTGTCCAACTTGTCGCAGGCACTTTACAAGGACAGCTTTGGTGGAATATCAAAACAACATCCCAAGTCAGCAAGACTTTCCTATCTGATAACCAAAAATAGTCACATCATAGTCTATAATTTGTTAATTGTATTTTAAAATTAAAGCTACAAATCATAGTTTTAAAACATTTACATTGTTGCTCAAACGTTCGCCTTTGTTTTGTATGCTTTCAATCGATCCTCCTGCCTTCAGTTTAATCAGTAGCAGCTTTTTCAAGTCATTAAAGAGCTTTTTTTGTTACATACTTGGCATATGCCTTTCAGCAACTCTCTGCCTCTAGGCAGTCAACTGGGCTATCTCTTTGTCTCCCTCTTGGCATTTTACTTTAACATATTCTTGATAGCTTTTGGCTCCACAGCAGCCTTTGCCGCTTCCTTTGTTATTTTCTGCTTCTTCACCCAATCTAACCATTTTTAAGTCAATCAACTCATTTTTCAACTTGTTTAGTTGCAATTTGGTATCCATTCCTTCAACTTAGTTTCTGAGTTTGGCAACTCTTTCATCAATTTATTTTATGTCCTCCTAAATTTTACTTGTTATGCCCAAAAAGCCTACTTTTTTTGCTTTGTATTCATTTTAAGTTTTTTAGAATTCATTCAGAATGTTCTTCTTTTGTTAAAGCTTTGGTCCAAGCTCAGCTTTTTTCCTCTTGATTTGGTCCAAAAGCTTGTCAATTTGCTTGTTGAGTTCATCCATAGTTGCATTTTCAATGTTAACCTCAGAAGCAGCCTTTTCTCCATCAACTAATCCAAACTGTTTTTCGTATCTGTCCTTTTGCTGCTTAAGCAATTGGTAAGTTCTTTGAAGATTACTACTTTCCCATTTGATTTCTTCTATCTCAGCCTTGCACTTTGCATACTTGGTTTTCTTTTACTTGAGCTCACTTATGTAATCTTAAAGCTTGTTTTTCTTAAATCCAGCCCCCTTTATTTTATTGATTTGTTCTTACTTTTTACGAATCTAATTCTCAAGTCTCGACATATCATCTTCTTATCTTTTGAGACCCTATTGAATTTGTTCTTTTTTCTTTGTTACTAACGCAGCCTGGCCTTTGTATATTGCCAGCTTGTCGTCTTTTGCTGTTTCTTTTGATAGTCTCTCTTACATTGATGCAACTGCTCTCCTGAAAGCTGTCATAGTATTCTACAACATCATTAGTTCATTCTGAGTAATTGGAGGTTATGCTAACATCTTTTAAGTCTGTTGTAGTTTTTTAAGCCTTTAATTATACTCCACTGTCATTCTCTCCTTGACAATATCTCTATTCTTTTTGACCTAGTTTCTGATCGCATGAAGCATTTGCTAGGGTGAGTTATTTGGTGACAAACTCTTTTGGGCATCAATAAGAGACTGCTGAAGACTCATAAGTTGGTTTTAAGCGTTCTCTAGCTGGTTTCGATAAGATTGTATTTTTTATGAAATCCGAACTTCTTCTTCCTGCTCTTTTCTTAGCTGACTTGTTGGAACAAGCATGGCGTTCATTTCAGGCTTGCTTCCATGTTTTGCCTTCATAGAATTTATCTTGGTAGTCAGTTGTTCTTTTTCTTGCTCCAATTTGGTAAGTTCTTTCTTTAAATCTGCTGGATTCTACATAAGCCTATAGGTACCAAAGAATTCGATTAGACGCCTTAATATTACTCATGAGCTATCTGAAACTCTGCTTGAAGCTATTTCATCTGTTAATTCAGTTTCTTAAGTTCAGGATCTCCAGCAAACTATTCAGGAACGTCAAGAGGTACCAAAAACTTGGCAAGATAAGCCCTTTTCTTAAGAGAAGTGTGGTTCTTGAGAAGGAAATAATAGATAGGGTAGATAATCTTTCGATCTCCATTTAGCAACCCATTTTACCAATCTGGGTTGAAATCGCATTCGTAAGATAGGATTTTCAAGAACTATGTGACCTGGAAAATAATCTCTTGAGGTTGCGTTTGTTTGGCATTGATGTTAATATCAGAATCCAAATACTTGAAGATTTTGAATACTAAATCTCCTAAATCAAATGTGTTCATCTAATCTAAGCCCACCAAAGAGATGTTCTGCATGAAGGGAGGCTAATTCAGAAGCAAAACGATTTACTTAATATCTTAGGATTGGATGTTTTTCTTTTGAATCAAAGCTAAGGGTTGAGCTTTGTTTTACATTCAAACAATATTTAAATTATGCAACCTAAATATCAAATTTAGTAGAAATCAACCCTGAATAGCCCATAATGATTGGCACCTGAAAAGTTTAGTTTTTCTTGCTAGCAATGGTCTGAATCAAAAAACTAAAATGAAGAGAAGGGATAAATCTAGCTTTCTCAAATAACCTTTTTCTTAGACAACATTCTAATTAGGCACTTTCCTTGTTCCTTATTCATTTTTTAAATGTCTAACTCTGATAATAAAGTGACTTTGACTATTTTGGCCTACAATTGATGATAACTTATAGATTCAATAATCTCCATCGCACTGAAAACCAACGTGGCCAATTCTCTTAAGCCAAAAATACAGGACTTGCTTAAGCTTTTAAAGTTGTAAGAGCTCTATACTTCAAGAGATGAATAAAATATTATTTAATAATAACTGAAAAACAGCAGCAATGAAAAGCGACATTCCAGTCAAAAGCTAAAACAGAATCTTCAAAATAGTCCAATAGAAACCTGATCATATTGTTCTAACAGACGGCTTCTCCAATATGATCTTCAAGAGATATCATATTAACTTTCCTGCAACTATCCCAGCACTACACAAAAGGCAATCGTTAAAACACTAATCTCTTATCACTATCTATAAAGTTTAAATATAAAATGTGCAAAGTGTTGCAAGTCTAGAGTAGTCTAATATAAACTGCGGGATTCTGTTTTAAAAGTATTAGAAAACACTTGAACAAGCGGCAAAAGAGATGACCAGCTTCACAGAAGACGAACTATTCTAAACAGTAAAGCCAATCAAAGATGTTTTAGACTATCTGGTATCTCAAAATTTTGATCCTGGCTAAATTACATTAAGTACGGTGGTTTGCAACGAGGAGGGCTAAATAAAATTTATTGATGGTTACCTTCAACACGATGAGCTGAAAATCGAGTATAGACCTCATTATGAGACACTTGTCTATTAGTAGTTTGCAAATTTCATATTTTGCCTGCTTTTTCCTAGAGACAGGTACATAAAATCATGGAAAATTAGGTATCAGATGATGACTTAAAAGGCACTAAGTTCTGAAAACTTGAAATGGCTAGAGCTGATCTATGAAAAATTCATACCCAACTTATTCAAATGCTAAAAGGAAAAGAAAATTAAGAAAATAGATACTAAAAATGAAAGAAACACTGAGACAAACCATGAAAAAAGAGTGAAAACTAGACTTTATATGAAAAAGCTCCGTGTCAGTAATGAAAACAATGAGATAGCCAAGTTTCAGCAAGGCAAATAGAATAAAATAATTCAATGATCATTTTTGTAAAAATTGGTCTAGTTCGTTATTTTTCACTGTATTTTCTCTCTTCTAGGCTGATTTCTTTCGGTCTCCTTTGAATTAGTCTTTAAAAAACTCATTCAATAAGCCTAAACTATTTTCGTTATTAAATTTAGGTCTATTTATGACCAGTACATTTGCTCTATCGTTCGCTTTGATGAAATTGTTAGTGTAAGGAGCTTGCTAGCTGAATTTGAAATTCTACTAACGAAGAGGCGTAACTAATGGCTTTTGGTATTATTTTAGTATCTCAATTTCATTTTTTTCTGGATATTTACTCATTCCAAAGGGTTTTGAAGTGCTTTACTTATTTGAACTATTTGAATAAGATACAATGGACTTACCTTATTATATCTTCTCTAGAGCTTTTTCTTTATTCATCTTCTCTTCTTCTTTTTTCCTCTAAAGTTTGGAAAACTTCAAGTCGCTTAAATTGATGGTCTAATCATCCTTTGAAATCTAGAAATCTCTTTTTGAGAAAGAATCGGAAAGATCAACAATCACAGAAGACTTTTCTTTACTCCCTTTATCCATATAAAGTGAATTAGAACTATTTTCTTTTGGAGAAAGGAGCTTACTGAGATGAAAGGAGTCCTTACTTTGAGGCAAATGAGATTTGTTATAGTTGGCAAAGCTAAGTTTTATTTCTTAATCCTGAATAGAAATGTTTAGATTTTTGTTTTTACCGAAATAATCCTAGTAATCTGAATCGCCTCCTTCATCATCAACCAAAGGGCCAGAATTGAAAACGTAGCCACTGTCCTAGTAAAACTTTCTTTTGGTTGAAAACATAGTCTAATAGCCAAGATTGTTATTAGCGTTTTGTTTATTTAGCAAGCGTAAACGATCGGAAATAGAAGGTGCGACATATTAGTTCTCTCTACCTGTTTTTTATTATTTGAACTAGATGCGTGGTTTGGGCGTATTCTGAACAAGTGAAAATCTTGAATCTCTAGAAATGCTTTAGTTTTGCCTTTGAAATTTTGAGATAATTTAGGTTGGATCATAGTATGAATAGGATTTATCTTCAGCCTTTTTGGATTATCTTTGCTGCTGCTCTTAACTGTGCTAAGATTTATTTTAAGTTATTGACCCAAAAACATTGTAGTAGCTGCCTTGCTGATAAAACTAGTTTTGTAAGCTTGATTGCTTTTGAGCTTTTTCTTTGCTTAGTTTTCTTCTAAATTCTTGATCTTGCTCCATTTAACGTCTGAATTGTTCAGATTTTCTAAAGAATAAAAACTGGGATTAAGCCTTAAGTTCTACAGATTCTTATTCTTGCTTTGATTATTCAGTCTTGGTTCCAGAAATATGCATAAATTTATTGTACTCTCTATCGTAGTCTTTCTAAAGTTTTTAAGTCTGCATCTCTTTGCTTGCTCGCAGAAACATTGACATCATTTACAGTTACTTATCTTTCATGGTCATTAATAAGTCTTTTAGTTAGTTCATTTGCTGAGAGCTTTAGTTGTTGTTTTCGTTCCCTTCTCTGTGCTCTAGAAGCATATGAGTTTTTAATGACTATACTGTTTAGAAGCCTTATTTGTTACACGTAGCACAACAATACACCTTTCTACTTTAAACAAGACCTTTTTTTTCTATTTTTTACTTCAATCTTGCTTTCAGATGTTTCTTCTAATTTAAGAGAAATTTCAAATTAGTGAACTCTTTAAAACTATTTTCAGTTTGACTCTCAAGCTAATGAAGTTATTCAGCTATATAATTTCTTTTGGTTTGTAGCTGAAAGTGAGTGACTTGAAGGTTAGGAATTTCCTCCTTGATTGCTTGTGAGGCTTTTTGAAAAAGCACAAGCAACTTTTTCCTGTATTGGAATGATACTCTATCAATACCTTGCTCAGGATGTGAAACAGAAATGATTTCGTTGAAAGCATCAGGACTAACGTTTTCGTAATTCATTTTCGATACTTTATACCAATCTATCCCTCGATCGCTTTACATAAACTGTTTTTCGTTGTTCAAATTAAGATTATTATAAAACAGAATCATTCTCACGCTTTTGGTGCACTGTTTTAGCGAATAAATTTTTTGTTTTTCTCAATCTTTTATTTATTAAAGTTTATATATTCTTAAAGTCTACTGCTTAATTTGTCGATTCTTTCAGTACCTTATTACTTATCGATTGACTTCTTTTGGCTGCTTGAAAACTCCTTAGGCTTTATGTTTTGGCGAACAATTCGAGATGTACGTAAGGGAAGCAAATTTCTCTCTACTTTCTATGAATTTAAGTCACCTAACTAGAGTTTTATCTAGTTTTTTGAAATTGGCTTTTCATTTCTTCTTATCTGCAAATTACTATTATTGCTTGTATCATAATTCTTGAGTTATTTGAGCTGAAAGCTGAAATTGAAGTCATTTTTGTCAATTTAAGGCTAAGAGTTTTTGCCTCCTTTTGTTATTGTTATTCTTTAGAATTATCTTTTCTTGTTTATCTAAAAATCTGATACTTTAAAGTTGCCTATTGCTTGATTGTCAGTGTTTTTTTACTTGGACATGTGAGAGGTATTTTCGTTCTTTTTCTAGTTTGGCGAAATAGAATTGCATTGTTTATAGCTCAAAAAAGTATCGTTTTTTCTTTCTTTTATTGAATTCAATCTTTAATTTAGATATTTCTCTTTTACTTTAATGTTCCCAATCAAATCCTCGCAAGGGACCAAAGGCTTATAATTATATCTTTCGTATTATTGTAAGGCAGCAGGTTTATTTACCTTTACATCTAAAGAACTATCCTTAGTTATTTTTAGCTGTACAAGAGACTCATTCACATTCTTTTACTCAGAAGGAAAGTCAATGGAAACAGTATGCATCGTTTCTTTTCCATTAACCTACTCTAAAAATGATTTCACATCTTCCTCACTTGATTCATGAAGTATAGGAAGACATTCCTTTAAAAACTAATCGCTAGATAAATACAGCCTTTCTTGTCTTATTTTTTGGAAGACTCTTCCTAGAAAATATAATGCCTATTCAGGAATCCATTTATTGATGTTAGTCTAAGTAATTGTGCCTCTATTGAAGATATCTAAGCCTTTGAATATCTTTAATATTGCCTATTTATATTTGCTGAGATAAGCTTAGTTTTTGCTGGCCAGCCTTTGATTATTGTGTCCTTGCGATTTTTTGCGATTTGTAGTTTGCTATTTTTATTAGCTTTGAAAGGCAACATTCATTTTTTCTCTATTCTGATAAATCTCGTGTGGTGATAGCTCCTTGAAGCAAGCTTTTTACTTAGTTTATGACTGTTTAGCCTTTTATTCAAGCTCTCCATGGTAACTTCTGAACTTCACGCCCTATATTATCCCGAATTATTTGATTTACTGACTTTTCCTGTTTTTATGGTTCTCTTTGCCTTTCATCCTTGAACTTGCGTTACTATTTCTCCCCTTCTTCTCAGGTAGGTAAGGCTGAAACATGTTCAAATTGATTTAGTTGAGCACATTACTTTTTTTGTGTCTTGAGCTCAGCGAATTTCGACGTTGCCTTTCACTCAATAAATTAAGCATCTAACGATTTTACAGTTATAAATTTAATAAAAATAGACTATAACATCACAAATAATAAAGTCAACTACATTCTAATCAGGATCCAGCTTAAATCCATCCCAGATATAAGTGGCTAACCCTACCTCGAGCATGAAGCTTCCCTAGAGTTGGCTTCATATTCACTGTGAATTGAAGTTTCTCCATTGATTAGAAAGTACTCAAACGATGCATTCACTCCTCTTTTAACATAAAACTTACTTTTACAAACAAATCCAATAAATCTAAATCCCCACAATCTAAAGATTGAGGAAATCAACGCGAACTCAATAGCCTGATCTGAAGACTAAGGCTCAATAGAATTTCATTTAGGACATCATATTTTCTATAATAATAACTTTATCTGTAGAGCTATAATAGACAAAACAGTTCAGTTCCCATAATAATCTTCCTTGGCTGTAAACTTCTTTTCAATCAGCCTCGTAGAACGATCGTGCGAGTTTTTCAGCTCGACTACACTCGTTACAATTTGCTACAAACTAACTTGCGAAGCCTTCAGCCTGTTATTCAGAGCCAGGTTATCTACGGAAAGACTTTTGTTCATCTTAGTCTATGAAAGTTGCTCTTTGTCTCTTCTTCTCAGACGTTTGACCTGTTGCTCCTTTTCTTTCAGCTTGGTCGACATCTAAAATGCTGTTTGCTGCACTTAAAAGTCTTTTTCTGCAATATTTTGCTTAAAGTGCTAAATAGTTATCTTCAGCATTTCAATTTCTTAGACATACTTTTCGATCTATTTACTAAGCTTCTTCGTTTCTCTCTCCTTCTCTTTGTTCGCCAGCTTCACAGCTTCTTAGGCTCTGATTATTTTGGAATGATTCGAAAATTAGAGATCTTGAATCCTTCTTTAGAGCTAAAGACATCTATCTTCTTGTTAGTTGATTGTCTTAACCTGGTTAGCAATGATCAAACACTTGTCTTTAAGTTCTTCTTCTGAGCGTACAACTCTCAGCTGCCAATCTTTGATCTGGGCCTGCAACTTTCTAATCTCTTCTTGGTTCAGCTGAGTATTCTCAGTCTGCACAAAATTTAGCTGCTTTCGCAGATAGTCAATCTCCATTGCATATCTGTTTTAGATTTCCTACTGTTTAGCCTTCTCTTTATTGATTTCATCTTTCTGGCCATTAATGATAAACTTTTGGTCCTTTATTATCTCCTCGCATCGCATAATCTTGTCCCTGAGGGAGTCGATTTCCATGTTTTTCTCCTTGGCGATGCTTTTCTGAAGATCTATATTTGTGCTATTGATGTGCATACTCATCTACATGCGAGAAGCCTACATCTTTGCGCGCTAAGCAATTGATTAATTGATCCTCCCCTTTATAAGCATTTCTTCAATTTATTTTTCATTTTATTTCAGCCGACGATTAAGGGTCCTAACCTCTGCTTCGGAGGCTGATATTTTCTCTTTTAGCTTATAAACTTCTGAGTTCAATTTTCGCTACTGCTATTTCCAAATCATTTAGTTTTTTTCCACACTTTTCTTTAGTTTTTAGTTCTCCTCTTTGAGTAAGCTTTTTTCTCTCAGTTTGTCAATCGTACTCCATTCTTCTTTTTATGACTTTAAACGACGATTTTACTCAGTCAGTTTTTCAATTTACAGAGAAAACAATAGTATTTTACTAAGAAGCTGTTCCTATTTCTCATCCAAGGTCGTGCTTTCTTCCATTTTTTCCCTGGATCTATTGAGTAAACAAATGGTTGGTCCGAAAGAAGATGGCTCTTTGTGTTTGTGAAGCCTGCCCAAGGTAGGCGAAACGTTAATTGACCGATTTACTGAATAGCTGACCATGTAATCGGAAAAACCGTCGCTTTTGTTCATTATTATTAAAATTATCAAAACTTTTATTACGCCTAATAAACTAAGCACGTAGTCTTTATAGGGCCGGTTTGTAATACTTTGTGAAATGAATAAATAAATGATTTTGAACACAAATCAAAGCAAAAATCTGACTATAATTATGAGCAGAAGTGCAATTGCAAACGAAAGGTACTTTATTTTTGAGCTTTGCTTCGTTTAACGGCTTGCTTAGTTGTTCTCATTGACTTACGATTAGAGAGGCACTTTCAGCTGAGGTGTTTACTCGTTAGATTAGTCTGCTTAAGCTATGAGTTATTTGATTTCATTTATTTAATGCAGCAAATGTTAGATTTGTTACCTGTTTCGTGGCTTTGGCTTTTAGCTTAATATCTGTTATTGTTCCAGATTTACTCTTACTTCCTCAACTTTGGGTTATATTTCAATTGGCCTATTTTCAGCTACTCCAGTAACTTACTATTCTACTTTTTAGCCTTCAAATTGTTTTTCTCTCTATCTTTAAAGCATGATCTTATTTCTTTACTCTCGAATCCATCTTGTTTGTAGTTAGTATCTTTCAAGATATTTTGAGATTTGCTCAATTGAATGGCTTTTCAACCATTCAAAGTACTTAAGATAAGCTTCTCTCCTTCTTTACACCAACCCTTATTTCTTTAATTATAAGCTATGAGCCAACAAAGCTCTGTATTCTCCAAGTAAATCTTTATAACCATAAAGTTGAATTATTGAATAGATTTTACTGCCATGTTTAGATATGAATTCTCCTTAATAGCACTAGAGCCAAACTTCATCTTTGAGATCAAGATTTAAATACTTAGCCAGTTTTTACTTTGTTTTTTAGAGCTTCTAATCCTATTTTTATTACGTTTTCCCTTTCTTTTCTTACTCTAGTTTTTTAATACTTTCGTTGCGAATTTCAACTTTTTTCTCTTGAGGAGGCTATTTCATTTTTTAAGCTTCAACAGGTTTGGCGGTGTTTTGGCTATTCTTGTCAAACATAAATTTGAACCAAGTCTTTTCTTTGTTTCTTTCCTCATCTAACTCTTTCTTAATTCTGTGCATTTCTTGTATTATTGATGGATCTTTCGATATTTCATAGCATTTATTAAGGTAATAAAACCCTAGTTTTATATCAGATCCTTCCCTATTGATAAACTGAAGATAAGCCTGAGCTTTTTTGTAATAAGCCTTGGCAGTTTCTTTAATCTTTAGGGCCTAATCAGCACTATGAATGGCATCTTCTTTTTTGTTCTTTTTGGTCAAGCAGGAGCAGATATTCAAATAAAGAGCCAAAAGATGGTTTTAGAATTCCTCATGGTATTTTTTGAGGGTTTCTTCGAGAGTAAAAGATTTGTATTGAAGGTCTTCATCCTTCATATTTTCATAAGAAGTTGCAATGATATACCTGAAAATTGAGAGGGCTTCCTAGTATTTTGATAAAGCCTAGTCGTATTGCTCCTTTTTGAAGAAGTTATTTCCTTATTTTTTTAGCTTCTAGCTCATATTCATTTGAATTAAGTAGTCCTGTTTTCGTAGAATTTCAAACTTTTTCGCATAGTTAAGGCCAGCTTTGAGATACTCCGGGAGAGACTAATAGTTTTTGCGCTAGTTTTTTAGTTGCGATTCTTTTAACTGTGCTGCCTATGTTAGAAGTTCTTGAAATCTTTACATCAAAATAGATGTTATTATTATAAGTTAATGGGAAAGAAAAAACAACAAAAGCTCTACAAGCTTAACCACAAAAAATAGGACCCTAACAAACCAAAAATGAATGAAATCATTAAATAGCTATCACTGATGAAGCAACATAATGCCTAAAATTCTAAGCCTCAGGACAAATCTTGCATGGATATGGGCTTGTACAAAAAAAAGATAAAAAAAGACTAAAAGGAAAAGAAGTTCAAAGCCAAGAAAGAAACATAGGAAAATATTGTTTAATAACCATAAGAAGTTAGAGTTGAGGCACCAAAAATAAATATTTTCACTGTTGATACTTATTAATCTGGGGTTAAGACGGTGCTAAATAACAAATTAATTGTCGATTAGACCTATAGCTAATCTAAATTGATTGATGAGACGAAAAAGTTGATGGGAGGAGATCTGAATTTTTAAACTTTTGGAGAAAAGCCCTTGAAAATCATTGAATAGGAAGAAAAGGTTTAGCTTTCTGAAGACTAAGACCAACCCAATACACTCAAAAACATTACTCACCCCAACTTGTAAATTCCTGCTGGAAATTTCAAATTTAACAGGACGAAAGAAATAAACTAATTTCGTTAAAAGTTGCCCATTTTCATGAAATAACAGGAAATAATAGAAACAATAAATAACCATCTAGTCACTCTTATTTGTGGCTAGACTGGATCCGGAAAAAGCACACAAATCGGGCAGTTTCTTGTATAGAAAAATTACCAAACTTTTGGCAAAATCGCCATTACTCAACCCAGGAGGCTAGCTACGATTGCTTTAGCTCACAGAGTTGCAGAGTAGACCAACTCCAAAATTGCCTAACTTGTTGGTTTTCAAGTACGTCATTAAAGAAAAGACTCACCTACTTCTCTCATAAAGTACTTAACCGACGGTATTTTGCTAAATGAAATGAGTTCAGATTACCTATTAAAAACCTATAGTGTTATAGTGATTGACGAAGCTCATGAGCGAAAAGTAAATACAGACATTCTTATTGGTTTGTTATCTAAGTTAGTTTTAATTCGTTACAATCTTTCACTTGAGGGCAAATGCCATCCATTGAGGCTGGTCATTATGAGCGCAACTATGAGAGTTCAAGATTTTCAAAATAAGACCTTATTTGATTACACAGTTCCTATCATTAATGTTTAGTCAAGGATGTTTCCCGTCACGGTTTATTTTGAAAAGCACACTCCTGAAGATTACAAAGCAGCAGCTATCAGTAAATGCCTTAAGATACAAAAAAAGCTACCCGAGGGAGATGTCTTAGTGTTTTTGACGGGCAAATAAGAAATCCATGAGGTCGCAACTATGCTAGAAGAGGCCTTAGGCAGGGATCATTACGAATAGAACGAAGAAGACCAATAAATGGTCAATGAGTAAGAAATCGCACCAAGTAAACTTCCTCAAAATCATATTATCTACTGTCTTTATTCTTCTTTGCCTATGGCTCAGCAACAAGCTATCTTCAGGCCGACTCCAGCCAACACTAGAAAGTTCATAATCTCCACCAACATCGCGGAAACTTCGATCACTGTCCCTAATATACGCTATGTAATTGATTCAGGACAATAAAAGCACAGATACCACTAGGGAGTATGGAAATGGAGAAAAGGATGGGGAAGCAGAGCCATGGCTTAACAAAGATCAGGTAGAGCTGGTCGTACAACTCATGGTTTTTGCTATCGGCTGTATTCTTCAGCCCTTTATGCCAACATAATGGAGGAATATCCTCTTCCTTAAATCAGCAAGCTACCCTTGGAAGGAGTCATTTTACAACTTAAATCAATAGGGATCCCTAATGTTTATAATTTTCCTTTCCCCACTACTCCTGAGCACGAAAAAATAAAAAATACACTAATCTTATTGCAAGAAATTAAAGCAATTTAGGGTTAAATTTCATAATGGAGCTAATAAACAAAAGTGACAGAGCTAGGAAAAATCTTATCTTTCTTACCTTTAGACCCGAAATTGGGAAAAATCCTGCTAATGGGTCGAAAATAAGGAGTAAAACAGCATTGTCTACTTTTAGTCATTTTGTTGACAGTTTAGTCGATCTTCCTGGATGAAAGCTTCAAATCAAAGCAGAGAAGTGAGATCCCCGAATAGAACTTAAAGGGACGTTATTTGGAGTAAAT
>Ga0316217_10005010_pt1 | contig 13947 bp, 11 predicted proteins | sample 1anoAmetaG_FD_203633 | JGI IMG/M metagenome (GOLD analysis project Ga0316217, IMG submission 203633) | Freshwater microbial communities from Trout Bog Lake, Wisconsin, USA - 1anoA | ecosystem: Environmental > Aquatic > Freshwater > Lake > Hypolimnion/Profundal zone | place: USA: Wisconsin...
GCCAGCCCGCCGCTACGTGAATGGGAATTTGCTCCGGCACTTGCCGCTGCCGGCCACCACCGAGAGCCGGTCTCCCGATACTGGCAGAATGATTGAGGGCAAAATGATGGGGGGAAAACCGCAGTTGAACAACGAATGAACCAAGACACAAAGGCGGGAATACAAAGCAATTTTACCTTTCACCGCCTGCAAAAGCCTTCACCTTCGTTGCTTGGTTGCTTGGTTGTTCAATCCCCAACTGCGGAATTTAAGTTGGAGGTTGAATGTTGAATGTTTGCCCTCCGCCCTCCGCCGTCAGCTTTTAGGTTTCAGGTTTCAGCTTTCAGCTTTCAGCTTTTCAGCTTTTCAGTTTCCCTTCCCCGTCTCCTCCCCAACCTGGTGACATGCCAAACGGTTGGTCTTGCGGTATCTTGTGGCATCACTGAATTCGAAAACATTTTGAAACTGCCAGCCGCGAGACGTCTTCCGGCGTGGGTGAGATGCGCCTCGAACCGTCCAAGCAAGGGGCTCCTGAACCAGCGCGAACCTTCAATCCTCCGTCTTCGGCCTCGAATCTCCCTGGACTGCCCATGGGCAAACTTGTTGGATGTTGGGCGTTGGATGTTGTTGCGAGGCCGACGTTCGGCTGTTGGATGTCCGTCAGGGTTCATGGGAGCGCGGATATTCTTGTCCGCTCTTTGGGGCGGTCGCGGGTGTCCGAACATCTTTGTCGGCATTGGGTCATCGTGGACGCGCGAGCGAACAGGAATGTCCGCGCTCCGGTTCATGGGGGTGCTCATGCTCATCCTCGCGCTGGCCATGCCGGCACCCGCGCGCGCGCAAATCATCTGGGGTTCGCCCGTGGTCATCTCCGGGGACGCCGACGTGTTCACCAACGGCCTGACGGTGTGCGCATTCGATTGGAAGAACACGACGGCCACTGTGAATGGAGTCACGTTCACCGGAACCGCCAGCCTTGGCAGCGCTGGCACCAATGTGGTCTTGGGCGGCTTTACCGCCGACTACACCGGTTACGGCAGCACCAGCAGCTCCTTTGGCGCTTTATCCGCCGCGTATCAAACCGTGCTGGGCGGGGGCGTTTACGTGAATGGCGCCACCGCCACGGTGACGCTCATCAACCTGATCGCCGGGCGCCAATATGCGGTGCAGCTCTGGGTGAATGATTCCCGCGGGCCGGAAAATGGCCGCACGGAGACCGTCACCGGCGGCGGCAATGCGCCCACCCTGAATTACAGTTCCGCCAGCGGCACGACGGCCGGCGGCGTGGGCCAATACGCCCTCGGCGTGTTCACGGCCACCGACACCAGCCAGCCAATCACCTTGTCCGGCAGCGCCTCCACCCAGCTCAACGCCTTGCTGTTGTCCGACGTCACGGCCACGGGGTATCAGCCGGTGAATCCGCCGGCGTTGACCGCGCGGGCCGGGTGGGTGCATTTCAACAGCGCGCAGACGGCGCTGGTTTATTCCAATGACACGCTGGGCAACCGGCTGCCGGATTTTTCCTATGCCGGGTACGCCGGCGGCGGGGTGGCAATCCCCACCAACGCGCCGGTGGCGACGAATTTGAACGCCATTGCCGGCGACAACACCGCCCAAATCCAGGCCGCGATCAATTATGTCTCCGGTTTGACGCCGAATACGAACGGCTTTCGCGGCGCGGTCTTGTTCAGCCCCGGCACCTATCAAATCGCCGGAACCCTGACGGTCGGCGCGAGCGGCGTGGTTTTGCGCGGCTCGGGAAACAATACGAACACCGGCACCGTTCTGCTGGTGACGGGTAATGCGCGAAATGTCATCACGGTGGGCGGCGCCGGGTCATGGTCGCAAACGAATGGCACCTACATCATCACCGACGGCTATGTGCCGCTGGGCGCCACCAGCTTTCACCTGGGGAACGGTTCGAGCATCGTTTGGGGCACCAACGTCACCGTCTCCGCCGACACCGATGTCTTCACCAACGGGATGATGTTATATGCCTACGATTGGAATGGCGCCAGCGTGACCGTCAACGGCATTAACTTCACCGGGACGTCCAGCGTGAATGCCGACACGAACGTGAGCGTCGCCGGCATCGGGGGGCCTTATCAAGGATTCACTTCCACGCAGTCTCCCTTCGGCACGTTATCCTCTGCCTACCGGACCCTCTTGACGGGCGGAGATTATGGCGGGGCGGTGACCGCCACGGTCACCCTCAACAATCTGACGGTCGGGCGCGTCTATGCCGTGCAGGCCTGGGTGAGCGACCCCCGGGGCGGCGGCGTGGCGGGCCGCACGGAAACCGTCGCGGGCAGCAATATCGTGACGCTGGCTTACAATGTGCCGGCGGCGACCGGCGGGGTGGGCCAATACACGATTGGCGTCTTCACGGCCACTGCCACCAGTGAACCCTTCCAATTGGCCGGCGGCAATTCCACCCAGTTGAATGCCCTGTTGGTGTCCGATGTCACGGCCACCGGTTATCGGCCGGTGAATCCGCCGCCGCAAACGCCCGCCCTGACGCTGGCGGTGGGGAATACGATCATCGTGCAGCGTCCGCAAACGCAGCCTTGGATCAACGCGATTGGCATGAACCTGCTGACCAATCCCTGGACTCCCGGCACCGGCTTGGAATTCGAACGCCAGATCACGGCCATCAACGGCAACCAGATCAGCATTGATGTGCCGCTGTGCAATCCCATCGAGCAGACTTGGGCGGTGGGACAGGTTTTCCAGGTGACCGATGCCAGCCGCATTCAGCAGGTGGGCATCGAAAATCTCTGCGGCGCGGGGCAGATCGCGGATTATCCCAGCAATATTCTCACCGGCACTTTTGTGGTGTATCAAAATCTCAAGAACGGCTGGTTTCGCAACGTGCTGATGTCGGGCTGGGGCAATGGCGTGAGCCTGAACGGCGGAGTGAAATGGTGTACGGCGCAGGACTGCCAATATGTGAATCCCGCCACCGGCACCGCGTCCGCGGCTCCGGCGGCGTACACCATTGGCAGTGCCTGCGCCCAGTGCCTGATGCAGCGCTGCACGGCCGACGGCCCGTATTATCACCTCATGGTCACGCAGGCGGGCACGCCGGGGCCGGATGTGTTCTTGAACTTTACGTGCAGCGGCACGCATTACAACGGCGGGCCGCATCAGCGCTGGGCGGCGGGAGCTTTGCACGACAACATTGTGATGGCGCCCGACAGCCAGGGCGGTTACACGCCCTATCTGGCCATCAACAACGCCGGCAACGAAGGCAGCGGACATGGCTGGGCCGCCGGCTTCAGCGTCCTGTATAATTGCCAGGTGCCGCAGTTCCAGTTGGAGGAGCCAACCACCACGACGAATCATTACAATTGGACCATCGGCGGCCTGGGCTCGGCCTATGGCTACAGCGACAACGGCATCTACGACACTTTGGGCAGCATGGTCAGCCCGCATAGTTTGTACCTCGAACAACTGCGGGAACGTCTGGGCGGCGCCGCGGTGGAAAACATCGGCTACCCGCTGTTCACCGTCACCAGCGCGCCGTCCGCGCAAAGCCTGGCCCCCGGCACGAATGCGGCTTTTGCCGTGACGATCGGCGATCCCTCTTTGATGGACACCAGCGTGGCGTTGAGCGTGAGCGGATTGCCCGCGAACCTGAACGCGAGCTTCAATACCAATGCCGTGACGGGAGCGGGCCGCGCCACGCTCACGCTGAGCGCTTCCGGCGCGGTCACGCCGGGCAATTACACATTGAACGTGACCGGCGCGAACGCCGGCCTGACCCACACTTCCCCGGTGTCACTCTTCGTGCTGGGCACACCCAGTCTGAACCCGGTGGTGACCGGCCATGCGGGGACGTTTGCCTTCAGTTTCGGCGGCCCGAACGGGCAAAGCTATCAGGTTTTGTGCAGCACCAATCTGTCCCTGCCGTGGACCAACTGGACCGTGTTGACGAACGGCGCCTTCGGCGTCGGCAATAGTTACTTCACCAACCCCGCCCCCACAAACTCCCGGATGTTTTATCGCGTTCGCTCACCGTGAGTACTGCCGAGTGCGTGACATGGACTACGCGCCGGAGCGCGCCCGTCCTCGGGCGCAGCAAGGTGCGAACATGAAGAACGCCTGGTTTATCCGTGAGTCTCAGGTATGCGGACGTTGCTGCGGCCGAGGACGGCGGCGCTCCGGCTCTGTCGTTTATCCCGCCGTCCTATCAACAAGCTGCGGCGTAGCGGCGGACTGGCGTCCGCCGCCATCTAAATAGACTCGACTGCTATTGGCTCAAGCACAACCAGATGTCATGCCTTCTCCGCGAGCAATTCATTCACCTTGGCCATCACCTTGAACGCGTCGGCCACGTAAAGCACATCCGCCTTGCCCCGCGCCCAGCCGCAATTGGGGTCCAGACTGATGGCGCGGCGTTCATTGATGAACCGCCAGCCCACCGTGTGCGGCTCCTCGCCGTGACAGCACGTGCTCAGGCCTTTGGCATGGCGCGGGGTGGCCCCCGTCTGGCCCACCTGATTCAGGTGCGACAGAAACGGCAGCACGGACTGGCCTTCGCCGCTCAAGTCCACCAGCGATTTGCTGCTGCCCAGTGACGCGCGCGACTTGTTCAGGAAATTGAGGATCAACTTTTCCGCCTCAGCCACATGCGCCTGGCCGTCGGCCTGTTTCTTGGTCCAGCCCGCGCCGGTCACGAACAGCAAGGGCGAGTCGGGACGAATTGTCTGCGCGTCCGCCTTCGGCTCGCGCAGGCCGGTCACCGTGGTGCGTTTGGCGGCCTCGGGCAGGACCACCGCCACCGGCTCCACCGTGACGGTGCCACCGCCGCAATCGCACGCCGCCTGGCTACCGGGGTCAATCCCGATGATCCACGGGCGTTGCGCCCGCGTGAGCGTGCCTTCCATGCGCTGACGGTAGTACCAGCGGTGCAGGGAGATTTTGCCGTCCGCCGCCGCCACCTCCGTGACGTGCGTGTCGGCGCAGCCACCCAGCCGTTGGGCCACGCCGGACAACACGCGCGCCCAGCGCGCGGTCGCCGCCGCCACCACCACCGTGGCCTGCGCCGCCCGGCAGATCGCCTCCACCGCGGCCGCGTCCGTGGCATAGCGCGCCTGGGCAAAGTCCGCGCCGCTGACCCCGAAATACTTGGTGGCCGGACAATCCCCAATGGCATTGGCCGCCGCCTGGACCTGCTCGCCGACCAGGCCGACGACGTATTGGGAGCCGGCGAGCGCTTTATGCAGCGTCGCCGCCGCGTGCATGGCTTCGCGCGCCGGTTTGGCGAGCGAGCCGTCCGTTTCCGTGTGCAGAAGAACTAGTATTGTTTCCATAATCTATTGTTTGATCCATTCCACAATTGCCTGGGCGATGGCCTCCGGCGATTGGTCTTTTATGATTTGCGTTTCGCGCAACTGTTTGGGCAAGGCCACCGCCGTGAAACTCAAGCCGGCGCCGGCCAATTTCACCGGCTTGGCCTTTTGCAGCGCCGGCATGACCGTGCGCATGTTGACCATGCCCACCTGCGGATTGTTTTTCGGTTCCGGCAAATTGCCGGTCGCCCAGCCGAGCAACGCCGGCGCGCCCGCGCACTTGGACACCTGATGTTTGCCGCCCTCGATGCGTTCGAGGATTTCCAGCGAGCCATCGGCGTTGGCCGTGAGCTGATCCACGCCCTGAAACTGGTCCAGAATGCCCAGGCGCTCGCCGACCATCTGGAGCGTGGCCCCCGCGCCGCGGGAAGCCGATTCCCAGCCGCCGAAAACGAGCAGCCGGGACTGGTCGAGGCCGGGGATGGCCAGAATCGCCTCCGCCAGCGCCGCGGCGGTTTCCGTGGCGTCGGTGAAACCGCTGGCCGGACCGTCGAGCGCCACCAGCTCGAAGGGCACTTTTTGGGCGACCGTCATCATCACCTGTTGCAGCTTGGCTTTCGGCCCGAGGCTGACGAGCCAGACTTTGCTGCCGGGCGTGTTTTTGGCGAGGTTCGCCGCTTCAAACAGCGCGTGGCCGGCCCAGGGATCAAGGACGGCGGGCAGCATCATTTCATTTTTCAACGCCGGCCCGGTGGGCGAAGCGACGGGTTCCAGCGTCTGTAGCGGATCAGGCACGATGCTGCCGCAGACAACAATTTGATAGGCTAGGCTCATAAATTCTTGGTTTCTGGCAATGTTCTTATAAAAAACGGACATCTACCACGTTCCGAACACGTCGAAAGTCCTTGTCCTGCGTGGCAATAGCCAGATTGTTCTCGTGTGCCACGGCGAATTGATAAGCATCGTCGAAGTCCAAACCGTGCTGTGCGTTGACTTCGGCCAGTCGGGAATAGCCAGCTTCGCTCAACGAAAGAACGTTGAATTGCGGCGGGGTGTCGGCTGTAAATTGGTTGAACAATTCTGGGCGCTTCTGGCGGAACAAAAGCACGCCGATGGAATGGAGGGTGAAGTCGGAAATCCAAGCCGCGTTTTGCTCGTTCTGCAAGAAGGACTCGCATTTTTTCCGACCTGCCTGGTTAAGCAGGATTTCCAGGAAAATGTTGGTGTCCACCAAGCAGTTCATCGCAGCCGGTTGATGTGGTGCTGCAATTCGACGGCGGAGAACTGGTCTCTCAAATCCGCCAAGCCTCCCGCCCAACCAAATTTGAAACGGGGCTTTGCGGAGCGCGTGGATTTCGTCGGCGTCGTCTGCGACAAAAACTCAATGAACGTCTCCACCTGCTTTTGCGCTGGGACGGGCAACGCTTCGTATTTGGCGATCAATGTGTCTTTGCTCATGGCAATCTTGAAATCTAGCGCCAAGCCTGGCCGCTGTCGAATGAGAAAAATGAGTTTGAGTCAGAGTTTGAGACAGAGTTTGAGAAGGGCTTTGCCTGGGCCGGGTTGGCATGGTATCATTTGCGTATATGCTGACTGATTAGCTTATCTGAACCCTCATATCGGTTTTCGTCACCTGTTTGTAACCTGGAATTAACCTGGCCGCCTTTGCTTTTTGGCCGGCATAAGCTAGATTTTGACATGGTCCCAAGGATATTAATTGTGGATGATGAAAGCGACTTCATCGAGTTGTTGCAGTACAAACTCGCCGGGCACGGCTATGAGTTGATCGTGGCCAATGACGGCGTGCATGCCCTGAGCCAGGCGCGGACGCTCAAACCCAGCCTCATCCTGCTGGACATCCTGCTGCCAGACCTGGACGGACTGTCCGTCTGCGAGATCTTGCGCCGCCAGCCCGGCACCAAAAAAATCCCGATCATTTTCATGAGCGCGCTATCCAGCGACGTGACCCGGCGCACCGCCACGATGCAGGCGGACGATTTTTTCACCAAGCCGCTGGACCTGAACCGCCTGGAAAAACGCATCGGCGAGCTGCTGAACCCCGGCGAACCAAAGGTGAACTGAGGTTGGGGAGCGCCGCCAATCCGCTCCGCCATGTTCGCCATGCTTGACACCGCGGCGCGCAAACCGCATTTTCTTGTGATGGTTTGTTAATCACATCATTAAATGAACGCATCACACAATTTATTTGGCACGTTGCAGAGCTTTGATCTCGGCCACGGCCACCATGGAAAATTCTATTCGCTGCCCGCCTTGGAACAGGCCGGGGTGGGCCCCATCTCCAAACTGCCCGTTTCCATCCGGCTCGTCCTCGAATCCGTCCTGCGCAATTGCGACGGCAAGAAGGTGAGCGAGGCGAACATTCGGGAGTTGGCCAACTGGCAGCCGGCGGCCGCGCGCACGGCGGAAATCCCGTTCGTGGTCGCCCGCATCGTGCTGCAAGACTTCACCGGAGTGCCGCTGCTGGTGGATCTGGCGGCCATGCGCAGCGCCGTGGCCAAGCTCGGCAAGAATCCGAAGATCATCGAGCCGCTGGTGCCCGTGGATCTGGTGGTGGACCACTCCGTGCAGGTGGATTTCGCCGGCAGCGCGGATGCCATGGCGCGCAATCTGGACCTGGAATTCACGCGCAACCGGGAGCGCTACCAATTTTTGAAATGGGGCATGCAGGCATTTGACACCTTCAAGGTGGTGCCGCCGGGCATCGGCATCGTGCATCAGGTGAATCTGGAATACCTCGCCAAAGGCGTGCTGGAAGCGGACGGCGTGTATTATCCCGACACCCTCGTGGGCACGGATTCGCACACCACCATGATCAACGGCCTGGGCATCGTGGGCTGGGGCGTCGGCGGCATCGAAGCCGAGGCGGGCATGCTCGGCCAGCCGGTCTATTTCCTCACTCCCGACGTCGTAGGCGTCCATTTGACCGGCGCCATCCGCGAAGGGGTCACCGCCACGGACGTGGCGCTCACGGTCACGCAACTGCTGCGCAAGGCGAAGGTGGTGGGCAAGTTTGTGGAATTTTTCGGTCCCGGCGCCACGGCGCTGCCGCTGGTGGACCGCGCCACGATTGCGAACATGGCGCCCGAATACGGCGCCACGATGGGCTTTTTTCCGATAGACGCCGAATGCGCGAATTATCTCCGCGCCACCGGCCGCAGCGAGGCGGCGGTCAAGACCTACGAAAATTACTATCAGGCGCAGGGGCTGTGGGGCATTCCCAAGAAAGGCGAAATCGCCTATTCGCAGGAATTGGAGCTCAATCTGGCCACCGTGCTGCCCAGTGTGGCCGGCCCGAAGCGTCCGCAGGACCGCATCGAATTGCCGCGGTTGAAAAGCGAATTCATCGCGGCCTTCAGCAAGCCGGTCACGGAAAACGGCTTTGGCATGAAGCCGGAAGAGTTGTCGCGCTCGGTGCATGTCACCGCCGGCGGCGAGATTCATCCGGGCGGCGGCGACCAAAAAGCCGGATCGGTCAAGAGCGAGCGGGAAATGGCTTCCGAACATCCCACGCCCGATCCGATCCACGCCCGCGCCCCGCGACTGGACGGCAACGTCCGCAACGGCTCGGTGCTCATTGCGGCCATCACCAGTTGCACGAATACCAGCAATCCCTCCGTGATGCTGGCCGCCGGCCTGCTGGCCAAAAAGGCCGTGGAACACGGGCTTACCGTGAACGCCACCGTCAAGGCGTCGCTCGCCCCCGGTTCCCGCGTCGTCACCGAATATCTGGCCAAGACCGGCCTGCAACCGTATCTGGATCAGCTCGGTTTCAACCTGGTGGGCTACGGCTGCACCACGTGCATTGGCAATTCCGGTCCGCTGCATCCGGCCATCGAGGACGCAGTGGTCAAAAACAATCTGATTGCCGCCTCCGTGCTCTCCGGCAACCGCAATTTCGAGGCGCGCGTCCACCAGAACATCAAGGCGAATTTCCTCATGTCGCCCCCGCTGGTCGTGGCCTTTGCGCTCGCGGGCCGGGTGGACATTGACCTGGCCAACGACCCGTTGGGCACCGGCAAAAACGGCAAGCCCGTGCACCTGCGCGACCTCTGGCCCAGCCTGCGTGAAGTCCGCGACCTCATGCAGGCGGCGTTGCAGCCGGACGTCTTCCGCAAGCTGTACCAGGATTTTGCCGCCCAAAATCCAAAGTGGAACGAGATCCCCTCGAGCGCCGGCAACGTGTATGAATGGGACCGCAAATCCACCTACATCCAGGAGCCTCCGTTCTTCGGGAATTTCGCCCTCGGCGCCGGCAGCATCCAGCCCATCAAAGGCGCGCGGGCGCTGGCCATTTTCGGCGACAGCGTGACCACCGACCACATTTCGCCCGCCGGCTCCATCAAAAAAACCTCGCCCGCCGGCAAATATCTCATCGAAAACGGGGTCACACCCGAGGACTTCAACAGCTACGGTTCGCGCCGCGGCAACGACCGCGTGATGACGCGCGGCACGTTCGCCAACGTCCGCATCAAGAACCTGATGCTGGCCGGGCAGGAGGGTGGCGACACCCTGCTCCAGCCGGAAGGCAAGAAGGTATCCATCTACGATGCCGCCATCGAATACCAGAAGCGCGGCACGCCGCTCGTGATCCTCGCCGGACAAGAATATGGCACCGGCTCGTCGCGCGACTGGGCGGCCAAAGGCACCAACCTCCTCGGCGTGAAAGCCGTGGTGGCGCAAAGCTTCGAGCGCATCCACCGCAGCAATCTTGTGGGCATGGGCGTGCTGCCCCTGCAATTCAAGGACGGCACCACGGCTCTCAGCCTCAAGCTCGACGGCTCCGAGAGCTACGACCTCGTGGGCCTCGACGCCAGTCTCCGGCCGCAGCAGGACTTGACGCTCCAGATCACGCGCAAGGACGGCGGGGTGGAGCAGGTGCCCGTCCGTTGCCGCATTGATACGCCCATCGAGATTGATTACTACCAGCACGGCGGCATTTTACCGTTTGTGCTGCGGCAGTTGGTGGCGTAGGGGCGGAGCGCCGAGCATTGCTCGGCTCGGAGTACGAATTCATGCGCGAATGGAAGTCAACGGCACGATGCCGGGAATTCCACTTTGCTCACTTTGCCCAAAACTCGAACGAGGGCATGGCTTTTTTTTTGGAGCGCCAAGCATTGCTTGGCACGATGGGGATGTGGTTTAATTGGCTCATGCCGAGCAATGCTCGGTGCTCCTATGACGCCAAGCAACCAGCCGCCGCTCACCAAGCGCCGATACCTGCGCGAGTTGGTTTACCAAAAGAATAGATGGGACGAACCGATCTCCGACGAGGACAAGGCCAATGGCTTTCTCGGCTGGCACGAACGCGGTTATCTGCCTCACTGCGACAAACCGGGATTGGTCCAATTTATCACACTGAGGCTTATTGATTCGCTGCCCGCTTCCCGCCGAAGCGAATGGGAACATTTGATAAAAATTGAACATCTCCGGGAGCGCCGCAAGCAATTAGAAACATACCTCGATCGTGGGATTGGCGAATGCTGGCTGCGCATCCCGCAAGTCGCCCAATGTGCCGAGAATGCCATCCTTTTCCACCATGGTAAACGCTGCGAACTACTTGCCTGGTGTGTGATGCCTAACCATGCCCATGTGCTTGTCCACGTTTGGGATTGGCCGCTGGCGGAAATGTTGCAAAATTGGAAGTCCATTTCGGCAATTGAGGCGAACCGTGTTCTGGATCGTAACGGCATGTTTTGGCAGCGCGAATACTGGGACACGTTCATGCGGGATAAAGAGCAGGAACGTAAGGCAATCCGCTATATTGAGAATAATCCGGTGAACTCAAGGTTGTGCCAGACGCCGGAAGCGTGGATGTTCAGCAGCGCGCGGTTCCGGGATGAAAATCGGCGGTTGGTGATTCCACAGAGAGAAAATGTGAAAGATAGAGGATTTCGTCGAGCCGGGTCGGAGACCGGCGCTCCAATGTTCGCATGACTGCCCCGATAATAATTCTGGTCTGATGGGAAAGCCGGTTGCATTCGCGGCGCAAAAGGCTGGAACAATTGTCGAAAGAACTCTATAGAATAGAGAAAACATGAACGGAAGAAAACATCACCGCAGCGGGCCAGAGGCCGGCGCTCTGTTTGAATCGAGCCAGACTGATTTCCACGAGCCGGGTCGGCGACCGGCGCCCCGGAGCCGCGCGCCGCAGGCGGGCTTGCCCGAGCGCATCATCACCGCCAGCAGCCGGGAGAATCCGGCGGACAAGGTGTTGCGCGAGCAGCTCAAAGCGGAGCATGATATCATGCCGTCGGATATGCGGGCCGTGGCCCAGACGGTGTTCAACTATTTCCGCTGGCGCGGCTGGCTGGATCTGGCCAGCCCGTTGAATCTGCAAATCCGCAAGGCGCGCGAGCTCGCCGCCAATTTCATCGCCAGCCCCGAGTCGTTTTCCGACGCCAGCCTCGTCGAGCGCGCGGTGCCCGACTGGGTGCGCGTGGAAATGGACGTCACGCCCGCCTGGGCGCGGGCGATTCAAGCCGAACCAAGGCTCTGGCTGCGCGCCAAGCCCGAACAGGGCGCCCGGCTCGTGGAAAAGCTGGGCGCGGCCAAGCTGGAGAAAACCCTGCTGCCGGACGCCGTGCATTATAAGGGCGAGGAGGATTTGTTCCGGCGCGATGAATTCCACGCGGGCGAATTCGAGATTCAGGACCTCGCCTCGCAGGCCGTGGGCTGGCTGTGCGCGCCGCAGCCGGGCGAAACCTGGTGGGACGCCAATGCCGGTGAAGGCGGCAAAACCCTCCATCTTTCCGCCTTGATGCAGAACAAAGGATTGATCTGGGCCAGCGACCGCATGGCATGGCGGTTGAAAAACCTTAAACGCCGCGCCGCCCGCGCACAGGTCTTCAATTTCCGCGCTGCTCCGTGGGACGGCGCCGCCAAGTTGCCGACCAAAACGAAGTTCGATGGCGTGCTCGTGGACGCCCCATGCAGCGGAGTGGGCACCTGGCAGCGCAATCCGCACGCGCGCTGGACCGCTACTCCGCAGGACGTGCAAGAACTCGCAGCCATTCAAAAGCGGTTGCTGGCGCACGCCGCCCCGGCCGTGAAACCCGGCGGCAAATTGATTTACTCCGTGTGTACGCTGACCCGCGCGGAGACGAGCGCAGTGGTGGACGATTTTAATGCCCGGTTTGCGGCGGAATTCGAGCCGCTGGAATTGCCCGGCCTTCCCGCCAGTCAGAGCCTCTTCGCACCGGCTCCCACCCTCACGATCTGGCCGCAGGATTTGGGCGGCAACGGCATGTTCATCGCCGGCTGGCGGCGCAAGCCGGGTGGAATCGAGAATAGGGGCGGGGACAGCTTGTCCCCGGCGTCAGGTTTCCAAAGCTGAAAAGGTGGGGACGGGCCGTTCCCACCCCCGTTTCCGCGCATTCTTGAATCCGCCCTGCGGCGCAAGAAAAATTGAAAATCAGGGCTTGAATTTTGCCGGGACGCGCTCACAATCGCGGAAACCCTTAAAGCCCATGATCGAACTCAAGGTCTATTGCGATTGCGGCCAGAAATACAAGTTCGACGTCGAGCCGGTCAACGGCCAGATGCCCTTCACCGTGGCGTGTCCCATTTGCCGCCGCGACGGCACCACCAAAGCCAATGAACTGCTCCAGCAGATGGCCGTGTTCAAGCAGGTCGCGCCAGCGCCTTCGGCTGCACCCGCGCCCATTGCCCCGCCGCCGATTGGAGCGCCGCCACCTGCGACGGTGAGAATGCGAGTGACCATGCCGGCTCCCGCTGCGGCGCCTGCGCCACCAACAGCCGATACCCCCCCGCCCATCAGTGCTCGTCCGCGGCTTGGCGCAGCCGGGCGGGCGGCGGCCACCGCAACCGGACCCGCCAAGCAAGCCAGATCGGCTGTCAAGGCCATCCCCACTGGCTCTGACGCCGAAATCCGGATGTATATCGCCAAACAACAAACGGAGGACGGCCAGGCGCCCAAACTGGAGACGATCAGCAACGATCAAGTGAAGCAATTTCGCGAAACCGAATTGACCAACTATCAAGCCCTTGCCAGCGGTCAGCTTACCAAGGAGGCTTATTGGGCAAAAATTGGCTTCGATCCCAAAGCCGCCAAAAAAATCGTGGCGACCGGGGAAAATGCCGTCAGTGGATTGGTCCTGATCATCGCCGTGCTCAAGGCCGGGATAATCTCCATGCTCGCCGGGGCCGGTCTGGCTTTCAAGCTCAGCGCCAACGCCTAGCTATCCCAGCAGCAAGGATGGCGGCGATCTCGTTTACGGCCATGTGCTCTGGAATTGGAGTTTTTGACCCACCACATTCCTCCGCAATCATAATCCAGATTGCCCGCGCCGAATCGCCAGCGGCGCTTTTGACCATAGCCCGCAGTTGCAACTGCGGGCGCGGAGCCCGGAACCGTAACTCGTCCCAACGGGACGGTGGAGGTTCATTCCTGCCTGCCTTTGGCAGCTTTGATGCGGACAGATTCAGCCGCCCCGCCGGGGCGAATGGGGTTGGTCGCCCGCCACCCGCAGTTGAAACAGGTTTCTTTGAGGGGTAATTTATTGGACAGGATTGCAGACCAGCAGGGATAGTTGAGGGTATCAGTCGGCATTGTGTCTAAACGAATGTGGCGCAGTATTTCATCCTCGATCTTTTCAGTCGTTTTATAGTGCCATCAGGCCGCCATATATTATTA
>Ga0316217_10005011_pt1 | contig 13943 bp, 9 predicted proteins | sample 1anoAmetaG_FD_203633 | JGI IMG/M metagenome (GOLD analysis project Ga0316217, IMG submission 203633) | Freshwater microbial communities from Trout Bog Lake, Wisconsin, USA - 1anoA | ecosystem: Environmental > Aquatic > Freshwater > Lake > Hypolimnion/Profundal zone | place: USA: Wisconsin...
TCATATCGTCATTAATGATTATAGAGCTTATGTGAAATTAAATACTGGAACTAATTTCAATCCTGCAATTTAAATTACATAACCAGATGAATAGACTTCTTTCCCTCTAGAAACAGATAGGCAGCCCTTCACCGCAACCTGCCTTCAAATACACTTCAAATGAAGGTTGTTTGACCTACTAACAGCGCAAGTTCTTTGAAATTAATGGATTTCTAGTGGTGCCCAGATTCAAAACTATGGATAACCAACATTTGAAAGCTAAAAACGGAAATATTCTCTCTAGAGTGTACAAATATGTTTATTTAGTTGCGATTCTATTAAAAAAGAGCAAACATTGGAAAAAGAGATAGAAACTAGTTTTGAGAAAGTTGGAGCCTTACAAAAAGAGATTTAGAAACATTAATTATAGCTTCAAAAGCTTTAAAATAAGCTACTTTGTCCTGAACTCATACCATATCTCCAAAACTTCTGCAAAGAGAACAAACATACTTTTTATCAGGTTTATACGCCGAAATCTCAAACTTTTGCAATTTTAGAGAAAACTTCTTCCAAATAACCTTATTAGCCTAAGGGTCCCATCAAAGTCAGCAGTGTAGTGCTTGGAATGTTTGCCTCTGAAGACAGCACATAACTCAGTGAAGTTCTCTATGTCTATCCTGGTAGCCATAAGAGGCAGGAAGATTGCAAAGGAACATAAGAGAAGTCAGACTGGTAAGATCTGGAAGATAGATACTATCAGCTGAATGCCTAAGTGAGATTATAGATGAAAAAAGGAGATCTTGTATTTTTACATTCAAATCTAGAATACATTATAGAAGACAAGAGGCCTGAGTACTTTAAGAGATAGATTTTCTGCCAACTCTAGCTGCGAGAATTCTCATCGGCTCCGTTAGAGGAAGAGAAGGGCAAAAAGAAGGAAGAGCTTGGCTGTGATCGGATTTCCACAGAAAAGAGTAAAAAGCAAAATAACGGTAAAATGCCAGCAAAAGTAAAATAGACGAAAAAGGGCTCCATTTTGATTCACTAAGTATGTTTTTCTAACAAGATTAAGATATCATGAGTAATTTAGCCAAATTTAGCAGAATTCATCACATTTTCAACTGTTTGTTATCCCCACAATAAAACCTTCTTACTACTATCTCACAATCTAACACTTGTTTCCTTGAAATCTGGCATAATCTATGGTTGAACTTTTATTCAAAGAATCTAGATAACCCTTTTCCTGAGCGCAGATTTGACTGTTACGGTCTGCTATAGCTTTGGTTGTTGCCAAATGTATTTTAGCGTAACGTTATTGAAACTATTTCTAAATGAGTACTTATATTAATTGGTTCTAAGAAATCTATAATTCAAAAATTTAGAAAAATATGAGCAATATCAGCATGCAGAACTTGTAAACCAAATTTGTGGCCTTGAAAAACAAACTTAGTAAACTCCATACCAACAAAACCTCATCACTAACGCCTCTTACCAAACTTCTTCCCCAACGAAACTGTGTCATTCATTGGATCTATCATGCTCAAAAAGCCTTGTCTTTCAGCAGAAGTAGTCTGTTCCTAGGAATTGCACTTCTTGATAAGCTCTTGATTTGCGGACTCACCTTAACTGACTCCAACTGCTAGCTTATCGGTGGCACACTTACGCTGCTCATTACCAAATTCAATGAAGTTTATCCAGTAACAGTGAGGAAGCTTCAAGGACTTTCAACCAACTGCATTAGCCTTGAAAGATATGTCTAAACCTAGTCAATCATTTTGCACTCGCTTGGATTTGACCTATCGCCAGAGAGTCGCGTTTACTAGCATTTGGCTGAACTGTAATCAAAACTTGGAGAAGATTCCGAAGAGATAATCAAAACGGCCGTTGTAAATCCTGCAATTGCGTTTAAGCTTGGAGAAGCAGCGCTAGTTACTGCGATTGAATCAATGCATAACGGCGGATTGACGGAAAGAACCAATGAAACAAGGCTTTCATGGGAAACTTCAGAGCTGAGATCTGAACTGCTTAGATTGAACTCGCACTGCCCAAACACTAGGATTGTGAGCCCCCAAAGGGCCTGATCGATTTTACATTATATTGTTCGCACTTTTATTTTGGAGTACTGCAGATTAATTAATATAGGTTTAGATTAATAATCGATCAATTGAGTTGTATGGGGAACAGAGAGCAGAGTCGTGGCGATGATTTCAACAAGATGATAGCGGAGATGAGAAAGGACCAGTCGCGGCGGGTAAACATTAACCCTGAGAAGGTATTTGACAGCCTACTCAGAAATATCTATCCTTAATGAAGGAGTCCTTGGCAGCCACCAGGCTACCCTAAACCCTTAAAACCCTGATTTATGTCACTCTCTAGGATAAAGTAAGCGAAGTAGAGCTCATTGAAACCGTGACCTGCATTAATGCGCTGAGAAATAATTAGTTTGAGGCAAGCATTGCTCGTAAAAGTTTGATAACTGAGGTTCGAATATTTCGACAAAGGATAAACCTGAGTCAAAGTACGTGAAAATAAACTTTGGCTAGAATTTCATCAAAAAAATCCTTGGAAGATTTCAACAACCATCTGCCGATTAACTGGAAACTTCTTCCTAAAATAACTTCAAAACGGGTCCAAGGACGAACCGCGCGAGATCCAACACATAGACCAAAAGTTGCCTCAACTCTGAAGACTTAGAAAGCTAGCGCAAGTAGAGATTGAAGATTATTATTCAAGTCATGAAGAAAGAACTCAATCGCATAACGCACCCTTTCGGCAAGCTAAACAAAGCCTTTGCAGAGTACATCTAGGGGAATTCTTAATAGTTTGCGCACAAGAAGAAGAAAGAAGAAATCTACTAAAAGGCAGCACAAAGACTTATTATAGATTGGTGTGCTTATCTCTAGATGTCTTGCATGGCGCCCTACAAAAAATGGATCATGTCTTACACTGAGTTGGAGGAGGGAAAGTATGCCAACTGGATAAGAAATCTGCTTTTGCAAGAAATATGGGCTGTCAATAACGGATACTTGTTTCTCATGCTCACTACTGTGATTCATAGGTGCAAAAATGATATTCAGGTGGACCTCAAAGAACTACAATAGTCAGCTGCCTTACTAACTCCTTCTCTCTTTAGCATTGACCCCAAATTACAAATAGAAGGACATTTCTTCGATTCTATCTATGAGATGTCTGAAGTGTGTGGGAAATATAGGCCTTAGCAGATTCTATCTCAGCTTTAGACAGTGAAAAAGCGAGTATGTACAGATATAGATAACTATCATCGACTGGTTGAGCTTGGGTAGGTTTATGAAATCGATTCTGATAATATTTTAGGTATTGTTGCTTATATTTTATGCAAAATTGCCAGCAAAATCGATTAAATTCATACACATCTTATTTTTTTGAGGATTTTGTATGGAGAAAAGGTCTACTATTCGCTTGGACTCGGAAGCTATATGCTAAGTACCATATTTGGAGCTATTTAGTTCTTGGAAGGCACACATTTTCACTAGATTTTGAACGAGAAGAAGAACAAGCAAAAACAGCCACAAATCAAGTACAAAACCGAACAAATTTGTTTTTCTGAAGCCAAAGTGCATTCTTAGACAAAAGTTGGAACTAGTGCCCAGGGTGAGGGGAGTAGCGCACCTGAAGAAGGCAGTCAGCCGGATAGGCATGAAATGAAGGTCAGCTCAATGCTGGAGCATATCTGAGGAAAATGATTTTTGTGAGTATGTTACTCTTAATTTGATTGGACGATATATAAAGCCAAGGATCTCATTTTTACAGGAGTGAAATAACTTTCTAATTAAATTTAAGCGGGAATGAGTGACTACGAGACAGAAATCCACAACGTACACACGGAGATGGAGAACTTCCTCTGCTCAGTTGCGCGCAAAGAGCCCAGTCCTTCCCAACCGATTTACCTCAGGGTTTAGTATAAAAACGGTCTCAAACTGTACGACAAAGAAAAACATCAATTTAATGTTGAAGAGAGTTTCTTGAGTGCCTTCAGAGATATTTACACTGACAAAAATTGTACTCTTTTCATCATTTAGTCAAAACCGTTCGTCTCCACAATTGGGAATTCGAGCTTTAGTTTGCTGGTAAAAGGTGTCAAAAGATATCTCTTATCTCTGACACAGTCGTCTTCATTGCCTCAAAGAATGTCAAAAAGGAACTCAATGGGTGCTTATTTAAAGTTCAAATTCTCTAAAATGAAGCATCCCTGAAAAACTTTTCCAATGAGCTCAATGGATATTTGAACCGTTTAGGCAAACGTCATGTATGCTCCTATTCATACAACATTGCACAAGAAATGAAATCACTTCTAAGTTTCATCGCAGTGACCCCCAAGGAAATCAAAACCTTCAATTACAAGCCTTACACCAAATCCTAACAAGAACAGCTGGACCCTTTGGCATTTTTGAGTCCTGAAGGCAAGAAAACCTTGGAAAAGCTCCGTCATTTTATCACAAGGCAGCAAGTTTACGAATTCATTGTGGATCAAGAAGTTTCAGAGGAAGCTGTAGTTGAGTTAACAAAGTTGACATTGGGTGGTAAATGATGATTAACTTTTATAGCATTATATCTTCTCTGTAATTATATTTAAATCATGGGTAAGCATCACTAAAATAAGACTAAAAAGTAGGAAGATTAAGCTTATCTCAAAAGCTGCTAAAAGTGTACCAAATTCTTTACAAACCAACAGGCCTACTAATCTCATTTGAAAATGAAGCACTAAGAAGCCTAGGAAAAAGAACCTTCAGATTAAGAGGCTTCTTAAGAGGAAAGTGAAGAGTAAGATGGCAGAGGCTAAAGCCGAAGCAACCCCAAGAAAGGCTCAAAGAATATGCCGATAAGAAATCGAATGCTAGAAATTCAAAGAAACGAACTCTAAGACAACATCTACACGTTTTTAGGATAACTAGGAGAGAAAAATGTAGAACCTACTTCAAACCGAGCTGACATAATAAATTTCGCTAACGAGCAAAAGCTGACAGGTCAAACCAATTACTCAGTTAATAAGGTGATACGCACACCTTATGAAGAGCCCATAAAATGCTCTGAGGAAGTACCTTTGCCTGAGATCTAAAAAAGTAAGCACAAAGATTCCTTACTAAAGCTGAAAAAGTAGCTCTAAATTCTAGAAGCAAAGATAGAATAATAAAGATAAATTTGGTAATTTTAGATTAAAGTAGGTAATTAAGAGACCCAGTTGCCCCAGAATAGGAAGTGATGGACGAATTCAGTCTCATGGACATCAAGAAATTGATACAGAACTACCCGAAAAGAAAAATCAACATTTAGACTCCTCATTTTTCGATCTTTTTGCTCTGGATTGGCAGAATTTGCAAGTCTCCTGCCTTCAAAGAGTTTTACATCATTCTGGGAGAATACGTTTCTGAGTTTTACTCAAACGAGCAAAATCGTGTCAAAGGAGAGCAAGCTTATGATCTTTGGAGAAACTTCCAAAAAGAGTTTGACAATAAAAAGATTGATGAAGGACAACTACAGATGCTGAAGATTTTCGACTAAAAGAGCTGTAAAAAGTTTATAGAGTACTTTGTGCAATGGGCGGATATTTTTAGAGCTCTCAGTATTTGATTTCATTCCCTCATAATAGCCAATAAAACTATGAAAGGTATATACTTTAGCCCCTCCAAAACTCAAAGTCCATATGAATAGAGAAAGAAAAAGAGTAGAACTGAAGGTTAGCACTATTTTCTTAATGGTTCAGACATGGGTTTTAAAATGTTGAAACCTGTAAAAGAATTTCTCTGTTTTAAATCAAGAATTTCTTCATAATAAAACTTAATTAGTTACAGTTCCTTCCTTTTCTGTCGAAATCTCAAAGAAAAGCATTTTTTGTTCCACAGATTTTTACAATATCTTCACATAAGATAAAGAAACAAGCATTTTCTGCTACAAAATACTTACAACAAGCTTAACTTTTTCAATGATTTGGTTTGTGGCATTTAAAGTTGTAATAATTTGTATCCTTTTTAGTCAATATGAGAAAGACTTTTACTTATAATTTGATTTTAGAGGATTCGTTAAACTCATGGGAATGACAGCTAGTGGTGAAGCAGAAGGAGTCAATTGCTATGTATGTAACCTGAGGTTGCCGAAAAATGATTGGGAGTTCACTCAATTTCAGAATTACTACTGTTTCTTTTCTCGCAATTAATAAGGATCTATAATCTCTTTCTCATTGACAGAGCAATCTTCAAAGATCATTACTGTTAACAAAGGGACTCCTGTTATCAAGTATTTTCGACCGGTTGGAGAGGATATTCGATACAAGTGTGCTATATGCTTTTCTCAAACTTAGCCTAAGGAGGCACTCAAAGCTCTTGATTTTGAACTACAGGGTAAGGGAATCATAGCTATTCCTCCTGAGAAGGAAAGTCTAATGAAATTATCAGAATCTCCAATGATTTCTTTGATTTCTTTCCATAATACTCGGCTCAGAGGACATCCAAGCGGCTATGTGGACATGACTACCAACAATGAGAATTGGGAAAAGTGGCAAATGGAGTACTTAGATGCTAATCGCTTTTATTTGAAGTCAAGCCATGGTACCTATCTGCGTGGGTTCCCTGATGGTCGCGTAGACTTATCTCCCAACAGGATGGACTGGGAAATTTGGACAAAAGTTGACAATGGAGGCCGCCGTTTTTGGAGATCTTTTCATGGAACTTATTTGAGAGCACACCCAGACGGAAGAGTAGATCTTGCCCCTTAGCCAAAGTAATGGGAACAATGGTTTGAGTGATGTAAATGACAATAAATGAGTTATATTTTTGCAGATTTAAATCAGCCACCTTTGATAAACAATAGCTTCTTTTTTCTTAGCAATAACTCAAATCCTTTCATAATAAAAGACAAAACTATCTTTTTGAGAGCCAATAATTTCAAAATAACTAATTTGAGAGTGAGCTTATTAAAATTAGGCACAAGGGTTTTCAAGGGCCTTTAATAAGATTGAAACTGCTGTTCATATAATCATAGTGTTATTATAGTTACTCACGTGATTCTGATTGCTAATATTGCAACATTTATAATAAAGTTCGATTCAATGAGTATAGAACTAAATAGAATAATACAGGAAAAGAGTATCTTAAGCCGGAGTTTAATAATAATCGTTAAAAACTAACCTAGATGATCAACAATGTCAATAGCCACGATCAAGACTAGATTAACAAAGAGCTATTGGTTATACTTTGTGTCCTAATCAGATATTTCAGATTTCCGATCCTCATGAGCCCAACTATAAAAAGATCTTTGAAAAGCCATATTTGTTCTCATAATACCATACGGATCTGATCAAAATCGCAAACTTGGTCATGGCTATTCTAAAAAACCAAAAATTTCCTAGCTTGCAGTTCTACTTTAAAGCAGGTTGCAGCATCGAAGAAATAAAGCTGAAGGGAGTCCCAAATCAAGAAGGCTTTATGAAGTAAATATAAACCTTCGATGCTTAACTTAACCAATAGGCACTCAAAGATCCATCTGAGGAAGAATCGAAGTTGAAAGCTATTTAAGTTCATCTCAACAAAAACGTCGAAAAGATCTCAACCGTTATATACAAACTATGTGTTGAAGAATATCTCAAAGATATTAAAATGAGGCGTTAGAAAATTGAAATGCAACTTCTTCCTCAAAAGTAAGTGTCTGATAGTTTGAAGAATAAGAAAAGCGTTTAAGTAAGCCAGAAAATAGGCAAAAGGACAGGGCTTATAAAAATAAGCGGCCCTATTTAAATATAGTTCGAGGACAAAGCTTCAACTTAATTGCTTTGTTGTAGAACTTATTTATATGAGAATTAAGTTATTGACGAGCCCGAAACACTCGTTCAATAATACAAAAACTATGGTTATCCTTATAACAAGTTTTTAGGAGAAACTCTGCTCAAAACAATCTGCAGCTTCCTCAACGTTAGAGGTGGTATCATTTATATTGGAATCAAATAATATAATGATACCAAAAAAAGGGTTGTTGTTGGGCAAAAATACACTTAGAATGCCAAATAGGATCTGTTGAAATATTTTCGAGTTCTTTGCGAAAGGATATTACCGAAGATAGTTTTATAACAGCCCTATAAACTCTAATTTGTACCCATAAGAAATTCTATAAGGACAAATGAATGGGTGCCAGGAACATATGTGGCGAGGCTCAAGGTTTAGATGGGAGACCAAGAACACCTTTATTGCTACAGAAATTTAGATGGCCAGGAGATATTCGCTTTCAGGACATAAAACTAAGTGCTGACAAATCGATTGTCACAATAGGTATTAGCTGTCCACAAAAAGCGCCTGTTCGATAAGTAAAGCCGTGTGGGATACCTAAAGCACGAAGGTCCTTGTAAAGCTGTTGAACTAGGAGAACAGCTTTACGAACTCGATTCCTCAGAAAACTAAATCGAGTTACCATGGAACAACAACCCGAACAACCTTATGAATTCCAGCTCTTAAGAGTTTTAAAAAACAGCCTACATTTTGTTTCCTCACTGTTTACTAAATGAGCTGCAGAATTTTCAAACAAAGATCTGCAAAAACGGATGGATCTTTCTAAGCTCAAGGCATGATCAATAGGAGCAATACATATAAATGATCGTAAAATGCTACAACTAAAAGATAGACCTTGACAAAGGAGAGGAAATCATAAAAATTTCACGTTTGATCAACTTTCAAGGTGTCTCTTGGGAATTCATATCCAAACTACTCAGCCGAATTCAAATTACGAAAGTTGGCCATCAAATGTTTAGAATTAATACATTTGATTAGGTTGTAGAAGCCATGGATTTGATGGACAAATAAAGAATCGACTACTAATTCAACTTTTGAACCTAGACAATGATTTCTATTAAAAATTATAAATATTTTCTGTTATAAATCAATATTTTTATGAATCTTTTGCCCCTTTTCTTTAGTTCAAAATCATCTTTTAATAGAATCTTCAGCTTCATAATGATTTTCCCTGATTATTTGTTATTCCAAGTGAGCCTATTGTGATAATTTTACATAATAACAGTATATCTCACTTCATTTTATGACAAAGCAAGCTTAATTACTGAAATACTCAAAAGCATTCCCCAGCAGTTTCGATATGTGATAAATATCATCAAAAAAGATGGCTATTCTTCCCATATCATGAAAAAGATGAGTACTTATCATAATAAAACAAAAGTCATCAAACAAGGTCTTCTTTCCTGATCAAAGTACAATAGAAAGGAATTTCTAGCATCTCTAAAAGTTTTTTGTGGATCATACCTAAATAGATGAGTGATTACCAAAAACAAAAGGTGGTTTTATTATCTTGGTTCGCTTCTTGTTACCTTTCCTTTTGAGAGAACCCAAACAAGACCAATAATCCGTAGAAACTATCTCAGAGTTCCTAAACCCAGCCTAATCTGTGTATTCTTGCGATTTGTTGAAGACAGGAATCCAAAAATCATCCAAAAAGGAACTTTCCTAGCCCATTGCCTAAGTAAGAGTTGATTTACATGGAAAATGGCATCAATTGACTCCATAGAGAAAGTTTATTCAACTTAAATAATAAAAAAGTTGATCATTTCTTCATCAGACTGTAAAAGATAAATTGGGTAGTTACTTTAGCATATCAGTATTTAACAATCCTTGCTTGGTAAAAATTTGACAAACTTCTCATGGATTAATGTAGGATGCCTGAACTTGAATGAACTGTTAACTAGTGAGATATAGTTAGGGTAGTATTTGGGAAGAAGTTTTTACTATATCTCTACATTTCTAAATATCTTGTTTGCTGTCTATTCGTTATCTACTTCAAAGGCTTTTAACCCTGAGTAAGTGAAATTCTTTTCATAGCCTTCAGAAATGCCAGATTTCTTTGACTCCTCAGACAAAAAGTCTTCAATTCTCTTTATACAGTCATAAAGGTGGGAGAACTAGTCTCTGCGACAAGTTTATTCTAACTACTCCTTTTTCAGCTCTTTTAGTAAGTCTAATATGGCGATGCCTGCGGCCAAACATCTAGAAGGTACCTTTTTTTAAAGAGTTTAGGAAAGAGTAAGTATTGAAAGATGCTAGACGACTACAGGATAGGCCTGTTTCCTCCTAGCCGTTTTGTGTGCAATTGTATTCAAAGGTCTTTTTATTTGGTAAATCGTCATTCGTACCTCTTTGCTGTGGTTGACACTCACCCATCTGAACCCAACTCCTTTTATCTTTCTCTAAAGCTAGGGGTCAACGCTTATTCCTTAACCATTTTGGAAATGTACTAAAGAGATCCTGAGTTAGGAGCAGTTATCATGCTCCCAAAGATATTAACAAAGACTTTTGAGGGTAGACTAAATGCTTTCCAAAGTTGACTTAATAGAAAGAATAATAATCTTCCTTTGACTTGCATTTTTGTCAATCGCCAAGACTATTTCTTCGCCATTTTCAGAATTTTGGAAAACAGTAAGTTCTTCATACTTGGACATTTCGACTATATTGTAAAAAGATTGGGAAAATGCGCTTTTTGAGATAGAGTTAACAAAGAATTACTGAAATTCTCCATATTAAATGTAAAGTTTTTTCCAATTACCCATAGGAGGTGAGGTCGGACCTTTCGGAGGCACAGATTTATCTTGACGATTGGGAGATACTTTGTTTTTTTGGATTAGAGGCGTCCTTTTGCTTTACTATTCTTAGATCTACTGTCCCTATTCCTCATTCAATAGCATCTAACAGTACCTAATCCTTTTTAGGATATTCTTTGAAACAACGCTCATTTTCTTGCCCTCAAAGGTATAGTTTAAGAAGAACACATCAGGACGTTTCTGCTAAAAGATATAGACTTACGAAATACGTGTTGAAGTTATCATTTTATAGTCTTCAATGAACTTCGGCATGTAGCTTTTTCCATTCACCAGGTATCTTAGCTTTGTATTACGAGGAAGCAAAGGCTAAATCGACTGTTTCCACTGATAAATACACTAGATGCAGTGAACCGACAGAATTCTCAAATGGTTGATCCTTTCTTAGAAAAGTTTGTTCAGTTTGGCAATATTGAGTTCCTCTTTTTCCCACTGCTTGATTATCTAAGTAATTTTCTAAAGGCAAGATTCTCGGGAATCTATGGAGCTCATGACTTTTTGGACTAAAGAAGTTTGTTTTGTAACTTCTGAGAACTAATGTTTTATATCTTCTAGAATTTTCATGGGATAGTTCTATCTATTGAAGATTTTCGTCATTATCTACATGTGACACTCCGGAATGCCTTTCTAGTACCAAAGTTCTTTCAAATCAGTAAACGCCTTGTTTATGGCTTACTTTTGTCTTTCCTCGTTTTTACGCAAATTTGGTTTATTACTGACTTTGTCTTTATCAGCGAATGTCTACTTTTGTCGAGAGAAGGTTAGTGGATACGCTTAGCTTTGCTGAGGTCGTTTTTGTCATTTCTGCGTTTAAAGAAGCATACCTTTTGTTTGGGATACGCAGTTTATTTTTGAGGTCTAACTACCATCAAAAGTACATTGAGAATGCGGTTAATTCTGGTAGTTATACTAAGGGATTTGTTAGAGATGGAAGCGATCATTCCATCCTATTTCCTGAGTCGGCCGATGGCTTACCTTTTCTTTAATTTTGCTAGCGATAACCATTTGATTGCGAGACTTGCTGCGAGATATTTTTGTGACTGAGTCTTCAGTTTGTGTAGGGTTATGATAATTGTTCCTCATAGCAAATAAATAACTATTTAAATTTCAGTCCAAACTCCCATTATAACGCAATCATACTAATTCTCACTCTAGATTATTTATCAAACTCTCATAATAAATTGATGAACTTATTCTCAAATACTGGCGATCTGGCACGTGGGATGATGAACCTGATGACCAACAACAACTGGAGCGTTGGCAATGAGAAGGAAATCAGCCTACGGAAAAATCTGGAGACCTGCACCTACCCCGATTAGTACCTTTCCCTTCGACTTAGAACTAAGTATATGATCGAGAAAGCTGTCAAGCAGGTCTTTCACGTCTACCCCTTCTTCAACGTCGACATCATCATGTTTAGTACTCCTGCTGCTATCAAGATTAAAAAGGCTTTCCCTGCCGCTATCTCTAACTGAAGGGCATTTTGGAAATCGAGATCAAAGGCAAAACTTGCAAAGTGGATTTCAATATGATGCTCCCGAGCGATTATCCTCGGAGTCCCCCTTTTGTGCGGATTGTGAACCGCAACCCTGACTACAGAGTTGACCCTTTCTACCAATCTTTACAGTCCAAAACTGATAAATCCTCATACATTTTAAACGAAAAACTAAACTCTTGGAAAAACTGGCATCCTTCAAGCAGCCTTGTAAGCGAAATGTTACACAGGTCAACGTCATAATCGAATGCTATGATATCCTCAAAACTCGATTCCCTTTTTCAAAACCTTCCACAGAGAACAGTTACGGGGGCAACAATGTCTGGGGATCAATGTATAACAACAATAACAATAATAACAACAATAATGGTACTTTTGGCTTTGTGAACCCAAATACCGCAAACAACAACAATTGGGGAAACAACAACAACAATAACTGGGGAAATAACAATAACAACAACTGGGCGAATAACTGGGGAGTCAATAACCCTCCCAACAACGCTTGGGGAGGCAACAGTGGCTGGGGAAACAACAATGCAGGGTGGGGTGGCAACAATGCCAATTGGAATAACAACAATAATAACCAGTGGCAAGGGAATGTGGGAGGAATGGGTGGCATTGGAGGCATGGGTGGAATCATCTCCTCAACCCCCGTAAATGCAATCGCTGCTGCCCAGAAATACGTTGGAAAGCAGAAGCAGACTTTAGCACTAATGAATAACCAATATTTGAAGGTTCTTTAGAAAAATCAAGTTTTGGATACAACTAAACAGTCTCTTGAATCTGAAGAGAATAACCTTCGAAAGGAAAGCTTTGAAATGAGCACTTTTTTGAAAAATAATGAACAAAACTCTATTCCTGATTTAACTTCAATAGTCACGCCAACAAACTAAAGATCTTAGCAAGTTTTAGACCTTGTATCCAGTTTAAAAGCACGAGAGGAGTGCATAGGGTTGCTGTAAACCCGATTTTGCAATGAACAGATGTCCTTAGAGTAGTTTATGAAGCAACTGAGAAAAATAGAATAAGCTCGTTTTGAGGAAAAGGTACTTTTGTAGAAATGTATTCATAGTTCTGCTTGATTAGTGTAATTTGTATAATTGTTGATTTCATGATATTTGTTTGACAAATCCCGCAAAAAATAAAAAAGATTATATTTGTTTCAACAAAAGAAAAAAATATGGAACAGTTGAACCCCTCTTTCGGTTTAAGGAATATGCCCCCCATGATACCTCAAGGACTTGGAAACCCTTCTAATCAAGGGTTGATGGCTCCAGGAGGCTACGGCGGCTCTAACTTTAACTCCATTCGACCTCAATTACCTCCCTATTCAAATGAACAAGATTAAAAAAGGAAGGAATTCGCTCGAGGAGTATTCGTGAGTGGCTTTGAAAAAAATGTTTCGACTGCAATGATTCAACACCATTTCAGTATCAAGCCTATCCACGGATTGAAACATCCAATTACAAAATTCAAAGAGTCCAAAGGATTTGCATTCATTTACTATGGCTCAGAAGATGACGCTCTCTATGTCAAGAAAACTCTTGACAGGACCTCCATCCTTAAGGACAAAATCAGAATAACAAGAACAGTCATTTCAGAGAACTTGTCAAAAATGATGTTCAAGCTGAAAACTGTCGGTTACACTTAAAAAGATGTTCAGGAGAATGAAAAGAGATACTTCAATGATGAAAACCTTGAAAAATAAGTAGAAAGGATCATCAGACCTATCTTTGGAACAACTGTTGAAGTCAACAAAATCACCATTCCCCACTCAAAAGCTGACAAAAAGCCTCTCAGATACGCCCGTGTTTTCTTCTACGTGAGTGACGTAAAATAAGCCAAAAT
>Ga0316217_10005012_pt1 | contig 13940 bp, 2 predicted proteins | sample 1anoAmetaG_FD_203633 | JGI IMG/M metagenome (GOLD analysis project Ga0316217, IMG submission 203633) | Freshwater microbial communities from Trout Bog Lake, Wisconsin, USA - 1anoA | ecosystem: Environmental > Aquatic > Freshwater > Lake > Hypolimnion/Profundal zone | place: USA: Wisconsin...
GGCGAAGCGGAGCGGGAGCACGCTGACACTGTCCTGGCCGGCGGATCACACGGGCTGGCGGTTGCTGGTGCAGACGAATCGTCTGGCTTCCGGCATCAGCGCCAACACGAACGACTGGATGACGGTTCCTGGCTCGACCGGAATGGATCAAACCAACATTAACATCAATCCGGTCCAATCGGCGGAATTCTACCGCTTGGTGTATCCGTGAGTTTTTGAACGAGTGGTGGTACTCGGGCAAGGGCCAGGCGGGGTGCCGATTATGATTTGCCGGCACCCCGCAATTACTTGATGGATGTTACTTACAAACGAACGGTGCGGACTATATGAGGCAACGAATGAAACAACCGGCTGCGGCGCGAATCCGCGGCGGTTTCACGCTGATTGAATTGCTGGTGGTGATTGCGATCATCGCCATTCTGGCGGCGATGTTGCTGCCGGCGCTCTCCAAGGCGAAGAAGAAGGGCCAGGCGGCCGTCTGTCTTAGCAACCAAAAACAACTGGCGCTGGCCTGGCAGATGTATTTGGCGGATAATAACGACAACGTGGTGGGTTTCAACTGCGTGTATCCTTGGGAGTGGCGCATTGGCGCGGCCTCCGTTGGTGCGGCGCCGGTCCTGACCACGCCCAGCCCGCCGGGACTCACCGGGGTGGCCCTGGCGACCTGGCAGTTCCAGGAAGGATACAAAGAAGCGGCGCTATACCGCTATGCCCCCAATGCCTTGCTCATTCATTGTCCCGGTGATGTCCGCAATGCTTACACGGCCAACTTTGCTTATGACAGCTATTCCGGGGTGGAAGGATTGAATGGCGGTACCTATGTGGCTGGCTCTGGCAATTCGCTGCCCTTCGACGGCCCTACGCCGATCATGAAGGTCAGCGGCGTCAAGAATACCAGCGCCAGATTCTTGTGGGTTGAGGAGAACGATAGCCGGGGCGACGATGTCAACTCGTGGGCGTTTGACAATATCACGCCAGCCTGGCATGACGCGGTGGCTGTTTTTCATGGCAACAGCAGCACGTTGAGTTTTGTGGACGGCCACGCCGAAAGTCATAAATGGCTAAATGGGCAAACGGTGAAGCTTGCCACCATCGGTTCCGCTGGTACGGTCACGACCGCGGTAGCTCCCAATACCCAGGACATTAATTATATCGTGGCGGGATTCCCTTGCGCGGCGAATCCGTGACCCGGTTTTGACGATCTCGCCGGAACTGGTATCGTTTGTTGAGACGTCATCATGAATTTGTCCAAACCGTTCAGCCGCCTTTTCACGGCGGCGCTAGCCGCCATTGTCCTGGGAATGTCGGCAGCCTTGGCCTTCGGCGCCAGCGGCACGTGGACCAATCTCGCCGGCGGCAGTTGGACCAACAGCGCCAACTGGAGCGGCGGCACCATTGCTTCCGGCAGCGGGAGCACCGCCAATTTCGGCATGCTCAGCCTGACTGCGGCACCCACCGTGACGCTCGACGGCGCGCAAACCATCGGCGGTCTGCTGTTTTATGATGTCGGCAACTCATACGGCTGGACCTTGAACACCGGTTCCAACGGCCCGCTCACCCTGACGCCGGGCACCGGTTCACCCGTCATCACGGTGAGCAACCAGACGAGCACCATTGGTGTGGTGCTGGCTGGCTCGGCCGGCCTCATCAAGCAAGGGGCCGGCACCCTCGTGCTGACCAACGCGAACACCTACACCGGTACCACCACCATCTCCAATGGGGTGGTGACGTACAGCGGCAGCGGCTCCTATGGTGGCGGCAGCAGCGCCAACCTCGCGGTCGGTGGGGCAGGGGGGCGAGGCGTGTTCAATATGAACAGCACCGGGACGGTTATCTTCACGTCCGGCACGTCGTACCTTGGCGGTACCGGTGTTTCCACGGACACGGGCGCGGGTGTGGTCAACCAGACGACTGGCACAGTGGATTTGGTCGCGGCCACCAGCGTCTATTTGACCTTTGGCGCGGGATCGAGCGCCGCCTATGGTGCTTACAATTTGTCCGGCGGGGCGCTTAATATTTCCAGCCCGGCCGGCATTCGTATTGGCTATGGCGGTCTGGGGTCTTATGTCCAAAGCGGCGGCACAATGAGCTGTCCGCGGTATTTTGTCGTGGGAGCCAATAATACCGCCGCCGGGAGTGTGAATAATGGCGTGGCCAGTTTTCTGGGCGGCTCCGCCACGGTTTCCAGCAGCTTCTACATCATCGTCGGCAACCTCAGCGGGGCCACCGGCACACTGAACCTCGGCACGGAGACGGGCGGCACCGCTATGCTCACTTCTGGCGCCACCACCGGTCCGCAGATCGGACAAGTCAGCGGGGCCAGCGGCACCCTGAATCTCAATAGTGGCACCCTGACGATTAGCGGACCGATTGCCACCGCCAGCGGTGGCACCGGTGTCGTAAACTTGAACGGAGGTACGGTCCAGGCCGGAGCGAACAACGTTACGCTGATCAATTCCACCCCCGGCAGCGTCAATGTTTATAATGGTGGAATAATCGTTAATGATCCGGCTGCCTTCACTAACTTGATTTCAGCCCGGCTGCTCGCCACCACAGGCAACGGCATTTATCCATCTGGCGGTTCGCTGGCGATTTCCAGCGGTGGCGGCAGCGGCTACCTCGGCGCGCCGCTGGTCACGGTGATCGGCGGCGCTGGTTCGGGCGCGACGGCGATTGCCACGGTTTCCGGCGGCGTGGTGACGGGTGTGACCCTAACCTGTCCGGGCAAAAATTATCTGGCGGGTGACTATCTGAGTTTTGCTTTTGCTGGCGGCGGTGCGACCACTACGGCGAGCACCTTCTCTCATACGCTGACCGTGGGTGATCTCGCGGCCAATTCCAGCGGCGGATTGACCAAGCTCGGTGCCGGCCAGCTTACGCTGTCGGCTGCGAACACCTACAGCGGCGGCACGCTGGTGAACGCGGGCACGCTCAATGTGACCGCCGATGGCGGATTGGGCTTGGGCAACGTCGCGGTGGCCAACGGGGCGGTACTGGCGTTGAGTGGCGGGGTCACCAATGGCTATCTCAACGCGTCCGCCAGCCTGATGGTGAACACCGGCGCGGTGGTGTGCCTGAATTACGCCGGCTCCAACACCATTTTCGCTCTGTCCACGAACGGAGGCATTGCCTTCGTGTCGCCGGGGACTTATGGCTCGGCCGCCTCGGTCGCTTCCAACACCCTTGCCAATTTCACCGGCCCGGGAGTGCTGAATGTCCTCTCGGCCACGGGTTTTTCGGTGATTGCGTTGTCCTCTGCCAATCCATCCGCTTTTCAACAGTCGGTGACCTTCACCGGGACGGTCACCGGCAACCACGGCACGCCCACCGGTACCCTGACCTTTTTGGACGGCACGAATGCGCTCGCCGCAGTGTCCTTGAACGGATCGGGTGCCGCGTCGTTTACCACAAGTTCTCTCGTACCAGGAAGTCACTCCATTACGGCTGCCTACGGCGGGAATGGCAGTTATCCTCCTCTCACTTCTGCCATGCTCACGCAAGTGGTGAACGGCGGCACGTATCTGTGGAGTGGCGCGGTCAACGGAGCTTGGGACATCAACACCTCCGCCAATTGGACCGTGCTAGGCAACCCGGTGACGTATCAGGATGGAAGCAGCGTTCAATTGGATGACAGTGCCTCGGGAACCAGCGCCGTCATGCTTAGCGCGGCAGTTTCGCCCTCGAGTTTGGTGATCAGCAATAATTCAAAATCCTACTCGTTTGGCGGTAGCGGCGTTCTCGCCGGGGTGGGCGGACTGACAAAGTTGGGCACTGGCATGGTGACCTTAGGCACCTCCAACACCTACACCGGCACAACCTTGGTTGGCGCCGGTGTGTTGGCCTACAGCGGCGGCGGAGCCTACAGCGGTGGCAGCAGCGCTAATTTGCTCGTCGGCGGCGCTGCGGGCGTGGGCGTCTTCAATATGAACAGCACCGGGACGGTCAGCTTTGTTTCCGGCACGCCTTATGTTGGCGGCACCGGTGGTTCCTCGGACACCGGTGCGGGAGCGATCAACCAGACTGCGGGCACGCTGGATTTGGTCGCCGCCAGCGATAATTATTTGACCTTGGGCGCGGGGTCAAGCACCGCGTATGGCTCCTATGATCTGTCTGGGGGAGCACTCAACATTTCCAGCACCTCAGGCATTCGTATCGGCTATGGCGGCTTGGGGTCTTATGTCCAAACTGGCGGCTCGATGAATTGCCCGCGGTATTTCGTCGTGGGGGCCAACAATGCCGCCGCCGGCAGTCTGAATACTGGCGTGGCCAGTTTTCTGGGCGGTTTCGCCACGGTTTCCAGCAGCTACTATATCATCATCGGCAACCGCAGCGGTGCCACCGGCACGTTGAACCTAGGCACGGAGACGGGCGGCTCCGCCGCGATCACCTGTGGTGGCACCACCGGCCCGCAAGTTGGACAGGTTAGCGGGGCCACGGGCACGCTCAACCTCAACTGCGGCACGCTGATAATTAGCGGGCCGATTGCCACCGCCAGCGGCGGCACGGGCATTGTAAACCTGAACGGGGGCACTCTCCAAGGCGGGGCGAACAACACTGCCCTGATCAATTCCACCCCCACCAGCGTCAATGTCTATAACGGTGGCGTGACCATCAACGAACCAGCCGCTTTCACTAACACAATTGCCGCCAGCCTCCTCGCCACCACCGGCAATGGGATTTATCCCTCAGGCGGTTCATTGGCAATTTCCAGCGGTGGCGGTGGCGGCTATATCGGTGCCCCGCTCGTTGCCATTACCGGCGGTTCCGGCTCCGGCGCGTCGGCCATTGCCACCGTCTCCGGCGGAGTGGTTACCAACGTATTCATGACCTGCCCTGGTCAGAATTACGCAGCCGCCGACGTTTTGACCTTCAGTTTCAGTGGCGGCGGGCCCGCTACGCCGGCGCCAGCTTATGTCCACACCTTGCAACCGGGCGACTTGGTGGCCAACGGCGCGGGCGGCTTGACCCTGGTCGGTTCCGGCATTCTCACCCTGTCCGCCAGCAACACTTTTAGCGGTCCGACGGTCGTGAGCAACGGGACGCTCTATGTTAACGGCGCTCTGAACAGCGCCAGTGCGGTTTTTGTCGGCTCCGGCGGTGTGCTGGGCGGCACTGGCAGCGTCGGCTCCGTCACGGTCAACAGTGGCGGCGGATTGGAAGGCGGTCAGGCGGGCGCGGGCGCCTTGACCATGGCGCAACTTACTTTCCTGGCCGATGGCATGATCAATCTTACTCCCGGTACCAACACCGTGCCCCTGACGGTGACTGCCAGCGACGGGTTGACTGTCGGCAACGAGGCCGACTCCATCTCCATCAACCTTGGTGGTTCAAGTCTTGCCCCGGGCACTTATCACCTGATTGGGTATAGCGGCGACCTCAAAGGGGTGGGCTTGGTCGCCTTTCAACTGGGGAGCACGCCCTCGGGCGCTTATTCGCTGGTTTCCAATCCCGGCTACGTGGATCTGGTGGCGTCCGCTTATCCAACCATCACCTCCGAACCGGCCAGCGTGAGTGTGGCAGCTGACGGTTCGGCGACTTTCACCGTGTCGGCCGCTGATCCGGGCGCGTTGACCTACCAATGGCAATTGAACGGTGTCGCCCTCGCTGGGGAAACCAATGCCTCCCTCACCTTGTCCTTGGTGACCGCCGCCAATCAGGGGGTGTACACGGTTTTGGTGAGCGATGGAACCAATACCGCGGTTAGCGCCGGCGCCGTATTGACCGTGACGTACCCCACCGTTACCGGCCAGTGGGATTTCAAGTATGGCGATTTGCAGGCGACGGTGGGCTCCGACTTGCAGTATCTCGGCGACACCACCAATCTGACCAGTTTTACCAACCTGTCCATCAATGGCCAGCCTGCCGGGGTGATGGCCTTTGGCGCTTACTCGACTAATGAAGGCCTGTTCATGTTGAACGGTGCCTTGCCCAACGGCCCCGCCGGCAGCCAGTTCATCAATCAATACACGGTGATTATGGATCTAATGTATCCATCCGCTAGCAGCGGGTCATTGCGGGCGTTGGTGCAAACCGATCCCTTCAGCCACGCAGGCAACGACGCCGAGTTTTACGTCGGCGGCTCCAGCTCTGTTCCCAGTCCCAACGGCGTCGGTATTTCCGGCGGGCTATATAACGGAACCATCGCGCCGAACACCTGGTATCGGGTTACCTTCGTGGTGGATCTGACCGCGGCCGCCGGCCAGCAACTGACGACCTTTGTCAACGGCGCATTGGTGGGAAGCCAGGCGTTGCCGGGCGGTGTTGACGGCGCGTATGCCTTGGGGCCGGCCGTCCAACTTTTTACCACTGGCTTGAGCGGCGGTTTCACGCAGCCGGGGTATCTGAGCAGCCTTCAGTTCGTGAATGCAGCCATGTCCGCTGGCGCCATTGCCGCGCTCGGCGGCCCCAGTGCTGGTAAACTTCCGCCTGGCAACGCCGTGCCGCAACTCGCCATTGCCCGCTCGGGAGCGGCCGGCCTCCAATTGGGTTGGGCGGGACCCGCCGGCAACTTCCTGGTTCAGAGCGCAAGTAATCTGGCCAATCCAAACTGGCAGACGTTTGCCAGTTCAACCACCAACTCGGGCCTGACCTTGACGTCCGGCAGTGCCGCGGGCTTTTATCGCCTCAGTGAAACGATCCCCGATTTGCAGGTCGGCCAGTTGCCCGCCGACAACGAAGAAGTCGTTCCCACGAAACAGATCATGGAATCCGCGGGCCGGCAAATCCAGTTCAGCGGCCGGCCGGTGGACCTGGTTCTCTCGCTCGACGGCAGTACGGCGTATATCAAGGATGAAAACACTCTGGTCGTGGCCGATGTGGCGACGTGGACAGTGCTCCAGACGCTGGACTATCCCTCCAGCGGCGCTTCGTTGCACGGCATTGCCGTGAGTCCCAGCGGTTCGGACGTGTATGTGACCAGCGCCGCCAACCAGATTTTTGATTGGACGGTTGGGGTCAACCGCACGCTGACCTACTCGCGGGCCATCACCCTCACCAGCGGCACTTCCGAGCCCTGCGGTATCGCCATTTCTGCGGCTGGCACGACGGCTTACGTCTGCCTGAACCTGGCCAACTCCTTGGCCGTGGTGAATCTTTCCAGTGGCACCGTTTCCCAGACCATCACGGTGGGCGTGGCGCCCTGGGATGTGAAGCTTTCGCCGGATGGGGCCACCGCTTATGTTTCCGACTGGGGCGGCCGCGTGCCGGTTAAAGGCGATTTGACTGCGACTTCCGACGGCACCTCCGTGGTGGTGGACAGCCGGGGCATCGCCTCTACCGGCGAGGTTTCCTGGGTCAACCTGGCCGGCGGCGTGCAGTCCGGCGTGGTGGCCACCGGCTTGCATCCGACCTGCCTGGCGCTCAGCGCCGATGGCGGCACGTTATATGTGGCCAACGCCAACTCGGACACGGTGACGGTGCTCAACACCCAAAGCCAAACGGTCAAGGAAACCATTCTGGTGCGACCTGATGCGACGATGCCTTTTGGCACCGAGCCCTCGGGTTTGGTGCTGAGTCCCAATGGCACCAATCTATACGTTGCCTGCGCCAACAATAATGGGATTGCGGTGGTGGCGCTCGCCACCGCCCAGCAGACCAACAGCGTGGTTACCGGGTTCATCCCCACCGACTGGTATCCCGGCGCGGTGCAGGCGGATGGCAATTACCTATACGCAGTCAATGTGAAAGGGTTGGGTGCCCGCTATGGCCAGCCTCAAAGCAAGTGGCAGATTTTCCTGCCGCTGGGCACTGCTAACAAGATTCCGCTGCCCTTCGCCGATGCCTTGAGCAAGTACACCGCGCGGGTGTATCAAAATGGACGGGTGCCCCAAATTCTCGAGACCCAGCAGCCGGCCCAGGCGGGCGCGGCGCCGGTGCCGGTGCCCCGGCACGTGGGCGAGCCTTCGGTTTTTCAGCATGTCCTCTATATCATCAAAGAAAACAAGACCTATGACGAAATGTTCGGCGACCTCGCGCAGGGCAACGGCGACAGCAATCTGGTCATCTATCCGCAATCGGTCAGCCCCAACCATCATGCCCTGGCCTCGCAATTTGTGCTGCTGGACAACTACTATTGCAACGGCGTGAATTCCGCCGACGGTCATTGCTGGTGCGACGAGGGCAACTGTGCCGACCAATATGAGAAGTCCTTCGGCGGCTTCAACCGCAGTTATGGCATGGGCACTGATCCGCTGGTCTATTCGGCTTCCGGCTTCATCTGGGACAATGTGCTGGTCCATGGCCTGACTTTCCGCAACTTCGGCGAGTTCTATTATTCCCTCAGCGCGCCTTATTCCTGGCTGCAGTATTACCAGGATTACACCAACGGCAACCACGCGCTCCGCGGCTGGCCTATGACCTGCGGCGTCACGAAACTCGCCGGCTACACTTCCACCAACGTGCCCGGCTCAAATCTTAACATCCCGGACGTGGTGCGGGCCTACGGATTTATCCAGGAGTTGAATGCCGCCCAAACCACCGGGGTCTGGCCTGCCTTCACCATCCTGTATCTTTGCGACGACCACACCGGCGGCGTGCCGTCGGCCCAGGCGCAGGTGGCCGATAACGATCTGGCGCTGGGCCAGGTGATCCAAGCCGTCAGTCACAGCCGCTTCTGGACCAACACCGTCATTTTCGTCATCGAGGACGACCCGCAGAGCGGCTATGACCATGTGGATGGCCACCGTTCGTTGTGCCTGGTCGTCAGCCCTTATACCAAGCGCAACCAAGTGGTTAGCAGCTTCTACAACCAGTGCGGACTGGTGCATACCATGGAACAAATCCTGGGCCTGCCGCCCATGAACCAGCAGGACGCGATGGCGCCGCTGATGTTCGATTGTTTCATCAACGTTCCCAACTTTGCTCCCTACACCTGTCTCGCGAATGTTGTGCCTCTGTCGACGGGAGTCAACGGCACCACCTCGCTTTCCCCCAAAGCCCAGTACTACTCCAAATTGGTCCGCAAATGGGGCGACATCCGAGTGGATCAGGTGGATGACAATATATTCAACCGCTACATCTGGCACTCCATCAAAGGCGATGCTCCTTATCCGGCCAAGTTCGTCGGTGCCCACGGCAAAGGCTTGAAAAAGCTGGGCTTGGTTTTGGATAAATCCGCCAAAGCCGATGACGATTAAGCGTCCGGATGCTCAATTGGCGTAAGAAGCTTCGGTGAAGGACTGACCTACGCATCACGCCCGACGCCCTTCCCGCATCTCCCCCGAATGTGGTATTCCGATATTTGCCACCTTGTGATAGCGTGAACCGTGAAGTGAGCGTTGCAGTGTGCCCTGATGCGATTGTGTTATCCAAGTCCAAGAAAGATTCGCCAATGAAATGCCTGCGTCTGTCGCCAGTGTGGCGGACGCCTATCCGACCTATAACCAAAACCAAAAACTCCTGAATCCAATGAAACCAACCATAAAATCCTCCCGCCTTCGTTCCCTGGCCATCCGATTGGGCCTGATCCTGCTCGCCCTGTTTGTCCAGCAGTCAGTCCGGGCCGATATCCAGACATGGTGGGGCAACGGTGCCTCCATTTTTTGGAGCGACAGCTCCGGCAACTGGACCAACTCCGAGTTGGCCGCCAGTATCCCCGCCAACGGCGACGCATTGGTCTTTCCCAATTCCACTGCGACGAGCAGCAGCAACGATTTGTCCGGGCTGTCGGTCAGTTCGGTGACCTTTCAGACTGGCGATTTCCACTTTTATGGCAATCTGCTGACCATCACGGGCGGCATCACCAACACTACGGGCGACAATATTTTTGATCTACCGCTGACTTTAAACGGCGCGCAGACCTTTGAAGTGGACGGGAGCTCACTGACGCTCAACCAAGGCATCACCAACGGCGGCAATACGCTGACGTTTGCGGGCGTGGGAAATGCCAATTTGAACGGCTCGGTTTCCGGGGCGGGCAGCCTGATCATGGCAGGGACGGGCACCTTGCAGGTCACCAATCGGCAGCCGCTAACCGGCGGCATAGTGGTCAATAGTGGCACGCTGCAAGTTTTGACTGCCGGCAATCTCGACTTCGGTGGTGCGCTAACCCCTTCGTTGATCACCGTCAATACCAACGGCACGATTTATGGCATGACTACGCACGCCATCGGCGGCGGAACTTCCGTTTTTATCAACCGCGGCATCTGGAAGTTGGATGCCGAAGATTACAAGCAGAACATCACGATGTGGGATGGCACGATTGAGCCGGGTCCCAGTCCGAACAGCTCGGGCGGCCAATTGCGCGTTGGCTATGCCGGCGGCGCGGGGAGCTATACTTGGTACGTGACAAATTCGTTGAATGGTTCTGGTTCGCTGATTAGCAGTCCACTGAGCACCATCGGTTCGACCGTGAACCTTACGCTCGACGTGGCGCGCGGGGCGGCGGCCAGCGACTTGACGATTAGCGGGGGCATCTTGGGTGCGGGTAATATCACTGTAGCGCGCAACGGCATCACCACCATTTCCGGGAACAATACGCAGACTGGCGCCTTCACGATTGCCGGCGGCACCGTGGTGCTTACCGGGTCGCTTTTGTCCAGCGTCATCACCGTTGCCACCAACACTTGGTTTGACATCTCCTCCGCCAGCTATTCGCTCAATACCAACCAGATGCTGACCGGGGTGGGTACGGTGCTTGGCACGTTGAATGACCAAACTCCCGAGGTTACCGGCGCGGTCGTCAGCCCGGCAGGCAACGGGGCCGCTGGCACTTTGGTTATGAGTGGCCTCAACCTTTCGGGTAATGGTTTGGCGCTCAACTTTGACCTGGCCAAAACCACCGGGATCGGCGGCGGCACCAATGACCTCCTGATTGTCACCAACCTCACCTTGTCCGGCAACGGCAACACCGGCAGCCCCACCAACATCGTCAATATCAATTTCTTGAACAGCACCCCGTTGGTGGGCGGCACCTACACCCTGATTCTTTACACCAACGGCAATGGTCTGGCTGCCGGCCCGGTGTACACCCTTGCGGCAGCGGCTTCCCGTTACAACTACAGCTTTTTCAGCGATGGTGCGTCCATCAAAGTGACGGTGACCGGCTCGCCGGGGAATCTGGTTTGGAAAGGCGACGGCATCACCAATTCTTGGGATGTTAACATAACCACCAACTGGCTCCTGGGCGGTTCGCCCAGCGTGTATCTGGCGGGCGACAACACCACGTTCAGCGACGTCGGCTCGAACAACCTGCCAGTCAATGTCACGGCGGCGCTTTCGCCGACCATCCTGACTGTGAGCAACTATGTCAAGGATTACACTTTGGCGGGCGCGGGCAAAATCACCGGCGGTTCGTCACTGGTCAAGACTGGCAGCGGCAATCTCACTTTGCTCACCGCCAACGATTTCACCGGCCCCAGTTCGATCAATGGCAGCGGTGTGGTCAACGTAGGCAACGGCGGCGGCACCGGCAATCTCGGCGCCGGCTACCTGACCAACAATAGCAAGGTCACTTTCTTCGAAACCGCCAGCACGACTTACAGCGGCAGCATGAGCGGCACCGGCAGCCTCGTTTCCTTTATGCCGGGAGCCACGCTGACGCTGACCGGCACCAACACCTTCACTGGCGGCTTGTTGGCTCTCGGCGGTACCACACAGATCGGCAATAACACCGCCGGCGCCAGTCCCAGTGTGGCTGGCACCATCACCAACTACTCCACGGTAAACATCTATCGTTCCGATGCCTTCACGAACAAGAACAACATCACCGACGCCGGCAATACCCTTGAATACGGCCCCGGTGACGTTAATGTGCGCGGCGTGGGCGGGATGACGGTGGATGGCAATGGCAGCATCAATTTGTTGCCGCAGGGTTCTCTCTCCATCGGCCAGAGCGCGTCTGGCCTCATGACCGTCAATCCCGGCGCCGTGATCAATATTGGTCTGAACTTCCTCTTGGGGAATCCCAGTGGGTCAGCCAACTACGGTGTGGTGGTGCAGAACGGTGGCACGATCAATGTTGGCAACAATTTGCGCATCGGACATTGGGCGAGCGAAGTTTCTTTTTACACCATGAACGGCGGCACGCTCAACGTGCCGAACAACGATCTGGCCGTCGGCTGGGACGGCATCGGCCTGATGACCATGACGGGCGGCACGGTCAACTGCCGCACCTTGAACGTGGATGACAACGGATTCACCGGAGGCTATAGTGCCACCAGCACCACCCTCCTCACCAACAGCATCTTCACTATGACCGGTGGCCAGCTCAATATCGGCACCGGCGGCATATCTGGCTCCGCCCAGACCAATGCCACCATTCTCTTGAGCGGCGGCACCATCGGCACGCTGGTGCCCTCCACCCTGATCGCCGCCGGCTGGTCTTCCAGCATGAACCTGCGCCTGACCAATGGCAGCCCCACCTTTGACAGTTCCAACAGCATCATCACGCTGTCCGGCGGCCTGTCGGGCAACGGCGGCCTGATCAAGCAGGGTGTTGGCTTCCTCAATTTGAACAATGCCACCAATTCTTACACGAATGTCACGATCGTTGCCGCCGGCACGCTGCAAGGTTCCGGCACCGTTGTCGGCCCAATCACCGTGAATTCTGGCGCGAGTATTTCCGCTGGCGCCACGCTCGCCACCGGCACCCTGACGACCAGTAATCTCACCGTCAGCGCTGGCGGCAATGTTGTCATTGATGCCTCCTCCACCGCCGCCACCAGTGACCTGCTTTATGTCAAGGGGGCGTTGGCCTTGAATAGCACGCCGCTCACCTTCAACTTCCTTGGCGGCACACCTTACACGGGCGGCGCTTATACCATCATCAGCAATCTGGTTTCTCCCCGTACGGGTACGCTGGTCTATAACAATCCCACGCGTTATGCCGCCACGTTGGATCAGACGCAGCCCAACCGCATTCAAGTCACGTTCAGCGGCGCCAACGCCAGCCTGGTCTGGCAGGGTACTGCCTCCCCCAACTGGAATGCCACCGATAATAACTGGCTGAACAACGGGGTGCTGGATAAATATTATCAGTCCGACGCCGTGCTGTTTGACAACAGCGGCATCACCCAGCCGAATGTGAACCTGTCTGCCACCATGGCCCCGGCGAGCGTCACGGTGGATTCTACCGGCAATTACACCTTCTCCGGCAGTCCCATTTCGGGTGTGGCCGCCCTGACCAAGAGCGGCTCCGGCATGTTGACGCTGGTCAATAGCAACAATTACACCGGCGTTACGACCATTGCCGGCGGCACGCTGCAAGTCGGCAACGGCGGCACCTCCGGCTTTCTCCCCACCGGCACGGTGGACGACTACGGCTCCCTGGTATTCAACCGTTCGGACACGGTCACTTACAACGGCACCGTCAATGGCCCCGGCAGCCTGACCCAGGCTGGTTCCGGCACGCTGCTCATCACCGCCACGCAGAATCATTACGGCGGCACAACCGTCAATCCGGGCGGCACGATTCAGTTAGGCAACGGCGCGCAGGCCGACGCTGGCAGTCTCGGCAATGGCCCGGTCACCAATAACGGTACCATCAACTTTTACCGTTTGAGCAGCATTGCCGTCGCCGCGCCGTACACTGGCGCGGGCAATTTCAATTTCTTGGGCACCGGAATTTCCGGCCAAAGCGGCTACTCGCTCAATGCCACCAACACCTTTACCGGGCCGGTCACCTTGTCCTTGGCCCGCATCCAAAGTGGTTTGGGCGCTTACAGTTTTGGCAGCCCGTCCAGCATCACCGTGAATCCGGGTAGCCAGGTCTATGCGGTCGCGGTTCCTTATAGCTCGATCTATAACCTGCCGCTTTCGCTCGCCGGCAGCGGCTGGCAGGACGGTTTGGGCGCGTTGCGCATCGAGAGTGGCGGCACTTGGGCCGGCAATATCACGCTCGCCGGCAACGCCCGCATCGGCGTCAATAATGCCTCAACCAACACCATCACCGGTAGTATCGGTGGCAACTACGAATTGGAAACTTACGGCGGCAACGCGGGGGC
>Ga0316217_10005013_pt1 | contig 13938 bp, 15 predicted proteins | sample 1anoAmetaG_FD_203633 | JGI IMG/M metagenome (GOLD analysis project Ga0316217, IMG submission 203633) | Freshwater microbial communities from Trout Bog Lake, Wisconsin, USA - 1anoA | ecosystem: Environmental > Aquatic > Freshwater > Lake > Hypolimnion/Profundal zone | place: USA: Wisconsin...
GTTATGTTTAATAAGGAACAAATACTTAAAAATAGAGTAAATAAGGAACCCGAAAAGTCAATAATAGCCCTAAAAAATAGAAACTGTATCGCCAACCAACATGAAATTTAAAATTGCTAAATTAATTAGCGTAATTGTTGTCAAAATGATGACTTAATAGACAGGCTCTAGTTAACAGGAGTTTTGGATATTCTATTTAAAAATAGAAGGTAATCTTTCTAAAAAAGTATAGGCACTTAAAGCTGCAAATACATTTTAATAACAGCATTAATTGGACTTCTATGCCTTGTATGCTTTTGATCAGTAACTGAGATTTAATCATCCCTCATTTTTTGAGTAGTAATTTATGGGAAAGTAACATAAGTTGATTTTTCATATTAGCTCTAATTCCAGTTATCAACTGCACACCATTTTAAAATAAATCCAATAGCAGTAAATACCAGACCATCTAGTTTATTTATTAGTTTAAGCATATTTGATTTATTAACTGTTTGATTATCAATCATAAAGTTAAAGCATTATCAAACTACTTTAATATGGTTTACTTCGTTTTAAAACAGAAACAAACGTCTTCAATAGTTTATCATCGATGGCGTTTGTTTTTATTTGTTATTTCTTATTATTGTTTTGGTGTATTCTGAGGCTGTGGTCTCAACATTGCTTTATTTACTTTAACTGGTTTACCTATCAAATTATTATTATATTGAACAGGTTGTGGTGGTCTGGTTTGTATAATCTGTTTAACAGGAAGATGTCCGTCATTTATTTGATGAGGCTGTTCTGAAGCAGGCAATGGAGTCTGAACCTGAACCGGATTAGTATGACCACCATTTGGTTGACCATTTTGATGTGGTGGAATGGAAGATGCAGGATTTGCCGGATTCTGTCCACTATTTGGTTGTCCGTTCTGATGTGGAGGATTAACTTGTCCACTCTGATTCTGACCATTTACCGGTGCATTTCCCTGATTATGTCCTGAACCTTGCTGTTGATTCTGGTGGGGATTATTTTGTTCAGTTTCAGGCTGGTTATTATTATGGGGTGTAATTTGTTGTTGATTATACTGGTTATTATTATACTGACCACCATTTGACTGACCTGAATTATATTGATTATTGTTTTGTTGCTGTCCTTCATGATGCACTCCATTCTGATATTGGTTATTCTGCTGTGGTACTACACGAGGCCTGTCATCATTTTCATGATTGTATACCTGATTGGCAGGTGCACTATATACTACTTTCTTATCATTTTCATTAAATCCTCTCAATGGCTTTCCATGTCCATCATCCTGATCTTTGTAGTATGATTTATAGTAATACTTCGGATAATGCTGTACATAGAAATCATTATGTTTCCATGGTTCATGTACACGGGCATCTATTACTACCGTAAAAGCATTATTAAGGTCATACCAATCATAAGAAGCAGGCAAAGTATTGGCAAACATCCAATTGTTGTATTCACGATATATATAATCGTGATTCACTACATCGTAATAACATTCAATATCGGGGAAATAATAGTACTGAACCTGACTGGTATTGGTATACGCAGGAGCCCATTCGGGAACAGGTTCTGAATGAGTAGGAACATACGCCACTGTACAGCTTACAAGCATTACAGCAATGCAGACAGAAACAATCAGATTAAACCTTAATCTATTAAATAACTGATATAAATTCATTTGTTTTGAGGCTATTACTTTTTTCATAAATCTTAATTTTATTTTTCAAATAATCCTTTGTATGTCATTAAACCGGATGTAAAGGTAATAAGAACTTTCTGGCATTACCATCAAAAGAATTCATTTATTAAAAAAAGCAAGTTACATTTACAGACAATTTTTATCAATTCATGATACTTCCGTTGCACAGATGGTTACTCACTATAATTGTTGTATGCGTTACTTTTACAGGATTTACTCAATCAGGTACTCCTGTGTGGCCTGAATCTTTTGAGAACGCCAATAAATCAACTTATTCTTTTGATACTATTAAACTGAGTTCGGGCAGCTGGACTGTTAATGATGCTTTAATAGGACATTCCGCACTGGACAGAAAGAATGGCAACAAGGCAATCCGTATTCAGCATAAAGGTTTTATTATTATGAATTACGATATAATGGACAGCCCTAATGAGCTTTCATTATTTCAGGGTAGTTATGGCAATGACGCACCGGCAGTATGGGCTTTATATTCCTCTATAGATACAGGTAAAACATGGATAAAATATAAGAATAATATTCATACATCGGGTAAAGTTCTTTCTAAATATATCATTAGAATTTCACATAAAAAACCTATTCGTTTTCAGATCAGAATGATTAGTGGAGGAAGGCTGAATATAGATGATATCAGTATCAGCAATTGCAATCATGTAAAGAATAATAGTGTAGTTATTGCACGTGCTCCTTCTAAAGTTAATTTACCTAAATCAGGTGGCTCCTGTACCTGTTCAAACGATACCACTCCTACACGCGACGACAATATGGCAATGGGAAACCCAAGCAATGCAACTACTTCAACAACTGACAGCAACAATTATTTAATGATTAAACCACAATACACTTTATCCTATAACAATTCGAAAGGAACTGCTAACTGGGTTAGCTGGCATCTTAGTCTGGCATGGAAAGGCAGTGCTGCACGTTGCAACTGTTTTACACAGGATACTTCATTACCTTCGGGATACTATAAGGTAACTACTTCTCAGTATAGTGGTACAGGTTTCAACCGTGGACATCTTTGCCCTTCGGAAGACCGGGATAGTCTGGAAACGGACAATAAAGCTACATTCCTGATGACTAATATGACGCCTCAGTCTTCTGTCTTAAATCAACAGACATGGGGTAGTTTTGAAACCTATTGCCGTACACTGATTACTCAGGGTAATGAATTGTACATTATAGCAGGTGGATACGGTACAGGTGGTACAAGCGACAGTGGATATGCTACCAGTTTAAACAGTGGTAAGATAAATGTATTTGCGCATTACTGGAAAGTAGTGGTAGTATTACCTACAGGCAGCAACGATGTAAGCAGGGTAACAAATACTACAAGGGTAATAGCTGTTGACATGCCCAATACACTCACTGTCAATGCTCATACATGGGATTATTACCGTGTATCAGTATCATCGCTTGAATCTATTACAGGATTCAATTTTCTGAGCAATGTTTCTTCTTCTGTACAGTCCGTAATAGAAGCTTCAGCCGATACAGGGCCTACCAATTAAACAAAATTTTTATTCGCCATAATATAATTCTTCCAAAGGATTGGCAGCTTCCTTTTTAATCTTCTGTGCTGCATCGGAATAAGCAGGGTTATTATAGTGAGATGCCGCCTGCAACAGCAAATAATATAGATTGGATTTAGTATAATTATGAATTTGTTTATACTCCCATTTCTTTTCGCCCATTGCATATGGCAGCAACCAGTCTAATGCCTTTCTGATACTTCTTCCGTCTGCTGTTGTATAATGCCAGATATCAACGCCTGCATTATCTGCAAAAGAAGCCGTTCTGAACCATGCTTCCAGACAGAAAGTATTATAGCTGAGTGCAGCAGTCCTCGCTAGTTCTGCCGGCATTTTACCATCTGGTTCTATCTGCTGCGTAATACGATTCAAAGTTGTATTCAGATATTGTTTAGCCGTAGCAGTATCGTTTAAGTATAATAGAAAAGCTATTATTTGCTGATCGTACCATATACCATGATTATTCTTTGCTTTTTGTTCAGATTTTCCATTCTTACTTTCCAGCATCCATTTAAGGTATGATTTCACCCATATTTTCAGTTGACTATCCTCTTCATTAGTCCATGATTTACTTCCTTTCAGCAATCCGGTAGAATTTACTACATCAGCAAAGCCCCTTACATCTATCAGACCTGCACCACGACCATTATTCACCCCTTTTATAAACTGAGCATATTGAAGATTGGGATTCATTTTAGTGGCAGTATCTATAAACCAGGTATGCAGAAAAGCAGCAGCTTTAGCCGCATACTTTTCATTGCCTGTTATATAATAAGATAATTAACAATATTGAACAGCTTTTACTAATCTATCTACCTCTTTATGGTCGCTTATTAAATATGTTTCGGGGTTACGTTCTCCATCTTTACGCATATATGGTACTCCACCTGGTTTAGTACTAACGGGCCAGAAGTATGGTGCCATACTCATATAATCATGTTTATTGCCACTGGGTGGTATAATCGATTTCATCATTACAGAACCAGGTTGTTCCGGCAATAATTTATCGGCCTGTTTTACAATACGGTTCTTTAAATCAATAGTATAGCTATCGCCGTTTTTAATTCTTTTCCTGATTGTCTCCAGACGATCGGCTTTTATACCATAAACAACAGTATTCTGAGCATGAATAGTTCCAGTGATCAGTAAGCAGTTAATTACTATCAGCAATTTAATCCCTTTCATAAGCAATTTTTATATTATAAAAAATATCTATATCAATGCAGTGCAATATCAGAAAATAATCTGATAGAATGGTTTAAATTAGCTTTTTTATTTTGCTTAATCCTGTAATGCAATTAGTAAATAAAGTCTATTTATAAAGTCATCAATTTGATAAAATGGGAAATTGATAGTTTTAGTAGATATAGTTTTCATTTATTTCTTTCTGTATTTATTATTATTTGAATCTAAATGGTCAAACTAACTTAACCAATTAACCAATTATATTGATTTTTAATAAATTACATTTATATTAAATTCGCAGAGTAAGCATTCTTTTAAATTAATTTATATAAGGGGAAATCATACTTACATAGTATGCGCTGATCATTTTAGTTAATCTAATTATAATGGTAGCCCCGGTAATTTCAAGTTGTTTTTTTCTTTCTGTTGTAGTTAATGTGGTATCAGAAATAATCATTTCTTTCTTGTTAAGCCACCAGTTGACCATTTCCAGACAATTGGTTTTATCACTCTGAACCAGATTGGTAGAGTCTAAAACAGTTTTAATAACAGCCAGTCTTTGTTCTTTAGTTAATGAAGTATCAGTTTGAGTAGATTTCAGAGTTTGAGCAGTTGCAGAAAACCCAATAAATACCATCAACATTATTATCAGAATATTTTTTTTCATGTAAAAGTTTTATATAATCTGGCTCAAATATAACGTATAGAAGTGTAATGGATAAAGGATGACATAAAATGTACACATTAGGATTCTATTCCCTTTATCTTCAATGCAAGAATTTAGTGAATGTATTGAAAAGAATAGTTTTTCAACTCAACTTACACAACCAAAATATATAATTGATGTATTTTGTTTAATCAGTATTCTTACAATTCCCTCTTTGTCTTTTAGGTATTATGTATAGGATTGCACAAATAGTAAATTTATGCCATAAAACCATTGTGCCCTTATAGAGACTGTAACAAAACAATATTAGGCAACTTGAGGATAGTTGATATCCTTGTATTAATGCCGTTTATGATTTTTTTAATTCGCTAAATGGTTTATATGTGTACAACGATTTCTTCTTCCGGTTGTTTCCGGGTTAATGAATGTTCAGAACTTATTACTATAGATTCTGAAACCGTTTCCTGTAAATTGTCAAATTATGGTATCAATCGCTAGAAATTTATACCCGTTTACAGTCATTTTAGTACAATTACTCAGTGTTTTAATACCAATAAAAGCCCGCCTATATATGTTTCCTGAAATTTCAGTACTGATCCTGTTGAAATCATATATGCGATTGGGGAATTCCTATACGGAATTTGGAAAAACATATATGAATTTAGACAAAACATATATGGGATTGGAGAGAACATATATGAAATTTGGGAAAACATGTCTAAAATTTTGGAAAACAAGTATAGAATTTTGGATATCATTTATAGAATTCAGAAAATCATATATACTGATATAAAATCAACTGTATAGAATTCATTTTTTATCTGTCAATTCTTCTTTTCATATAGGATTTTATTTTTATAGGTATTGAAAAAATTACAATACCGGTGAAGAAAAACAGTTTCTAAGATAATCAGTCTATTTCACCCTCATACACTTATTAAACTGTTTTATTTACTCAACTTGCGTAAAAAAAACAATTTGAGCTTAAGTTGTATATTTTGTGGTAAGGTGAGTTATTTAAATAGTACCAAACTGAATGATACCACCACCAATTACATCGTCGCCTTCGTAGAATACGGCGCTTTGACCCGGAGCAATACTTTTAACGGGCTCCTGAAACCTGACCATGATATTGTTGTCCTCCATAGTCAAATTGCTGTGAGCGCCCTTGTCCTTATACCTGATTTTAGTGATGGACTCCATGCCGTCTGGAATAGCATCGTACTTCATCAGATTAACCCCTTTTACGAACATGGTACTCTTTTGCAGCTCGTCTTCATCGCCCAGGATAACGGTGTTGGTATCGGGGTCAATATTGGAAACATATACAGGCTTGCCAAAAGCAATCTCCAGACCTTTTCTCTGACCAACAGTATAAAAAGGATACCCTTTGTGCTTGCCCAATTTTTTACCATTGGAATCGGTAAACCAACCTTCGCCAACCTTTGTATCCAGGTCGGGGACATTTCGCTTCAGAAATCCACGGTAATCATTATCGGGAACAAAACATATTTCGTAGCTCTCGGCTTTCTTCGACAATTCGGGATAGCCCATATCGAAAGCCATCTGCCTTATTTCGGTTTTGCGGTAACTGCCCAATGGCATGATGGTACGGCTCAGCAGTTCCTGATCCAGTCCCCACAATACATAACTCTGATCCTTGGTTTCATCCAGCCCTTTCCTTAAAAAATAACGGTCATTATCGTTCTGATGAATCTGAGCATAATGTCCTGTAGCTATAAACTCGCAATCCAGTGCGTTGGCACGTTTCAGCAATGCCTTCCACTTGATATGCGTATTGCACATCACACAGGGGTTGGGCGTGCGGCCATGCATGTATTCGTCTATGAAATTGTTGATGACATGGTTGCCGAATTCTTCCCTGATATCAAGTATATAGTGCGGGAATCCATTGTTGACGGCAGCCATCCTTGCGTCGTTGAAACTGTCAATATTGCAACAGCCTGTTTCCTTGCCGGTGGTATTGGTGGATGAATAATCCCATGTTTTCATGGTAATGCCTATCACCTGATATCCCTCATGATGAAGCATCAGGGCAGTAACAGTACTATCTATACCCCCACTCATGGCTACCAGAACTTTTCCTTTCTTACTCATTAACGTTGCTATGCAATATTTGAACCGGCAAAACTAAGGGATTAGCATGCTGTAAATTTGCTAAATACGAAGAAGTTGGTATAGTATTTACCATAAAATGATGATAGAATGACTGAGATAACGATGTAATCAGATGGTTCCATCCCATTTCAGGAGTCTTTCCACCGCTTGTTCCAGGGTGGATTCCTTTTTGGCAAAACAAAACCTGATCACCTTATTGTCCTCCCTGTTTCTGTAAAATGCGGAAACGGGTATGGTAGCAATGCCATAGTTTTTAGTGAGATGAATGGCCAGTTCCTTATCGGCCACATTGGATAAATGTCCATAGGAATAGCATTCGAAATAACTGCCATGCGATGGAATACATTTGAATGGACTTTTACTCATCAGGAAACGGAAATAATCCCTTTTCTGCTGCATATAATTTCCCAGTCCAAGGTATGCCTCCTTGTTGGTGATGAATTGCGCCAATGCCACCTGAACAGGCGTATTGCAGGTAAAGCAGTTGAACTGATGAACTTTTCTGAACTCTGCCATCAAATCAGGTGGCGCTATGCAGTAACCAATCTTCCATCCTGTAGCATGGTAGGTTTTACCAAATGAAAAACATACAAACGAATGTGCTGCCAGATCGGGATAACGAAGCATGGACAGGTGAGGAAGGTTATCGAATATAAGATGCTCGTACACCTCGTCGCTCAGAATAATAATGTTGGTATCAGCTACTAATAACTGCAATTGTTTTATGTCAATATCTCTAAGAACAGCCCCTGTTGGGTTGTGTGGAGAATTGATCATAATTGCCTTGGTATTTGGGGTAATAGCTGACCTGACTTTATCCCAGGGAATATTGTAATCGGGATACTCCAGAGGGATTAAAACCGGAGTAGCACCATTAATCTCAATGTTGGGAATATAACTGTCATAAGCAGGTTCAAATACAATCACTTCATCGCCGGGATGAAGGATAGCCGTGAGGGCAGTATATATAGCATAAGTGCCACCGGGAGTAATAGTTATCTGAGTCTCAGGATGGATAGGGTGCTTGTATAACTCCAGACATTTGGCAGCAATATTCTCTCGCAACAACGGGTACCCATACATGTGGGTATATTGATTGGCACCGTCTTTCATGGCCTTATGTACCAGATCAATCAACTCATCGCTCATATTGAAATCGGGAAAACCTTGCCCAAGATTAATGGCCTTGTATTCATTAGCCAATGAACTCATTTCCGTAAAAATGGTGGTGCCGGCATTGGGTAATTTAGAAATGATATTCATAAGGTCATTACTATTCAATCACTTAATTATATTATGGTCTAATCATGTTTATAGCTTGTTTTCCCTTGCAAAAACTTCGGCAATCTTGTTCTTCAATGCATTAAACTCAGCATCGTCATACAGTCTTGTCAGGAAAATGATGGTGCCATCTTTATCGATCAGTACATTGCGTGTTACACCAGCTTCCTTATGGGCAAACTTTGCAAACAAATTGGCGCCGGGATCCAATGCCAGTGGATAGCTGATCTTCAATTTCTTTCTGAATTCCTTTACCTTCTTCAGGGGTTCATCCCTGTCGATGCCGTAAAACATTAGCCCCTTGTCTTTATACACTTTCCATATCTCGTTTTCCAAGTGCGGCATTTCGCTGATACAAACACTGCACCAGGAGGCAGTAAACTGAAGCAGGACAATATGCCCCTTCAATGCATTGACATTTACTGTAGACCCGTCGGTCAGTTTAAGAAGAATACTATCCGGTATCTTATCGCCCACCTTTACTATATAACCTCTTCCATCGTCCTGCGCATGGATGCTGTTGAATGATGAGGCTAATAAAAACATTATGATTAAAACAATACCTGATCTCATGATGATGGTGTTTTATTTATTTATATCAATTATGGAAATTTGCTTTGCAATAATACATTTTTCTGTATTAATCTGATATTGATATTTACTGATAAGTACTTGATCATTATTATATTGAATTAATTATTGAAACATTAAGCCTATAAACTCACAAAATAAATATAATATAATTTTAAGTGACTACTTAACCCAATTAATGTGATAGTTTATCTGTCAATATCCAATGTAATGGAAGCTGCCTTTTATCCGGTTTGATTCACTCAAAAAAATATCAGTTCTTTATAGCCTGACGATGAACTCAGGCAGCTTCCTTTGACGTCACGGATGGATTCGAACCATCGTAAAAGGTTTTGCAGACCCCGACCTACCCACTCGGCCACGTGACTATATAATGTAAGAGCAGTACCTTTTAACGGCGACGATCTATTACCCGACAAAAGTAATAGGAAATACTATATCCTTGTTGTTTTGTAGGTTAAATATTTCTAAAGTTTCCTGATTATGTAAAATACAGGTAATAAATACATTGAAGAATGTATTCAAGAATGTTTAAAACTTTGTGGAAATGGATAAAAAGTTAAATATGATTTGCTTTACAATAGCGGAAATGCTATTACTGTTATTTTTGTTGATATAATATATATGAATACTGAAATAACTGACTGGCAGAAGATTGATAAATCATGGACATTGTTTATAGACAGGGATGGAGTGATTAATCATGAGAAGAAAGAAGATTATATTTTACATAAAGACGAGTTTGAATTCTTTGACGGAGTATTGGAAGCCATGAAACTTCTGAACAATAAGTTCGGAAGAATAGTAATGGTTACCAATCAGAAAGGAGTGGGGAGAGGATTGATGAGTCTGGAAGACTTAAACGAAATACATAGCTACATGATGGATAACATTGTTGCGAATGGAGGAAGGGTGGATAAGATTTATTTCTGTACCGATACCGATAATCTATCTATCAACAGAAAGCCTCAACATGGTATGGCCATACAGGCTAAAAATGATTTTGAAGAGATTGATTTCTCAAAGAGTATCATGGTTGGTAATAAGCTGAGTGATATGAAATTTGGGAGGAATGCAGGTATTAGCACGGTATTTGTAGCTACAACCAATCCGGAATATTATCCCGATGAAACAATTGATTATAGGTTTGATGATTTACTGGATTTTGCAAAGACCATTACATCAAAGGATTAATGAATCAATTTGCCTTAACTTAAAGTATTGAATATGAAATTGTCGTTTGAATTGATAAAGAAAGTATTGCTGTTGCCCATATTGGTATTCGGTTTTAGCGGGTTGTTTGCCCAGCATCTGCCTGCCGCAGCCTATAATGTATTGCAGCCATTGGAAGATTCCTTAAAGCAGGCTTCCAATGATATGGCCAATCCCGATGATGAATTTATCTTCAGGTTTAAAGCGGATAGCTTCTTTACCCGTGGGTTTGTCAATGCCTTAAAAGTGCCTTATTCCTTTTATTATCCTTTCGATTCCCTGGAATCTGTATCAAGGGTATATGCTCCGGATAGTAGTTTCAGGATATTTACCTGGGAAGTGATGAAAGATTTCACTTACTACCGTCAGAAAGGAGCCATACAATTCAATACACCGGATGGTTCATTGAAACTGATACCCTTATTTGATGTATCCGATTTTACCGACAAACCTTATGATTCTGTAAGAGGCCCAAAGAACTGGATAGGAGCCGTTTATTACAGACTGATAGAGAAAACCTACAACAATAAAAAGTATTATACCTTGCTGGGAAGCGATGGTAATGGGGCCCGCAGCCGCAAGAAATGGATGGAAGTAATGACTTTTGATGATAAAGGCAATCCACAATTTGGCGGAAGATATTTCCAATATCAGAACGATGAATTGAAACCTAAGCAACCTGCATACAGGTTCTGTCTTGAGTATAAAAAAGATGCACAGGTAAGACTAAGTTATGATAAAGACCTTGATAAAATAATCTTCGATCATTTGTTTAGTGAGGACATGACTCCCGAACTGCATTACACCCTGGTGCCTTACGGCGACTATGAGGCTTTTGTCTGGAAGAACGGTATCTGGTATCATACTACTACTCCTTTCGATGGGGCACCTTTGAAAAATGATTTTGTGCCTAAATCACTTGAGAAAGAACTGAAGAAAAAAGGCGAGCAGAATCAGATGATTCCTCCTGGTCAGAAAGACGAAAGGGTGCCACATGAATCGAAGGATAAGGTGAGGGATGATAATACCAACTAAAAGCCAATTATTCATTGAAGTGGATAAATAATTCTCCACTTACATATTAAAATGATAAGTTTATCCTTTATTTGACATTCTGATTCTATACTGCATTTAATTTGCATCATTCAAAATAATAATATGAAAAGAAAACTAACTGCCATGTTGATATTAACTTCATTAAGTTGTATGGCATTTGCAAACGGACCTGTTGCCGGACCTGTAAGCATTGAACTAAGACCAACGGCCGGTACTAAGGTTACTTATGTAATGGTTGAAAAAACCAACACTTCTATCAGTATGATGGGACAGGATATGGATATGCCTTCCACATCAAATTCTGAATATACTTTAGAAGCCAGAAAAGATAGTGCCGGGCTTAAAACTTTTGTAACGGTTTTTAATAGTTCGGTTAAGGAAATAGATCAGATGGGTACTAAAATAAACATCAATACAGTTGACCCTAAGGCCGATACTACCAGCGAAACCTTTGGTGCATTAAACAAGTTTTACCGTCATCTTACCGGTTATCCTTATACTATTTATGTAGCAAATAGGGGTAAAGTAGTATCTACTTCTGGTGCAAAAGAAATTTATCAGAATGCGGTATCTAAGCTTGATCTGACCGGACCAATGGCAGCTTTGAAAAGCATGGCTAATGAATCTATATTAACTGCTGATCTGAATAAACTGTTTGATTTCAATCCTGGTAAATCTATTCAGTCTGGTGATAAATGGGAAAGAAAAGATACAATAGTTTCCAACGGTATGCCAATGTATTTCTCAACTATCTATTCTTTAGATAAAATAGAAGGAAATGCTGCAAGTGTAAAAGCAAGCAGTACTATCAATTACGAAGGTGACCTGGATGCTGTAGCTGGTGCAAGTGCCAGAATTATGGGAACTGCTTCCGGTACTTTTAAAGTAAATACAGACAATGGTCTGATAATTTCTTCTGCTGCAGACCTTGATATGGAAATCAAACTATCGGTTAGTGGCAATGAGATACCTATGAAGGTTTCTACAAAAGCTACTGTTACAGCTAAATAAACAACTAAAGTTTTTCTTATGCTCAAGACCATCTGCCTTATAGTTCTTTCGGCTGTTATATGTTTTTCTTCCAACGCTCAGTTTACCAGAAAAACGAAGGCTAATAAGAATGCTAAAGTCCTGGTATTTGCAGACTCTGCTGCCATACAACATCGTGCCGATAGTCTGAAACAGGCTGCTCTGGCAGCAGATACTGTAACCAATACTGAAGCTACTGTAGGGTTAAAGAAAATACTTGATTCTGCAGCTGTCAAATCAACTGATAAGTTATCTACCACCAATGGTTTCCTGAATAATTCTTTAGTAAAGATTGATATACCTGCCGATGATAAGAAATCGGAAAGGGGATTGAGAAGTCTTGGGTACAATAAGCAGGTGGATGATGCCATAGCTGCCATTAACCATGCTGCTGAAGATGCAAGTAAAACGGCCTTGCCTATATTATCGGATGCTATTAGAAATAATGCTTTTGACAATGCAAAACAATTGCTGAAAGCTAATGACACTGCAGGTTCTGTTAGTCTTCGTCAATCGGCTATGGCTTCGGTTATTTCATCCATGCGACCCATTGTGGAAGCTTCGATAGAAAAAAATGGTACCAGTAAAGCTTGGTCTAATGCTTTTACAACTGTCAATAAATTTGGGTTAAATAAAACCAGTACCGACCTTACAGGATATATTACCGAGAAGACTGTTGCAGGATTGTTCTTACAGATGGAAAAGGAAGAACAACTGATCAGAAATACTTCTGATATGAAGGCTTCCCGTTTGTTTCAAAAACTTTAGTATAAAAAAATAAATCATTATATGAATCCAAAGGTGGATGCATTTTTAAGCAGGGCTAAAAACTGGCAGGTAGAAACAGAGCAGCTTAGAATGATGGCCCTTGATTGTCAACTTACTGAAGAACTGAAGTGGGGTAAACCTTCTTACTCTTATCAGAACAGTAATATTGTGTTAATACAGGGTTTTAAAGATTACTGTGCATTGTTGTTTTTCAAGGGAGCTTTATTGCAGGATGCTAAAGGGTTACTTTTCAGAATGGGTGAAAATACGCAGGCTGCAAGACAGTTACGTTTTACCGGCGTAAAGGATATTAAGAAAATAGAACCCATTATAAAAGCCTATATATTCGAAGCAATAGAAGTAGAGAAGGCTGGTTTGAAAGTGCCATTGATAAAGAACAATGAACTGGTATTTCCTGAAGAGTTTATTATTAAGTTATCCGAAAACCCTGACCTGAAAACTGCTTTTACTTCACTGACACCCGGCAGGCAAAGAGCGTATAATATGTTTTTTACTGCCCCTAAACAATCCAGAACAAGAGAATCCAGGATTGAGAAATGTATGCCACAAATACTGGCGGGGAAGGGATTGAATGATTAGCAACTAATTTTCTATATAGTATTCAATAAGATAAAGGGATAGAATTTGTATAAATCGGGTGCATAAATAATTTTCGCAAGAATTCGTTTATATATAAACGGAAATATGACAAAAGCAGAATACTTAGAATTAGCTTCAAATCATTATGATTC
>Ga0316217_10005014_pt1 | contig 13935 bp, 15 predicted proteins | sample 1anoAmetaG_FD_203633 | JGI IMG/M metagenome (GOLD analysis project Ga0316217, IMG submission 203633) | Freshwater microbial communities from Trout Bog Lake, Wisconsin, USA - 1anoA | ecosystem: Environmental > Aquatic > Freshwater > Lake > Hypolimnion/Profundal zone | place: USA: Wisconsin...
GCCTTGCGCCTGCGCCGCTTCGACCAGCATCACGTCCTCCGGGGGCAAGCCTGGACCAGGACGGTCTCCGGCTTCCTGCCCAGACTGGCCCAGGGCTGGCGACAGCCAATGACGAATCAGAGGATCGTGCAGGCGCAGCCGGCCTTGACCGGGCGCAGGAGCCCCTGGTTGAGCCCGGGGCCGGGATCGAACCAGAACCCCTTGCCCTTGGGCTGCGGCTCGAAGCCAGGCGGGGGTGGATACCCGCCGGGTCCCATTGCAAGGTTTCAGGTTGGCTACGTCATCCTTCCTCCTCGCCCAGGCTTTGCCTGGCGCACCGTTAACCATTTTTAATGGAGTAATTGCATCACAGGTGGATTCAAGCGGAATGGGTGCGCTTACTATCCTGTCAGGGCCATCCGAGGATAAGGACCTTGTTCGTACATGTTTGCTGGCATTCCAGATGGCGGATCACTTCATCAAAGTACGCGACATGCACCCCTGACGGTAACGGAGCGAGAACATGGTTCAACGTTTCTCGCCTAACGGCTGTTGGTAAAAAAACAATTAGAAACTATTCCTTGTGGGGTATTCATCCTGGTGGCAGGCTAATATTCAAACAATTCAAAAAAGGAGACTCTCATGGTTGGCACTGTGACCGTATTTGAATTCAATCTTCGGCTCCCAAAAACAAACAGCAATTTCATCGATACCATCCAAGCAAATACAAGGCCACTTGCTGAACAAATCATCAAATCTAAATATCCTGGTGTAATAATTTTAAGTTATAAAAATCTTGGCATGCTTAAAGGTCTGAAATAATAATATTCTCACAAAATGGAGTACGAAATGGATCAACTCATGTTCAAAACCGTTGATTTTGGTGATAGTCAGTTAAGATGTTCAGGTTGTTTAGGAGAAACAAAAATATTGGTTTTTAAAGTAATTGAACATGAAGATCGGACGTATTATGCTTTTATCCAGGGCGAGGAAGAGTCTCTTTTTTCACCAGTCAAAAAAGCTCTTGAAGGCGGACCAATGATCGGTGAGCTTGTTTTTGGGAACAAAATAATTGTTGCAATCGATCCCGAAATTACCAATTTGATCACTGAAAAATATTATCTAAGTCTGTTTGGAGAAATTATTTCAAGCATTGTTGAACCGGTTGGCCCAGGAAAAATGAGATTCCGCAGAGGCCCGAAATAAGGTTGGTGCTTTCCAAATACAGCGCCCTAGCAACCGCTGTCGCCATGGCATAGAAGTGGACTCTGAGGTCAAGTTCAGGGCCTACAGGGGAACCTAGGGAGAACTTGTCTCGTTTGTGGTGCCACTGAACCTGCACCGGCAGAGTTTGTCGGAGGGCCAGCGGGCCATGGTGGCGGCCAGGATTGAGAACATGAACCAGGGGCGCCCTGGAAAAGTTGCAAATTTGCATTTTTTCGAATCACCCACCCCTTCCGCCGCTCCGATTCCCTCGCCCATCACCCAACCCGCCGCAGGTGTCATGCTCAACGCTTCCCTCCACAACGTGGCGGTTGGGAAGGCTGTTTTCGTGAATGCCACCCTTTTCACAACGGGGGCAGGATGCAGGACAAGGCCCCGTTACCAAGGCCAAATTAGGCCAAGAATAGCACCGCCCAAAAACGTGGAAAGCCCCGGAGCGATTAGCTCCGGGGCCGTGTATTCGAGTGGTGGTCCCTCAGGGACTCGAACCCTGGACCCTCTGATTAAGAGTCTCAAGTATGGCATTTGTAGCACATAGGAAAAGATTGGCCGACATTGGCAACAAAGGTACTTATCAAGAATGACCATTGGAATTTTAATGAATCAATAGGCACAAGCAGGCCCAAAGTGTGATCATATTGTGATCACGGAGGCGTGATCACGCCTGGAGGCCACCATGGAACCCAAGAAAGAACGGAAGCCGATCCGCCTGGTCAAGGCCGCGGTGGAGGACCTGGCGCCGGAGCCGACCGCCTACTTCGTGGCCGTGGTGAATGCCAAGGGGCAGGGCCTCCAGGGACTCAACGTGCGGGTGCTGCCTTCAGGCGTGAAGGTCTTTGTCCATCGGTACCGATTCCAGGGATTTCAGAAGGCCATCACCCTGGGCCGCTACCCGGCCATGTCGCCGGAGCTGGCCGAGAAGGCGAGCCGGGCCGCTCAATCGAAGATCGACGCCGGAACGGACCCGGGCCAGGCCAAGGCGGACGCCAGGAAGGCCGCCGAAGATGCCCGGGTGGCCGCCGTGACAGTGAAGGACCTGGTGGAGCGGTACATCCTGGAGCACGTCCCGGGCAATTCTGTGAGTTGGGGAGATGAGGCTACCCGCCTTCTCCGCAAGCATGTACTCCCGGCCATGGAGAAGATGCCCTTGGCCGCGGTGGGCCCGGCGGACATTTCCGCCCTGCTCTTCAAGATGCGCCAGGCCACGCCGACCCAGGCGAACCGGACCCGGGCAGTCCTCCGGACGATGTTTGGCCGGGCCGAAGAGTGGGAGCTGCGGGCCCTGGGAACCAACCCGGTGGCCGTGGTGAAGCAGCGGGCCCCGGAGGTGAAGCGGGAACTGCGCCTCACGGACCTGGAGCTAAAGAAGCTTGGGGCAACCCTTCAGACCTCGAAGGAAGCCCCTACCCTGCTCCTGGCGGTGCGGTTGGCCGTCCTGGCAGGGATGCGGAAGGGCGAGGTTGCCGGTTGTCGCTGGTCATGGGTGGACCTTGAGGCCGGGGAGATCCGCATCCCGCCCGCCTTCCACAAAACCGGCAAGAAGACCGGGAAAATCCGCGTGGTGCATCTCCCCGATGCCCTGGTGGCTCACCTCCGGGCCACGGTCCCGACCCTGGGATGCCCCTTCGTGGTGCCCGGGAAGCCGCGGAAGGATGAGGATGGAAAGGTGGTGGGCTGGGCCCCCATCCAAGGCCTCCAGAAGGCATGGGAGCGGATCCGCGAGGCTGCGGGGCTGGCTCCGCGAGACAAGAAGACTGGTGCCTACTTGGACGATGAGAACAACCCCGGCTGGCATGACCTCCGGCGGACCTTCGCATCCGTGGGGGCGGACCTGGGCCTGAAAGGTTTCGTGGGCGAGCTGCTGGGCCATGCCGAAGCGAGCGTGACGGACATCTACACCAGGAGCGCCGCCGAACCTCTCCACCAGGCCGCGGAGAAGATCGGGGCCCGGATAGAAGGGATCCTCTCCGGCGCCATCGATCCAGAGAAGGAGGCCCAGGAGCGCCGGGAAGCCAAGGAAGAGCGGGCCCGGGTGGGGAAAACCAAGAGCGTTTCCTGAGTCCCAATGGGGGGTATATCTTCTTTCTGTCCCAATAGTCCCAACTGTCCCTTAGCTAGTGGTGGTAATAGTTTCCGCTGGGACAGTAGAAATTTTTTAAAAATAGAAATGTCCCAACTGTCCCATCCCTGGAGGCTTCCCGGAGTTTCCCTTCAGCAGGGGAGAACAGATAAGTGTCCTCACGCCATGAGGACGGACCGATCCTGAATCGCCCTCATCCTTCCTGTGTGGACATCATCCACCATTTCCAGGAGGGAAAATGAAAGGTTCCAGCACGCGCCGTTTCGAGATGGGGCTTCCGTACCTCGCCGGCCTTGACCTCGGGCTCTTGTTCGAAGCCCAGGCCCAGATGGGCAAGGGTGACAACCAGGGCCTGACTACTCTCATTTCGACCCTGGCGGCTGCCGGCAAGCTTCAGATCATCCGCCGGATCTCCGCGATCAGCACGGCCACGGAAGTGGAGCTGAAGGCCGCCGAGAACAACCCCCAGGTGATGGATGACCTGGTGTCCCTGGCATCGGATCGCCTCTTCGTGGACGCCTTCAAACAGACCATGGCCTTCGCGGAAGAACTGTTTCTCTCCCTGGGGGTGGCACAGGAAAAGGCGCCGGTCAAAAAGGGGAAAACTCCGGCCACCTCTCCCGCTGTCGGCTGATCGCGGAAATCGGCAGCGCCCCTATTGAATAAATTCGATTGAGAGGACCCCGCCATGGCAAACCCAGAAATGAAAGTCCTGATCACAGGTGACGCATCCTCTGCCATGACGGCCCTGGACTCGCTGAAGGGAGCGATCGAGGGATTCTCCTCCAACATCGCGGGTGCCGTCCTCGGGTTTGGTTCGCTGGCTGCGGTGGGGGCCGCCGCCGCGAACAAGATCGGGGAGGGAATCAGCGCCCTGATCGATATCATCCCCAATGCGATCAACGTCACCAGCCAGCTTGCGGATCAATTCAAGATTCTGCACGTCACCGCCGGCCTGTCCATCGAGGCATTCAACGGCATGGCCAACGCCATCCAGCTCTCGGGTGGCAAGGTTGACGACCTGTCCGTCCTGGTCTCTGGCATGGAAAAGGGCATCAAGAAGAACTCCCAGAACCTGATCGACAACGGGATTGCCGCCGACCAGGCCGCCCTGAAGCACATGACCCTGGGCCAGTACATCAGCGCCGTAGTGACGACCATGCAGAGCTACGGGGACGCCACGGATCGGGACCAACTGCTGATGGCCGCCTTTGGGCGGGGCGGAATGGCCTTCGCCTCTCAATTGATCGAGCTCAACCAGCACATGAAAGAGGGTGCGGAAATAGCCGAGCGCAACGCCCCGCTGGATACCCAGGCGATCAAGAACGCGACCGAGCTCACGGCCGCCAAGGGCCGCGTGACCATCGCGGAACAGCACCTCCAGGAAGTTATTGCCCACGGGTTCATCGGCGCGGACATCGCCATCCAGAACGCGAAGGCGGAGGCCATCGAACGCGAGGTGGAAGACCATCGGATTGACTCCGCGCTTGTTGCCGGGATCATCCACAGGGTCCACGTGATCCAGGACGGCCACACGACTGTCATGGAGGACCTGGAGGCCGAAAAGCGCGAATGGGACGAGCTCAACGCCAAGATCGGGAACGCCGTCAAATCCAGCAAGGATTTCATGGACGCCGGGATGCACTCCGGGTTCAAGACTGGTGACGCCCTGCCGACCCGGAGTTACATCCCGCCCGCGAAGACCGCCACGGCCTCGGCAGAGAAGACCAACTCCTTTTCCGCCGACATGATCAAGCTCGATCAGCAGGCCCTGAGCTACGCGGACAAAACCACACTTGAAAAGCAGAAACAGAACGAGCTGGACCGCCTGGCCCTGCAACTCAAGCTTGACCTGGACGAGATCGACCGGAAGGTCACGGAAGGCCACCTGTCGGGCCACCAGGCCGACCTTGAACGCGAAAAGGTGAACGGCAACAACGCCTCAGCAACAACTGGGATCAATGCGAACTATGCCAAGAAGGAGGCGGAGGAGGCCCAGAAGAAAATTGACGCCGCCAACAAGGTCCACGACGTGGAGATCGGCAGCGAGAAGGCCCACGACGCCGCGATGTATGACCTTCAGATCCAGGCCATCAACCAGCGTGAGACCCTGGGTCAGATCAGCTCCATGGAGGCCCTGCGCCAGATCGCCGCCCTGAACGCGAAGAAATATGCGGCTGAGGTGGCCGACATGGACCGCGAGCTGGCCCTTGAGGGTCAGACCCCGCTGAGGATCGCCCAAATCAATGCCCAGAAGCTGGCCCTCGAGGACCGCTACAACAAAGACGTGTCCGCCATCCGCCAGAAGGAAGCCCTCGAGCTCCAGAAGGGCAACGGCTGGGCCGGGTTCCTGTCTGGTCTCTCAACTTTCCGCGACGATTCCAAGAATATCTTCAAGCAGATGGCCGGGTTTGCAACAGACATGGCAAACACCCTCACTACCTCCCTGGGGAATGCCTTCACGAACATGATCACGAAAGGCCAGTCCTTCGGCGCCGCGATGAAATCCGTCTGGACCTCAGTCTCCGGGGCCGTGGTCGGCGCCCTGGCCCAGATGGCCGCGAAGTATCTGGTGGCGGCCCTGGCCCAGAAGCTGTTCGCCAGTTCCACCGCTGCGACCTCAGACGCTACCGCCGCCTCCGCCGTGGACCTGGCCGCCTCCGAGACCTGGGCGGCCTACGCCATGATCCCCTTCGCCGGCGCCGGCCTGGCCACGGCCCAGATCGCCCTGATGATGGCGAGCATCACCGGCGCCACGGCGGCCTCGGGTGGGGTGGCCGCTGGCACCGGCGGGGCCTTCGCCGTGGGCGGGATCATCTCCAGCCCGACCCTGGCCCTGATGGGCGAGGCCGGCCCGGAGCTGGTGGCGCCGGAGCACGACTTCAAGGACTGGGCCAGCGCGAACCTGAACCTCGGCATGAACCTCGGGGCCCACGCCGCGCAGCTGGGCCGCCTGCAGGGCCAGGCCGGGAGCTACGGATCCTCAGCCGCGGGGCAGGCCGGCGCGGGCGGGGTCCACGTGGACCTGCGCGGGGCCGTGATCGCCGGGGAGTCCGTGGAGTCCAGCCGGATCATCGGCAACCTGGTCAAGCGTCACCTGGACGAATACAACCGGAGGAAAGGCTGATGACCTTTGATACAGAGCCTCTCTTGAGCGGAAGCCAGGCCCGGCAGATCCTCGCAGAGTTGAGGGGCGGGAAAAAGATCGCCTGGCAGACATTGACCCGGCTGGTTTCGTTGGGTGGCCTGCCCTCGCATCCGGACCCCTTCGGCGGGCCCCGGAGCGTTTTCCTGGCCAGCGAGATTCAGGAATGGTTCCAGGCCAGGACCCCCAAGGGGAAGCCGTAACGGCTGGGGCCTGCCGGGTCCCCGGATGTTTTGATCCTGGAGGATCAGAAGCCGGATCGAGCCGGTGGACGTGGCGATCCGCGGCGAGATGGGCCACCAGGTGCAACCGTAACGGTGGGACCTGGTGGGGAGGCTTACACGTAACGTGTACCCCTGGCTTGCCTGGGAAGGCAGGGGCGTAACGCCCCCCCCCCTCCGTCCAGATTTGCCCCAAACCAAACCCCAAATGGGTTACAATCCAATAAACCAAATATAAAATCAGTCATTTTATGAGCCTGATTTTCTATTCTATGATTCTTGCATTGGACGCATTGAAAAATAAGGAATAGGGTCCAATGAACAAGGTTACATAATGGCCATTATCGCAAGTTGTTTTTAGCCGCAAAAAAACATTCTTGACCTCTCACGCGCACGCGAGGAACCTGAACCTCAGGAGGTGAAGCCGTGGTGGTGGCCAAGAATCCAGGAATAGGCCGCGGACGGGGCGGTGGCCGCCCGCCGGGGAAGAGCTCCAAGGCGCCGCGCCAGGTGGAAGAGGTGCGCTTGCGCCTGTCGCCTCACGTGGCGGAGCTGCTGCGGGCCATGGCTGAGGACCAGGGGGCGCCGGCCTGGCGAGTGGTGGAGCTGGCCCTCCTGGGCATGGGTGGCAAGGGTGCCGTTCAAGACGCGCCCCCTGCGCCCAGCCTGCCGCCGGAGGCCCTGGAGATCGCCCAGGAGGTGGCCGCCTTCCTGGAGGCCCAGGAGGACCGGCCCGGCGCCGTGCGGGCCCTGCGCCGGGCCTGGAAGCAAGCGCTTGCTCTGGCTCGCCATGGTCTGGCGCCCCGCCCCGGCCAAGATTGAACCCCTATTCATCAAACAGTTTCAGGCCCCGCCTGGTGCTGCAATACCCAACCCAGGCCGGGCATCCCGGTCAAACGTCTGGAGCAAGTCATGTTGTCACCCAATGTCCAATCACTCCCCGAAACCCCAGCTTTCCAAGTGTTCTGGGCGAGCATCCCAAGGGGGACCTGGCGCCGTCAATGGTCCCCTGTCCCTTATGGTGAAGAGCTGAATAAAATCCTTGCCCTCGCCCGTCAAATCCATGCCCAGATGGTGAAAGAAGGCGAACCTTGCATGGGCATGCAAGGGATCCAAGCGTCCCTGGTCGGCAAGGATCATCAAGGTTTCAAGGTGGACGCCGCACCGACCAACGCCTAACCTGAAACCGGCGCGGCTAGGTTTGGCCGCCGAAAGCCCGCCCCGCACGGGCCCGCCGCGCCGCCTTCGTTCTGTGGGGACTCCCGAGCGGGGGGCGCCGTGACTCTGATCGAAATTCCAGGATTTACCCTGGAGTCCATGGCCCGCCTGGAGGCCGAAGAACGCCGCGCCGCGGCCCTCCTGGACAAAGCCATGGATCTGGTGAAACCCTGGCCCTCCCGGCGCCCGGGGGATCAGGAGAAAGCCCGGCGCCAGTTGCAGTCCCTCGCAGGGGAATATCGATGGGAACTCGACGCCCGGAACGCTGGCAAGGTGGCGGGTGTGGCCGAAGAACTGGAACGCCTCCGGGATTTTGCCCGGGCCCTCCACGAGGCCCTTTCAGTCCTGAGCCCAGGCGCCAAGCAAGTCCTGAACATGCGCCATGGGAAGGCTGATGATGAGGCCTTCCGGCGGGCCGGTGGTTCTCTCCTCCCTCCGAATGAGCCCGGAGAAGTTTCGACCTACATGGATGAGGACGGGGACCTGGTGGCGGAAGTTACCGGCCATGGCGCATGGATGGAACGGACTGAAGCCCTCGCATCCTGGGCCAAGGACAAGGCCTCCAAGATGAGGACCAAGGCCCGGACCCTTGGCCGGCGGACCCTGGATGATGTGATCCGCCGGGGAACCTCCCAAGACTGGCTCCTGAAGGCCTGCTCCGCCTGGATGAATGCCCACGAATGGGACGCGGAGAACCAGGGGAAGCTTGCCCGCCTGGCTCGCCTTGTCCATGAAGCAGCCACGGGTGAAAAGCCCGCCCCCGGGCAGTTTCGGGAGGCCGCGAAACGGGGCCCGAAGTTGAACCGGCGGAATGAACTGGTGAAGGGAAGCTGACCTGTCCCGGGTGGCTTCCCTTCACTTTAATTTTTCGTAATTTGCATGGGTGAACCTACCTCTTGCGGCCCCCATTGGCGCTTTGAGGTATCCATGAACAATCCCACGCAACCCCAGGCCGGGGCCCAGGTGCAAGACGAGCTGATGGACCCGCGGACGTGCGCCGGCTACCTGAAAGTGTCCGTCCTGACCCTGGCGGACTGGCGGGTGAAAAGGATCGGCCCGGACTTCCTGAAGCTGGGGGCCGCCGTGCGCTACCGCGTTTCTGAGGTGGAGTCCTGGCTTTCCCTCCGGTCCTCCAGGAAGGGGGCCTGATCGATGGCAGAACCGGTGCGGGCCGGAGGATGCGGGACTTCGGACAGTGAAGCAAGGATCGACCTGGCGGTGGCCCAGGCGGAAGAAACGATCAAGGGATGGAACCTCCCACCCTGGCCGGAACCAGCGACCCGGAACTATCTGGCCCTGGCGAAGACCGGGGGACATCCCGACCCGGCGCATGCCCTGCTCATCCTGGAGGAGTGGCTGAAATTCCCGGAGGGAAGCGCCGGCGCGTGGCTGGCGGATTCCGGAGTCCAGGCCGCCATAGGCCGCGGTGAGCTGCTCTTCTGGCCCGGGGGAAATCTGGGGGTGCTGATGAATCCCGCCCTTTTGCAGGCATACCTCGAGGTGGAGGGGAAGAGCACGCCCGCTGAGATCCGGCGGGACGTGGAGGACTGCGCCAAGGCCCTGGAGGTGCTTCCCGATTATGTGGGACGGCGCCTGGGCCTGGTGGAACTCCGCCGGGGTGGAGCTTGAGCAGGGCCGCGCGGTGGGAAGACAAAGGGGATGAATCCTTTCTGGTTTGCTGGATGCGGGATGGGGAGATCCCGCGACAAGCACTGATCTGGAACGCCCGGCGGGTGCTCCTTTGGGCCGCCAGAAGACGAACCAGATTTCAATTGCTTCACCTCCGGGAAATTGACGGAAGGATCCGCCAAACCCTGAAAATCCACAACATCTCCGGCGGGGGAATCCGCCTGAGCCCTGAAGACGCTGGAACCCGCCTTGGAGCGGATCTGATCCTGGCCATTGAAAGCCTGGGAGCTGGCCGGAAAGTGCAAATTGGGGAGCCTGAATGATCAATTTCAACCGCATCAACCAGGAAGCCCTTCCCTGCCTTCGTGACCTGGTGGCCGAGCTGGCCGGGGAATCGCCGCGCCAGGATGGCCGGGAGCTGCTGATCCGGAACCCTCGCCGGGAAGATTCAAGCCCCGGAAGCTTCTCCATCAATGTGGACTCCGGGAAATGGAAGGACTTCGCCTCCGGTGACGGTGGGAGTGATCCGGTCTCCCTGGTGGCCTTCATCCGAAATGAGAATCAGCAGGCCGCCGCCCTGTGGCTGGCCAAGTACCTGGGCCTCCAGAAAAGTGAATTCCAGGCCGAAGGGGCCAGGCCGGCCAAGGCGAAGCCCCAGGCGCCCACATACCCTCGCGTGGTGCTTCCGGTGCCCCCGGAGGCCCCGCCCCTGCCTCACCAGCGGGCCGAACAGGGCCGGTGGGAATGGAAGGATGCCACGGGCCGCCTGCTCAAGCTGGCGGTGCGCCAGGCGGACGGGAAAGGCGGGAAGGTGTTCCATCCGTGGGCCTGGTGTGAATCTGCCCCCGGCGCCTTCGGCTGGAAGTCCATGGAACTGCCGACGCCCCGCCCCCTCTTCGGCCTGGATCGGCTGGCCAGGTGCCCGGGTGCCCCCGTGCTGGTGACGGAAGGCGAGAAGGCGGCCCTTGCCGCGGAGGCCCTCTTTCCTCATCTGGTGGCCGTGACCTCCGGTCCCTCCACAAGTGCCCGAGCTGCGGACTGGAGCCCCCTGGAGGCCCGGGACGTGGTGATCTGGCCAGATGCCGATGGGCCCGGGGAGACATACGCCCTAGCCGTGGAAGGCCGCCTCCGAGCGGTGGGCCCGAAGTCCCTGCGCCGGGTGGTCCTGCCGCCGAACCTGCCGAAGGCCTGGGACCTGGCGGACCCGGCGCCCGCGGGTGTGGACCTTCGGGCCCTCCTGGATGCCGCCGTGATGGTGGACCTGGGCAATGGGCCCGGGGTGGAATCCGAATCCATTCCCGCCGGCCTCCCCAACCGAGCCGGCTGCTACCTGATCCACGAAGGCAGCATGAGCATGGAGAACGCCGAAGGCATCCGCCAGAACCTCTGCAACTTCACCGCGCGGATCCGGGAAGAGCTGGTCCTGGACGATGGGGAAACCGAAGACCTGTTCTTCCTGGTGGAGGGAACCCTTTCCAGTGGTGCGCCTCTGCCCCTGGCCCGTGTCCCGGCTGGATCCTTCGCCGGCCTGGGCTGGATCATGGCCCAGTGGGGCGCCCGCGCCATCGTCAACGCCGGGACCTCCAGGAAGGACCAGCTCCGGGCCGCCGTCCAGCATCTGTCCCGCCCGGTGCGCCGCCGGGCCTTCCTGAACATTGGCTGGCGAAAACTGGAAGGCCAGTGGTGCTATCTGCACGCCGGGGGAGCCATCGGCCCGGGCGGCCCGGTGGAAAGCGTGGACGTGGACCTCCGGGGGCGCCTGGCGCTCTTCACTCTGGCGGATCCTCTCCAGGGTGCCGAGCTGGCCCAGGCCCTCCGGTCCAGTCTCCGGACTCTGGACCTGGGCCCGGGGGCCGTGACGGTGCCCGTGTGGCTTTCACCCTTCCGCGCCGTGGTGGACGATTGCCCCTTCTCCATTCACATTTCCGGGAGCAAGGGTCACGGAAAAACGGAGCTGGCCAGCATCGCCGCCGGTCACTTCGGGCCCGCCCTGGAGGCCAAGGAGCCTCTGGAGAGTTGGGAGAGCACGCCCGCGGCCCTGGAACGGGCCCTGTTCCTGGCCAAGGATGCCCTGGGCCTGGTGGACGATTTCCGCCCCCAGGGTGGCCCCCGGGAAACCGCGGACCTGTTCAAGAAAGCGGACCGCATCCTCCGGGGCGCCTACAACCGCGCCTCACGGTCCCGGCTATCCTCCGATGCGAAAACCCAGCGGACCGCCTACTGGTCCCGCGGGCTGATCCTGAGCACGGGTGAAGACCTCCCGGACGGTGAAAGCCTCCGGTCCCGGGTGCTCTGCCTGGAGTGGGGCGCCGGGGACATGTGCTGGCCGGTCCTGGATGGACTCCAGGCGGATCGGGCCGCCGGCCTCCATGCTGGCCTGATGGCCGCCTTCATCCAGTGGCAGGCCAGGGACCGGGACCGAGCCATGAAGCTGCGCAGGGAGGCCCACGCGGACGCCAGGCGCAAGCTCAGGGAGGCCGGGGAGAACAACCGAACCGGAGACATTGCCTCGGACCTGTGGAGCGCCTGGCCTGTCCTGGAGGCCTTCGCCGTGGAGCTGCGCATCATGCCGCCCGCGGAGCTGGCCGCCCTGGGCCGGCGCCTATGGGCCTCCATCCTGGAGATGATCGGGGCCCAGGCCTCCATCATTTCGGAAGCCAACCCGGCGGAGCGGTTCAAGGAAGGTTTCACAAGCTGCCTGGGATCCGGGCGGGGACATCTCGCCCATGGGGAACTGGGGGACCTCCCGCCCGAGTGGAAGGCACGGTGTGGATGGCAGGGGGACCAAGCCAAGGGCCCGCGTCTGGGCTACCTGGCACCAAGGAAAGGTGAAGTGTGGCTCATCCCTTCCGCCGCATTCCAGGAGGCCGCGCGGATGGTCTCCTTTGGAGTGGGAGAGCGGGCCCTGTGGAAGCGCCTCCAGGAATCGGAATGGCTGGTCCTGGAACGGGTGGGCAGGAACAAAGCCCGCCGGTCCCTGCCGGAAGGTGGCCGGCCTGATTTCGTAGTGGTTCGCCTGGGATGCCTCTGGGGCGTGGGACAGTCCGGAAACGTGGGACAGTATGAAAACCCTACTGTCCCAGCGGAAACCCATGCCACCACTGACGATGGGCCGTTTGGGACGTTTGGGACGCCAAAAACATATACCCCCCCTCTGGTTTCTGCCGCAGGTGACGATTGGGGCAGCGAGTGAGCCCCCAAGCTGAAGCCCTCGCCTTCCTGGAGGCTATGGCCCGGCGCGGTGTGGAGGTGCGGGCAGAGGGGGACCAGATCCTCTTCCGCCCCGCCTCCATCCTCACAATGGAGGACCGGGGACGGATGCGGACCCTGAAGCCTCATCTCCTGGCACTCCTGGTGCCCGGTGCCCTTGACCTGGTGCTCCTGGCCCTGTGCTCCATCCTGCCGCCTGACGATGCCCGGGACCTCCGGGAGGAGCGGGCCGCCATCCTGGAGCACCAGGCGGGCCTGTCCCGGGCGGAGGCAGAGCGCCGGTCAGGCATGGAGGACCGATGATGCGTCGAACAGATATTGCAACCCTTGAACTATCTCCACGCCTGGACGTGGCCTTCCTGGTGGCTGGCGGGATCCAGGAGGCCGGACCGGTCACGGTGAAGGCCACGCCTTCTCCTGGAGGAACCGCCCTCAGTTGGTCCCGCCCTGGCGGTGGGGCATCTGGCCAGCGGGTGTCCCTCACCAGCTACCCCCTACCCTTGGGCGGGGCAGCCGAACTGATCCTGTGCTCCTGTGGTGCCAGGGTGCGGAGCATCTTCCTTGCCGCCGATCACATCACCTGGGGGTGCCGGGCGTGCCTGGGCCTGCGCTACCGATCCCAGCGAGTCCACTACCCGGCGCGGGGATGACCGCGCCCCCTGGGCCCTGCGCCGCCCTCTCGCCGGGGGCCTGCGTGGGCACTCCCTGCCCAGGGTAAATGGGTCCTTTCCGGGCCCCCGGGGGAGGGTTACGCGCAAGCCCGCCTGGTTCAACTAGTTGAAGGTTTTTTTCAAGTGTCGCCGGTTCCAAGGTGCCTACCCGTCACATCCGGAAAATCCATTCAACCCGGCATCCGGAAACCTTGCGACATTTGCGTGTCGTGTCGGTGTCTCAAGCCCAACGGCCGCAATGGTGCGGCCCTTCCGGACATGTCGCGCCTGTCGCGCCTGTCGCCGCCCCCCAGCCGGTGCAGCCTTGTCCTCTCACCTGGAGGACGAGTGGGCCGGCATGGGCCCGCGGTGTGATCACATTGTGATCACGGACGGGAAAACCATCGGAAAACCGTCCTGTTAAAACAAATGGAAAGCCCCGCAATTGCTTGCGGGGCTTGTGTATTCGAGTGGTGGTCCCTCAGGGACTCGAACCCTGGACCCTCTGATTAAGAGTCAGATGCTCTAACCAGCTGAGCTAAGGGACCGACTCGGAAGTATTCAGTCTACCTGTATTGG
>Ga0316217_10005015_pt1 | contig 13931 bp, 8 predicted proteins | sample 1anoAmetaG_FD_203633 | JGI IMG/M metagenome (GOLD analysis project Ga0316217, IMG submission 203633) | Freshwater microbial communities from Trout Bog Lake, Wisconsin, USA - 1anoA | ecosystem: Environmental > Aquatic > Freshwater > Lake > Hypolimnion/Profundal zone | place: USA: Wisconsin...
AACCGCTGCTCGGCAGTAACCGTCACAACCGCTACTGGACGACCTGTGCGCATCGATACCCTCTACTGTATTCGATGCGCAAAGCCATCATTATTATGATGATTATTTAAGACTCAGGACACTAGGGTGGGAAGCCTCGAACCCCGCCTCTCGTGTTTTCGTGCAACTGCGCGCATGCAATCCCCGCCCCAACCTGGATAAAACGTCCGCAAGCGCTTAAAAATAAAGGCCTTACCATCCAAACTGCGTTGAAATAAATTACGCGCAAAAAACGCGAAAATACGCATAAATGCGCGCATGAAAATCCACTCTTGAATCAATGCAAGCAACTGATAATAAAAGAGATAATAGCCTGAAAAGGGCTCTTTTCCGAGCCTCCCGAAATGATTGATTTCTGCGGTTTTTCACGTCAAAATCAGCCTTTTTAAGGCAAAATTCAACGTTTTTTGTGGCAAAAATCACCTGCTTTTCACGCCCTGTCGAGCTTGCCGCCGCCCCATCCTCGCTGTCATTCCTCGCTGTCATTCCTCGCTGTCATCCTGACCACTGAAAACTGACCACTGAAAACTGACCACTGAAAACTGACCACTGAAAACTGACAACTGACAACTGACAACTGAAAACTGACTACTGACAACTGAAAACTGACTACTGACAACTGACAACTGACTACTGACCACTGACAACTGACCACTGCCAACTGCCAACTGACAACTGACAACTGCCAACTGAAAACTGACAACTGACAACTGACCACTGTCTTTGCAGATCATTGCCATCCGATGCCGCATACTGAAGAGGCAGTGGAGCGTGTTTCAGTTGCCGGAATGAGGGTAAAAACGGTCCGTACCCCCGTGGTACCCCCCCCCCCCCTCACATTTTCACCACTTTTTTCAGGCCTGCGTAAATATAAAATGTATAGAATGAAGTACTTGTAAATTCTACCTATTAACTTCTCAGTAACACCAAGCCCTCAAATTTACCCTTTTTCGCCCAAAAACACCCCTTTTTGCCTCAAAAAAACCGCTTTTTGAGCAAAAAAACGCCGCTTTTGAGAGCTCTGGCCCCTTGTATTGGAAGTCACACATCAACGAACTTAGCGCTGTCCTATAATGGGCCACAATTTCATTCCCGGAATCTGCGCGTTTCGCTCGGCCAAATCCATTGGATTTCGCTAACTTCTCCTCGGAAGATGAGAGAGAGAAGAAGCGGAGCCGAAATGCGAATGCGTGTGACCAGATTGATCCATCGGCGAATTCCCGGCCAAACTGCCCGCTGCGGCAGTGCGGGTAACTGTGCGTTTCCAACCTGGCGCGAACTGCGTAGCGCTCCATGGTCCTGCCTGCATGGGGCAGCTTTGCTCCTGGCCGCTCTGGCGCTTGCCGCGGCAGTTTCCGCCATGGCCCAGAATCCCATCTCCGGCACGGCTTCCAGCCGGCCCAATCTTCCTCCGCGCGTGGTTGCGGCCCAGCGCTTTCTGGCCCAGCGCGGCTTCACGCAGGCCAAACCCGGAACCCGCGCCAACCGGCGTCTCCGCTCCGCCGCACGCGCAGCGGTTGCGCCAGAGGGCCCCAGCGCGGCCACCGCAACCTGGCAGTCTCTCGGCCCCTCCGCCGTGCTCTCCACCAGCTTCGGCGCCACGCCGGTTCCAGTCACCGGCCGCGTCTCCGCGCTGGCCCTGGACACATCCGACTCCAGCAATCTACGCCTGTATGCGGGAACCACTGGCGGCGGCGTCTGGATGGCGAACTACGCCGATGCAGGCAGCGCCTCTACCGTCTCCTTTACCCCGCTCACAGACACCGTCGAGGCCCTCAGCGGCGCAACCGACGCCTCCATCAGCATCGGCGCGCTCACCGTGCAGCCCGGCGGCACAGGCGTGATCCTGGCCGGCACCGGCGACCCCAACGACGAGCTCGACTCCTACTACGGCGCCGGCATTCTGCTCTCGAAAGACGGCGGAAACAGTTGGACTCTGATCCAGACCACGGTGGACGCGGAACAGGGGCTCAGCGGCCAGGACTTCAGCTTTGTGGGCGAGGGTTTCTCCGGCTTTGCCTGGAGCGGGCTGGATGCGCAGCGGGTGGTGGCGGCGGTTTCGCAGGCCTGGGAGGGCGTGCTGGTGAACGCGGACCGGCCGGCTGTCAGCTACGAGGGCTTGTATTACTCCAAAGACGGTGGTGTCTCCTGGCACCTGGCTACGATTACCGACGGCAATGGCTCGGATGTGCAGGGGCCGCTCGATACCTTTACCAGCCCCGACGGCAATGCCGCCACCTCCGTGGTCTGGAACCCCATACGGAAGCTGTTCATCGCGGCGGTCCGCTACCACGGCTATTACCAGTCGCCCGACGGCATCGTCTGGACGCGCATGGCCTCCCAGCCGGCCTCCACGCTCACCACGGGCTTGTGCCCCACCTACCCCGGCACGCCCGGCTCGCAGGGCTGCCCCATCTATCGCGGCACGCTGGCCGTGAATCCCCAAACCGGTGACACCTTTGCCTGGACGGTCGGCGAGTATAACTCCGTGACCGGCCTGTGGCCCAACCTGGGCATCTGGCAGGACGCCTGCGCCATCAATAACGCCGGGACCGCCTGCACCAACCAGACCATTGCATTTACCCAGCTGCCCTGGTTCCCGGGCGCCAGCGCTGCGGCCCCCACCCTTGCCGACGGCGGCTACACGCTCACCTTGGCGGCCGTGCCAGTTGCTCTTGGACTCGGTCAGGACACGCTGCTGTTTGCCGGAGCCGACGACCTCTGGAAGTGCAGCCTGGCGATGGGCTGCCAGTGGCGCAACACCACCAATGCGACGGCCGGATTCTGCGCCCAGGTGGGCGCCTACCAGCATGCGCTGGCCTGGAATCCGCTCATCCCCCAGGAGGTTTTTCTAGGCAACGACAGCGGACTGTGGCGCTCGCTTGACCAGATCGGCGAGTCGGGCGCGGCCTGCGGACTGGCCGGCAATACCGACGCCGCCCACTTTCAAAATCTGAATGGCAGCCTGGGTTCTCTGGCCGAGGTCGAGAGCCTCTCGCAGGCCGGCAACACCCCTTACACCATGATGGCCGGGCTGGGCGTGAACGGAACCGCGGGCGTCAAGAGCTCTACCGGGGTCACGGCCCAGTGGCCGCAGATTCTGGGCGGCAACGGCGGGCCCGTGGCCATAGACCCCCGGAACACCGAAAACTGGTACGTCAACAACCAGAATGGCGTCTCCATCTACTTGTGCGCGCAGCCGGGTGGCTGCACCCCTGCGGACTTCGGCGCCAGTCCGGTCATCGACATGAACGGCTCGTACGGGGACGGCTACACCATGACCACCCCCGCCCCCTTCATTGTCGATCCCGTTGACCCGACCCAGCTCCTGATCGGGACCTGCCGTGTGTGGCGCGGGCCGGCTGACGGCATCGGCTGGAGCAGCACAAACGCCATAAGTCCCATTTTTGATAGCGGCGTCGCCAACGCCGCCTGCAACGGCGATTCACCGGTTCGCGCCTTGGCCGCGATGTCGCTTACCGGCGGGAATGAAATTGTGTATGTGGGCACGTACGGCTCGGCGCAGGGCGGTTTTTCGCCGTTCGGCCAGGTGTGGAGCGCGACCTTCAATCCCGCCTCAAGCACAATGCCTGCGTGGACCAACCTGACCGCCGATGCCGCCGTCAACACGATGAACGCCACCAGCGTGGGCGGCATCTCCAGCATCTTCATCGATCCCCACGACCCCACTGGACAGACGGTCTACGTGACCGTGGGGGGAATGCCTTCCTCAACGCAGACTACGCAACTGGTTTTTCTCCTGACCTACACCAACGGCAAGGCAGTCTGGTCGAACATCTCTTCCAGCCTTCCCGACGCGCCGGCCAACAGCGTGGTCGTGGACCCGCAGGACGCCAACACGGTTTACGTTGCCACGGATGAGGGTGTCTGGTTTACCACGCAGGTCTCAACCTGTGCGCTGGCCGCGTCCAAGTGCTGGTCGGCCTTTGGAACCGGGCTGCCGCAGGCGCCTGTGGTTGCGCTCAGCGCAGCTCCCGTCACCGCGTCGCAGCAGGTTCTCGTTGCGGGTACCTATGGCCGCGGCGTTTGGGACACTCCGCTGTGGACCGCGGGCACGGCAATCACCACCGCAACGGCCAATCCCGACTCTCTGTCCTTTCCCACCCAGGAGTTTGGGACCGCCAGCGGCACGCAGCCCGTGTCCCTTGAAAACACGGGCAGCCTGGCTCTTTTGCCCACCACCATCACCATGAGCGGGGATTTCAGCGAGACCGACAACTGCCAGAAAGTTACGGTGCCAGTGGGCAGATCCTGCACCATCCAGGTCAAGTTCACGCCTACGGCAACCGGCAGCCGGACGGGCCAAATGACCATCGCCGCCAACGTCTACGGCGGACAACTCACGGTCGCGCTGAGCGGGACCGGAAGCCCAGGGGGCACGATGAGCCTGACTCCCGCGACCGTGCCTTTTGGACTGGTCAAGATGGGAACCACTTCCGGCTCACTCCCTGTCGCGGCCACCAACAGCGGCACAACCGCGGTCCCGATCACCGGAATCGTCATCACTGCTCCATTTACCATCGCCGGCAACACCTGTGGCTCGACTACCCTGGCGGTGGGCCATGCCTGCCAGATCCAGGTTGCGTTTGCGCCCACCGAGCGGGGAGCGGTGGCGGGAACGCTGTCGCTCACCGACGGGGCCGGCACGCAAACCGTGGCATTGAGCGGGACCGGGGCGGCTCCGGCGGCAGACAGCCTTCCCACCTCGTCGCTCACCTTTCCCGCAACCCTGGACGGCCGGCTTTCGGCGGTGCAGACCGCCCCGTTCTCCAATACCGGTGACCTGCCGCTGACGTCCATTGCGATTTCGGTCAGCGGGCCGTTTCAAGTCACGAACAACTGCGGAACCCAACTGGCGGGCAATTCCAGTTGCACCCTCAGCGTGATTTTTGCTCCTGTTGCCGCCGGACCGCAGACCGGCACGCTCACCGTCACCGATGCGCTGCACACGCAGACCATCGCCCTGTCCGGAACGGGTGTGCAGCCAACGGTTTTGACCGTTAGCCCGTCCAGCCTGACCTTCGCCACGTTGGCTCCCGGCAAGTCCAGCGCGGCGCAAACCGTCACCGTCACCAACTCAAACAGCTTTGCCGCCAGCGCACTGACGCTTTCCGCAATCTCTCCGTTCAGCCTGACGCAGAACACCTGTCCCGCGAGCCTGGCCGCCGGCGCAAGCTGCACTGTTGGAGTTCTTTTTCAGCCGGCCGCCTACGGCACATACACCGGTACACTGCCTATCATTTCTCCCGCTGTGGACAACCCATCCGCCGTTGCGCTGTCGGCGATGAGCTTCGATTTCGCGGTTGCCGCCAGCGGTTCCACCAGCCAGACGGTCGCCAGCAGCCAGACCGCGAGTTACACCCTGTCTGTAACTCCGGCGTGGATCTCCGCGGCGCAATTCTCCCCCGGAGGAACCTTCACGTTCACCTGCGGCACGCTCCCCAAAAACGCGGTATGCGTGTTCAATCCCACCAGCCTGCAGGTGAGCGCCGGTTCCTCGGGAACCGTGACGGTGCAGATTGACACGGGAAAATCCGGGACCTCCGCGCGGCTGGCGCCGCCGTCCGGCTGGCGCGTGCTTCCGCTGTTCTGCGGGCTGCTGTTTCTGCCGTTGGCCTTCCGTCGGCAACGCAGTACGTTTCTGCTGGTCGCTCTGCTGGCGTTCGTGGTCTGCGGCGGCATGTCCAGTTGCACCAGTTCGGGCGGAGGGTCCGGCTCAGGCGGCTCGTCGGCCACGAGCGCAACGCCGGCGGGAACTTACACGATTCCCGTAACCGCGGCATCCAACGGCGTTTCACATTCGCTGAACGTGACGCTGACCGTGGACTAGATGCGGCCTGACCACCCCACATTCTCGGTGCCCCATCCGTTTCACAGCTTCATCGTGAAATGGGTGGGAGTCCACGAACCCCATCCGCGCCGTCTCAATCGCACCAACACGCACGCTGAGCCGGATGTCGACCCTCGGCCACCTCACACTCTGTCGTGCCCCATCCGCGAGTCCTTCTGTTCCCTGATCCCTGTTTCCTGCTTTTGCACATAATTACCTACTCTTGCGCCATACTGGTGAAGCAATGGAGTGTGTGGGGGAGCCGGAAATCGGCAGAAAAAGAAAAAATGACCGCTTAATCCCCACTTTTCTATCCCCTCAACTTGAATAACTATCATTTATTGAATGACTTACAAATTACACCTATTAACTCTTCAGTAACACCAAACCCTCGTTTTTGGCCCATTTTTTGTCAAAAAACGCCCTTTTTTGACAAAAAATGGCCGTTTTTTGCTCAAAAAATCACTGTTTTTTCGCAAGCAGAGCTTACCGCGTTTTCCCGCTCATGCCCACTCGCTCTGACCGCGCAGGCACAGCTGCTCAGCTCGTGAAATTTCTCCGCCCGGTTCAGGCGGCGCGTCTGCCGAACCCTGAGCGCGACGAGCGCTATGGTAATCCGGGGTCCCCAACGACAGGTCTTAGTCGTTGGGGTGGTAATCCGGGGTCCCCAACGATGCCCGGAGGGCACCCACTCAGTCGTTGGGGTGGAATCAGGACGGGCTATACTTTACCTTCGAGCTACACAAATGATGTCCGCGACGGAACCCTGCAATGAAAGGGACCGGTGAAGCTGGAGATAGGGAAGAGCAGCGAATGACGACCAAAGTTACCGTGGAAGAAGTGGAGCGCGTGGCTGAACTTGCCCACCTCGAATTGGCGCCGGAAGAGACTCCGGGCATGCTGCGCGATCTGAACGCCATTCTGGACTATGTGGCCGAGCTCAACGAGTTGGATACAGCCGGCGTGTCGCCGCTGGCCCAGGTCAGCGAGTTGGAAGTCGCGGCAACCGCCAGCGTGCTGCGCGCCGACCACGTGCTGCCCTCGCTCGATCGTGCCGCCGTCATGGCGCAGGCGCCGGAGACCGACAAGGTCTTCTTCAAGGTGCCCAAAGTGATTGAACGGTAAAGATTGCCCGGCGGGAATCCGCGGAGCGCGCAACTGCGAACACGCCGTCAAGATGCCGAAACAGGCCGTAAACAGAGGCCATGGAAAGGAAAGCCCGATTGCCCAGCGAAGCCAAAGCAGCGGAAAACTATGTTGAGAAGCCCAAGACTCTGGCCCAGTTGCGCGCGGAGCTTGTCTCCGGACGCACCAAGGCCGCCGACCTGGCCGCCGGCTACTATGACCGCATCGCCAGCGTGAATCCGCGCCTGAATGTCTATCTGAGCCTGACCAAAGAGCGGGCCCTGGAACAGGCCGCGCGCGTTGACGCGTTGGCGGCCAAAGGCGATCCCTTGCCCGTGCTCGCCGGTGTTCCGGTAGGCATCAAGGATGTGCTGGTAATGAAGGGCGCTCCGGCAACGGCAGGGTCCAAAATTCTCCAGGGTTATCGCCCGCCTTACGACGCTACGGCGGTTTCAAAACTTGAAGCGGCGGGCGCGGTGCTGCTCGGCAAGATCAACTGCGACGAGTTTGCCATGGGCTCCTCCAATGAGAACTCGGCTTATGGTCCGGTGCGCAACCCGGTGGATACGGAGAGGGTTCCGGGCGGCTCCAGCGGCGGTTCGGCGGCGGCGGTGGCGGCCAACATGGCGGTGGCCACGCTGGGGACCGACACCGGCGGCTCCATTCGCCAGCCGGCCAGTTTTTGCGGAGTGGTGGGCGTACTGCCGACTTATGGCCGCGTTTCGCGCTACGGGCTGATTGCCTTTGCCTCGTCGCTGGACCGCGTGGGGCCTTTCGCCGCGAATGTACGCGACGCCGCCACGATGCTGGGCGTGATTGCCGGCAACGATCCCAAAGACGCCACCAGTTCCCCGGCTCCTGTCCTCGACTTTGCTGCCGAAAGCGATAAAAGCGCGGAGCGCCTGCGCATTGGCGTGCCTGCGGAATATTTTGCCGAGGGACTGGACCTGGAGGTGCGCGCCGCCATTGAAAAGGGCATTGCCGCGCTCCAGGCGGCCGGTTGCACGGTCAAGCCGGTTTCGCTGCCGAACACCAGGTACGCCGTGCCCACCTATTACCTGATTGCCACGGCCGAGGCCAGCGCCAACCTGGCCCGTTTTGACGGCGTGCGCTACGGCTACCGTTCGCCCGCGTCGGAGACCCTGTCTGGCATGTACAGCCACTCGCGCGACGAGGGCTTTGGCGCCGAGGTCAAGCGGCGCATCCTGCTCGGAACCTATGCGCTCTCCGCCGGCTACTACGACGCCTATTACTTGAAAGCCCAGCAGGTGCGGCGCCTGCTGGCCGAGGAGTATCTGCGCGCCTTTGCCGAGGTGGATGCTATCGTGACCCCCACCGCCCCCATGCCGGCCTTCAAGCTGGGCGAAAAGACCGGCGATCCGCTGGCCATGTACCTGGCCGATATTTACACGGTGACGGCGAGCCTGGCGGGCATCTGCGGCGTGACCGTGCCCTGCGGCGCGACAGCCGCCGGTTTGCCGGTGGGCATGCAGGTGTTGGCTGCGCATTTGAACGAGGGCACTGCCTTCCGCGTGGCGCGGGCCGTGGAGGCTGCGGGGATTTAGGAGCAAGAGCATGACGATCGGCGGACGGATTGTGGTGGGATTCATGGTGGCGCTGCTGGCCGCGGCGCCTGCAGCTCAGGCGGCAGCGCGCAAAACGCATACCGTGGTTCTGGGAGCGGCGAAGAAGGTGCCTTACTCCAAGGCCGGCGACCCGGCCGGCGCGGCTGCGGCCGAGGACGCGCTCCGGATTCGCGCGCTGCTGGTGGACGGCGTTCTGAAGGAGTGGACCAACGGCGATGCCCATGACGTGACTGACCGCAGCTTCGTGGTCAGGCGGGTGATCCGGCTCAACGATTCGCTGCCCGGCGACAAGCTGGGCCACTGGGTGTGGCAGCGGGGTCCGTGGCTGCTGGTGGACCGCGTCACCGGCCACGTGGTTGCGCTCAAGCTGCCGGACTACGACCCCGGCGTGAGCCAGGTGAGCTGGTTCCGCGACTACGGGGCCTACTGCGGTACGACCGCCAGCGGCAAGAGCCTGTACGCCGTGGTGGCGCAGGTGGCGGCCCGTAAGGCGGTGCTGGCCAAGAAGCTGTCGGCCTTCGACCCGGAAAGCCACCCCTACCCGGTCTGCAGTCCTGCAGAGTGGCAGCGCGAGCCGCTGCGCATTACCTTCCATCCCACCGGCAAGGATGCGGTGAGTTACGATATCGTTCCCGGCTCGGCGGTGCTGGTGGAGGATTCCAGCGACGAGCCGGAGACGCCGGCTGCGGAAGTCAAGCCGAAATAACACGCCGGCAAGTCACCAAAACGGCCTGGCTCCACCGGAAATCGCCCGCTACAAGGCTGGGGCAGGCAACCTGCAAGGGCCCTCTGCATCCAAAAACACAGCAGTCGAGTTCCCGTTTTTCTCAGTCTGGAGCACAGCTGGGCGGCACAACCTGCACCGGCGGCGAAGGTTGCGCCTTGACACGCATCAGGCCACGCGTATCTTATCTTCCTAGGCAGTCTTTTGGAATCCGGGCGGAGCAGCCTTGTGCAAAGCTGTGTTGCTTCCGTAATCGGAGTTCCCAAAGAGAGCTGTGTCGAACAGGAAGCTGACGGCAATAGGGTTCGAGGTGGGCGCGCGGTTGCGGGACTGGAATTCAGTCCCAGGGTTGCAGTAACCGTTCTCTCCATCCCGGCGCTTGGCGGTGCCAGGGCCGGAATTGACCAAATGCCAGTATCATTCCCGGAGACAAATTTTTTTAGAGGCGCCCGGCCCAAAGCCGGGTGAGCCTGTGCCCTGAACGGCTGCGGACGAATGCGGCCGGGGGCGAGCAAAGGACGAGTGTGGCGACGAGTTTCGCATTATTGGCGGGCAGCCCTGCCGGAGCAGGCGGAAGCAGCATTACCATGCTCCTGCCGCTGCTGTTGATTCCGGTACTGTATCTTGTGATGATCCGCCCGCAGCAGAAGCGGCAAAAGCAGTGGCAGTCGATGCTGAGCTCCATCAAGGCAGGCGACCGTATCACCACGGCTGGCGGCATCCGCGGCATCATTCTTTCCATCAAGGACGACGTGATCGTGATTCGCGTGGCGCCGGACGGCATCAAGCTGGAAGTGGCCAAGAACGCGATTGCTTCAGTTACCACCCAGGACGGTACTTCGGGATCTTAAGTTTTTCGCACAAGAGAAACGGAATTAGAGAAACGGGACGATGAAGAAGAATCTCAAGAGCAAAATTACCCTGATTGTTGCAGTCCTTGTGGTTTGCATCTACGGCATCTTTGGAGTGCCATCGGGGTTTTCCGGCAAAGCCCTCACCGACGCCCTGACGCAGAGGATTCATCTCGGCTTGGATCTGAAGGGCGGCGCCCACCTGATTTTGCAGGTTGTGGTGTCGGAGGCGGTCAACGCCGAAACGGACAACACCGTGGCGCTGGTCCAGCAAGAGCTGAAAAAGGCCAACCTGAGCTTTACGCAGGTGACCAAGCCCGATCCAGCCAAGCCTGAAACGATTCGGGTGGAAGGCTTTGCAGCGGCCAGCAGCAGCGCCGTGCGCTCCCTGTTGGATACCAAGTACTCCAACGAATACGATCTGACCGGCGGCGGCGCGGACAATACCTACACGCTGACCATGAAGCCGATGATTGAGACGGCTCTGGAAAAGAAGACCGTCCAGCAGGCCATTGATACCATCCAAGAGCGCGTCAATTCGCTCGGCGTCAGCGAGCCAGTGATTCAGGAGTACGGATTGGGCGCCAACCAGATCCTGGTGGAATTGCCCGGCATCTCAGACCTGGAACGCGTGGAGAGCATCATTCAGTCCACGGCGCGGCTTGAGATTCACCCTGTGGTGGGCGGCCCCTACCCGGATGAAGCGGCGGCGACGGCCAGCACGGGCGGCACGGTTCCGTCTGACGAAGAGATGGTGCATGGCTCAGGAGCGCTGGCAACCGGCTCCGATGCCGACAGCGTGTACATCCTGCAGCGCGCTGCAGTCGTGGCCGGCAGCGACTTCCGCTCCGCCGATCCGGGTGTCGATCAGAATGGCCTCCGCGATGTACGTTTCACGCTGACCAACGAAGCAGGCGACAAGTTCTGGGACTACACCAGCGCCAACGTGGGCCACGGCATGGCGGTGGTGATGGGCGACCGGGTGAGGGAAGTAGCCAACATCAAGAGCGCTATTCGCGACAGCGGCGAGATCGAAGGCAGCTTCTCGCCGGACGAAGTCGCGATTCTGTCGAAGATGCTGCGCACCGGTGCGCTACCAGCCTCGCTCAAGTATCTCGAAACTCGCACCGTGGGCGCGTCGCTCGGAGCAGACTCGATTCGCGAGGGCGTGACGGCAGCCATTGCGGGCGTTCTGATTGTCATGGCATTCATGCTCATTTACTACCGCGGATCGGGCATTAACGCTGACCTCGCGCTGATTATGAACCTGGTGATTCTGCTGGGCTTTATGGGCTTCTCCACTGCTACCTTGACCCTGCCGGGCATAGCCGGAGTCATTCTAACCATCGGCATGGGTGTGGATTCGAACGTACTGATCTTCGAACGCATCCGGGAAGAGGCGCGCGCCGGCAAGGCGCCATCTGCGGCCGTGGATCAGGGCTTTGCCCATGCCTGGGTCACCATCGTCGATACGCACGTCACCACCATCGTCTCGGCGGCCATTCTGTTTCTGTTTGGAACAGGGCCGGTCAAGGGCTTTGCCACCACCCTGACCATCGGTCTGGCGGCCAACCTCTTCACGGCGGTATTTGTTTCGCGGGTCATCTTCGATGCCCACTTGAACAAGTTGAAGCCGGGCGAGATGGTATCCATCTAGCCTTGGCGCGTATGCAGTAACAGCGGATTTGAACCTGTTGAACGCTGGAGACCAAGAAACTCCAGCCTCCCAGGAAGGGGAGAGATCGAGTGGAATTCTTTCGCAGTGTAAATGTGGACTGGCTCGGGAAGAAGTGGTATTTCCTTGCCTTTTCTTTGATCTTCAGCGTGGCCGGCATCGTGTCGATGAGCGTGCATTGGGCGCAAATCGGCAGCCCGGTCCCCCTGAGCGTGGACTTCCGCGGCGGCACGCAGGTGCAGGTGAAGTTTAACCAGACACCCGATATCCAGGCCATCCGCAAGGCCACTGACGCGGCGGGCATCAAGGATGCCAGCGTGGTGAACTACGATGTGGCCAACGGCAACGAAGTTCTGATCAGCCTGCCCGAGCAGACCAACGAAGCTTCGCTCGACACCGGCCGCCAGCAGATCGTGGATGCCCTGCAGTCGCATTACAACAACGCTTTTACCATCCGCAACGTGCAGATGGTCGGCCCCACCGTAGGCAAGCAACTTGAAAAGCAGGCCCTGCTGGCCACGCTCTATTCGTTGATGGGCATGCTGGTCTACCTCTGGTTCCGCTTTCAGTTGATTTATGGCGTAGCCGCGGTGGTTGCCTGCTTCCACGACACCCTGATCACGGTGGGCGCCTTTGCGCTCTTCAATCGCGAGATCAGTCTGACCGTGATTGCCGCCATTCTGACTCTGGTGGGCTACTCGATGAACGACACGATCGTCGTGTTTGACCGTATCCGCGAGAACCTCCGCCTGAGCCGTCGCGAATCGCTGCCCGACGTGGTCAACCGCAGCATCAATCAAACGCTGAGCCGGACGGTGTTGACCTCGGGCCTGACCTTCCTGACCGTGCTGTCGCTGTTCATTTTCGGCGGCCCGGTTCTCAACAACTTTTCCTTCGCACTGGTGATTGGTATTCTCATCGGTACGTATTCCTCCATCGCCATCGCCGCGCCCATGCTGGTGGCATGGCAGGAGTGGCGCGCCAGCAAAGGCAAGGCTACCGTCCTGCCGGCTGCCAAACGCGCCAGGGTGTAGGGTATTTCGCACTGGGATTGCACCGGATTTGCAGCACGTTTTGTTTGGAATGCGACTTCCGATGGCAGCACGTAACGTATCTGTGATACCGTTTTGAAGCCGGGAACATTTCAGGTTCTCGCGGTGTCTAAATAGTAGTAATCAACACCCGATTCGAGGCTGGCAATGTTTGAAGATTCCACGTTTGAATCCGGAGGCAGGATCAAGACCAAGAGCGGTCGTTGGATGATGTTCACGGGCATCGTCAACGGTTCGGTTCTTGTTCTGCTCATCCTCATTCCGCTGATCTATCCTGAGGCGCTGCCCAGGAATGCCATGACAACCCTCCTGGTTGCCCCTCCTCCGCCGCCACCACCACCTCCGCCGCCACCTCCGCCGGAAGTGCACGTAGTCCGAGTCCAGCCGGAAATGATGAACAATCAGCTGCAGGCACCCACCCGGATTCCGCATGACATCAAAATGGTTGCTACGAAGGAAGCGCCCCCCGCGTCTGGATTTGGCGTGGCCGGCATGGAAGGCCTGGGCGGCGGTGGTGTCCCCGGAGCCTTTGACAGCATGAGTTCGAAGGGGCCCAAGGTGCAAGCCGCGGTTCCCAAGAAGGTCAACATCTCAGCCGGCGTTGCCGTGGGCATGTTGATCCAGAAGACTGTACCCGTCTACCCGCCAATCGCAAAGGCTGCACGCGTTTCGGGTACGGTGGTTCTGCAGGCTACTATTTCAAAGTCGGGATCGATTCAGGATCTCAAGGTGATCAGCGGCCCCGCCATGTTGCAATCGGCTGCCCTGGACGCCGTGCGGACTTGGCGCTACAGGCCATATCTGCTCAACAACGAGCCGGTGGAAGTGGAGACTACTATCAATGTAATCTTCACTCTGGGCGGCGGATAATCAACTCTTTGGCTCCTTCCCGATTCATTGGGCAGGGGCCTTGCTTTTGACCTGAATGCGAATACCGAAAGTGCCGCATTCTCAGCAACCGTAAGGCAGTCCTAGTACACAAGAAACTCCTTAGGAGGAACGATTCAGTGATTCTCGCTCAGCTCGCA
>Ga0316217_10005016_pt1:10000-13930 | contig 13930 bp, 5 predicted proteins | sample 1anoAmetaG_FD_203633 | JGI IMG/M metagenome (GOLD analysis project Ga0316217, IMG submission 203633) | Freshwater microbial communities from Trout Bog Lake, Wisconsin, USA - 1anoA | ecosystem: Environmental > Aquatic > Freshwater > Lake > Hypolimnion/Profundal zone | place: USA...
GAATATCCACTATAGTGCATATTCTTGAAAGAATCAAAGTCAAATCATTTCATTTTGGTAATTGCTATACAATATAATGGATTATAATGTCATTAATATTGTTAAGATAACACAAACAATGAATGGATATATTTAAAGTGTTAATAAAGTGTTTTGTTATCTTTTGGATACAGACACAACCAAAACGCCTCAAGTAGGATTTGAACCTACGACCAATCGATTAACAGTCGACCGCTCTACCACTGAGCTATTAAGGCAACGTATTCTATTTATCGTATACACAATATACGGACTTTGCGTTAATTTTTAAATCTTTTTTTTAGAACTAGAAAATATATCATAATAAGCATATACCAAATGTTCCATTTCTATTTCTATTTTTGTCAAGTTTTTACTTGACAAAAATGGATGGAATCGGCAATACTTTTTATTAAGCTATTTGACATATTTAGCAGAACAAAATTTCAACACATTTTATCATTTAATTTATGAATACATATGCTATTGTTGAAGCTGGAGGTGAACAGCTCCAATTAGAACCAGGCCGTTTTTATGATATCCGACCAAACAAAAAACAATGGATTTCATTGGTGGGCGTAACTCCATCTTTAAATACTAAGCTTTTATTATATCGTGTATTAATGCTTCATCATCAATCCACCACATGGGTGGGAACTCCTTGGGTTCAGAATGCCATTGTAAAAGGACGTATTTTACATACACGTCGTAATGAAAAAGTAACTATTTACAAAATGCATCCTAAAAAAAAAACACGACGTAAAAATGGACACCGTCAAGAACTTGCTCGATTTGTAGTAGATGGTATTTATTTGGGGAACAAGCAATTAAATTGACGAATTGAAATTCATATAAAAGAAAGCAGCACATATATAGTATAGTTTTCTTCCGCGGAATTCCAATCTGGATTTACAAAATTGGTTGAAATACTATCTTCTACATTGTTAAAAATAATGTAGAACAAAGTATTAGTAGTCTCATATATTAGATAGAAACAATGACTTAAGTATTTGTTTTCCGCGGAATTCATATCAATTTCATTTTTAGGTTATTATATAACCACAAATTGGTACTGATAAAACCACGAAATGATTTAGCAACAAATGAAACTAAAATTTGATTGGGCGAGGAGGGACTTGAACCCCCGACTCCGCGGTTCGTAGCCGCGTGCTCTAATCCGCTGAGCTACACGCCCGAAAGCAACATCACGATGGACTTGTATTCTTTAAGATTTTAAGATCCATTCACTGATATATTACTACATTGTATTATATTTTAGATTTAACAGCTAGGATTGTACCACAAATAAGTCAAAAGAGCAATCCAATTATCTTATTTTTTTTACAAGGTACTAAGTAATTTTCACTTATTTATATCACTTAACTAAAATCTAGTGATGTACAAAGCAAAAGCACAATAATCTATTTGTGATAATTAGGATACAAATTGAATCTCTTTATAAATGATCAATAAATTCAATAATTCAAATAATTTTTCAATACAACAACCAAATGAATTGTTTGACATTAAATAAAACCATTCATTTGGTCTCTTGACAGAGTGTATTTTACATATTAGGATATGAATAAAATCAGCCGCTATGGTGAAATTGGTAGACACGCTGCTCTTAGGAGGCAGTGCCATCGGCATCTCGGTTCGAATCCGAGTGGCGGCAACCTTTCAAAAAACAACCCTGTATAATTTTACGGCAACTGTGCCGCACAAATAAAAGTCACTTAAGTGGTCAAAGTCACTACAAGAGTCCAATCCGTATACTTATGCAATTCCAGTCACTTGCAGAATTGCTACCTACTGAAGCTTGGGTGAAGCCAAGTGCTTCCAACCCAAATTCCCAATTCTTGGGCAAAACTAACCCACCCACGCTAGTTTCTAACCATCCTCGACATATATAATCCGTGAGGCTATATGTCAATACCCATTGAACTATTGATATTAAATATCTCCAATTTTTCAAACTGAAACTTAAATAATTAGGCTAATTGACAAGTTTTGGAAACCTAATAAAAACCACATCGTGGAATTTACTAATTGTTTTGTTTGATTATATAGAATATTTTAGGTTATAATATAACTTCCTAATTAACAAGGAAATAAGGAGGTGACAGATTTATGGAACTTGTTATATTTGAAAAAAACTTAATTCAAATCTGTTTTTTGATATTATTTGCAAATACGCTACTTCATTGGATCACAATTATATTCCTATCTCCCGGAGATCAATTCTCTGAAGGTCTTCTCAATCAAATTGGGATGTTGCTTGCTAATAGCTGTTTAACCGTTTTGTTATTAGAAAGATGGTATTCTTCTGGTCATCTTCCTTTTAGCAACCTTTATGAATCATTTCTATTTCTTAGCTGGACTCTTAGCTTTGGCCATCTCTTATTGCAGTATAAAGTTCAGAAGCCTTGGCTAGGTGCCATAACTGCACCTAGCGTTATGATAACACAAAGTTTTGCTAATTTCAGTCTTCCAACAGATATGCAAAAGTCAACTGCTTTGGTTCCTGCTTTACAATCTAATTGGCTAATGATGCATGTAAGCATGATGATTCTTAGTTATGGCGCTCTTTTAATTGGTTCTTTACTAGCAGTTACCTTACTAGTTATCAGTTATTATAAGAACACTCCTAACCGAATCATTTTGAATTGTCTCTCAACAAAAACAAAGTTGGGCAGAAGTGATTTCAATTTAAAAGACCAAATATCATCACAAAATTCTACTGTCACTTTTGAAGACACCAAACAAGGTGTAGTTTTTCTGAAGTTTTCTTTTTGGCCAATTGATATAGTTTCGACAGAAATGGGATTAGAACAGTTATTTTTCCAAGCTCGTAAAACTCGTTTATTGCAACAAATCGATAATTGGAGTTACCGGGCTATTGGTATAGGATTTCCTTTATTAACAGTAGGGATTTTATCTGGCGCAGTATGGGCTAATGAAGCGTGGGGATCTTATTGGAGTTGGGATCCTAAAGAAACTTGGGCATTAGTAACGTGGGTTATATTTGCTGTTTATCTACATACTCGAATGACTAAAGGATGGACTGGAGATAGACCAGCTTTTGTGGCGCTTCTTGGGCTTTTGGTGGTATGGACATGTTATCTCGGTGTAAACCTTCTAGGTCAAGGGCTTCACAGTTATGGATGGTTGAATTGATTTCATTTGTTTCGCTTCCACTTTCGCACTTCAATTCCGCGAAAGTGGAAGCCTAAGACGCTTTTTTCCAATCTAGAATCAACCACCTGATTACAATTTGTTCTCAGAAAAAAAAATTATATTTCTTCACTCCCACTCCCATGTCTATACATTTTTTTGTATAAATGAGAGTAGTGAGCTTATCATAAAGCAGTTCAATTAGACCAGAAGGTGTTGAATTTATGATCATTTTTGTGTATCTGCCCCAGATAGGACTCGAACCTATAACAAATCAGTTAAAAGCCGATTGCTCTACCATTGAGCTACTAGGGCAAGCATTTATTCCATACTAGACGGCATATTATATGCTACATTATTTCTCATAATGTAACTCCAACATTCACAGAATCAAATCTTGTATTCCCTGATAAGGTTGTGATATTGTATGATCAACGATATGTAATACATTGTAACATATCATACTTCATTGACACCGAATTGAGATTGAACTAAAATATTAATTACATTACAATTGAATTATAAATATCAATCTTGTTTTTATTTTTACACATGAATCAAACACATTCTGTTTCTATAAGTAATGTTGGAAGTACAGAAGCTCAAATTCATTTCTTAAGTGAAAAAGTAGTACAACTCACTTTACATCTTAAACAACACAAAAAAGATTTTTCGTCTCAAAGAGGATTAAAAAAAATTTTAGGTAAACGTAAACAGTTATTATTATATCTAATTAAA
>Ga0316217_10005017_pt1 | contig 13930 bp, 11 predicted proteins | sample 1anoAmetaG_FD_203633 | JGI IMG/M metagenome (GOLD analysis project Ga0316217, IMG submission 203633) | Freshwater microbial communities from Trout Bog Lake, Wisconsin, USA - 1anoA | ecosystem: Environmental > Aquatic > Freshwater > Lake > Hypolimnion/Profundal zone | place: USA: Wisconsin...
AATTGACGCGGATCAAAGCCCGGGTTGATCCAAAACTGGAAATAGCCGCGATCTGCGACCGCGTCTGCAAAACGCCGGCGCCGCATGGGCATCGGGAAGTGGATCAATCGTCAGCCGCTTCGCTGGGCGGCAAGGCGTTGCTGTTTGAAAACACAGGGACGGATTTTCCGGTGGCGATCAATACTTTTGGATCGTACTACCGCATCAACAAAGCTTTGGGATCGACATCGCTGGCGGAATTGGCTGACCGCGTGCAGGCACTGGTGAAGCCGGAAATCCCGACAACGCTGATGGAGAAGATGAAGAAACTGCCCGAACTGATGAAACTGGGCAGCTTTCCGCCGCGAACAGTGCGCAATGGAATATGCCAGCAGGTGGTGTTGGAAGGGGAAAAGGCGGATTTGAATCGCCTGCCGATTATTCAGTGCTGGCCGCTGGACGGAAATCTGGACAGCGGACAAGTGATGGACGCAGCGGCAGTGAAGTCGATCAGCGAGCGCGGCACCGGGCGATATTTTACTCTGGGTGGAATCTTCACCGTCGATCCGGAAACCGGCGACCGCAACATCGGCATGTATCGCGTGCAGCAATATGGGCCGCGCAAATGTGCCGTGCATTGGCACATGCACCATGATGGGGCACGGCATTTCCGCAAATACAAGGCGCGCGGCCAGAAGATGCCGCTGGCCATCGTGCTGGGCGGGGAAAGCGTGCTGCCCTATGCGGCCACCGCGCCGCTGCCGCCGGGGATTGAAGAGCTTTTGTTCGCCGGCTTCCTAAACAATGGCGGTATTGAATTGGTGCCGGCCCGCACCATTCCCATTGATGTTCCCGCCAACGCCGAAATTGTGGTTGAAGGGTTCGTCGATGTGAATGAGCGCATCATGGAAGGTCCATTTGGCGACCATACCGGCTATTACAGTCTGGCCGACTGGTATCATCCATTTACGGTCACGGCCATCACCCACCGCAAGGGAGCGATCTATCCAGCCACCATCGTCGGTAAGCCGCCGATGGAGGATTATTTCCTGGGCAAAGCCACCGAGCGCATTTTCCTGCCGCTGCTGCGCACCATCATTCCGGACATCATTGATTACACCCTGCCGATGAGCGGCGTGTTCCACAATTGCGCGTTCATCAAAATCCGCAAGGAATATCCGTATCAGGCTCGCCGGGTGATGCATGCCATCTGGGGAGCCGGGCAGATGTGCTTCACCAAGTTTATCATCGTGGTGGATGAAGACGTGGATGTCCACAACGAGCAGGATGTGCTATTCAGGCTGTTTGCCAACTGCGATCCGCAGCGCGATTCGGAAATAGTGCGCGGCCCGGTGGACGTGCTGAATCATTGCAGCCCGGAAACCGGCATTGGCAGCAAGATCGGTTTTGACGCCACCATTAAACTACCAGCCGAAGGCGCAACCCGGCCGTGGCCGAAGGAAATGAAGCACGACCCCGCCACGCTGGATTTAGTGAATCGGCGTTGGGGGGAATATGGGTTGGGGTGATAACGGTGGGGCAAAAGGCCGAGGCCGGATTCGAACCGGCGAATAACTGATTTGCAATCAGTCCCCTTAGTCCACTTGGGTACTCGGCCAAGGAAGAATCAGTGTATCGGCTATCAAACTTTTTTCCACTGCGGTGATGCTAAAACACTGCCCTGCTATTTTTGATTTTGCCACGTCTGCAATGTATGCGATGGTCTGGAATCTGCCGTTTGCTTTGAGTATGATCGCCAGTGTGTAGTGGCCGCAATCCAAAAATGGTGCTGATAAGCATGTGTAAACCATCAGCACGCTGGCCTGACGTCTAATAAGGCGCGGTTTGCCGCAGGCCGTCTCCCCGTTAAGGTTTTGCCGTTGGATCTGATATTTTGGCAACGGTATTGGTAAGATCGTTTTCATCGCCATGAGCCAGACTGTTACCATGCCGCCGTCATCCCAAACAGAATACGAAGTATTGTTGCGCCCACGCAAAGGGTGGCAGCCGATTGATTTGATCGACCTTTGGAATTACCGCGAATTGCTGATTATCCTGGCTTTACGTGATATCAAGGTGCGGTATAAGCAAACCGTGCTGGGAGCCGCGTGGGCCATTATACAGCCGTTTGTGCAGATGATTGTTTTCACCATGCTGGCCGGCATGGGCAATATCGACACTCAAGGCATTCCCGCCCCGGTTTTTTATTTCTGTGGTTCGATCATTTGGATGCTTTTCGCAACGGCCTTGACCAACTCCAGTAACAGCCTTGTTGGCAGCCAGAACCTTATCACCAAGATTTATTTTCCGCGGCTGGTTATTCCCATTTCGGCGGTGATTACTTCGCTGCTGGATTTCGCCATCGCCTTGGCGATGTTTTTCGTCATCGTGCTGGTGTACCGCCAGCCGCTGCACTGGCAGATGCTTTCGCTGCCGATCTTTGTGGCATTGGCGTTTTTCGCGGCGCTGGCGGTGGGATTGTGGCTGTCGGCCATGAATGTCGAGTTTCGTGATGTGCGTTACATCATCCCCTTCATGGTGCAAATCTGGCTGTTTATCACCCCGGTGATTTATCCTGCCGCCAGCGTGATCAAACCATGGAAACGCATCATGCTGGCGTGCAATCCAATGACCGGTGTGGTCGAAGGCTTCCGCTGGTGCATGTTGGGCACGCCTTGGCCAGGCCGCCTGTTGGTCGTGTCGATGGCGTCAATCACCGTATTATTAATCGGCGGCCTTTTTTACTTCCGTCGCATGGAAAAAACTTTTGCGGATCTTGTCTAAATGAGCGATATCGCCATCAAAGTCGAGGGGCTCAGCAAGCAGTATCGCATTGGCAAGCGCGCGCCGTACAAAACGCTGCGCGAATCGCTGACTGGCCTGGCCACCGCCCCGCTGCGGCATCTGGGCTTGCTTACCCATCCCGAATCGGCCGAAGGCGAAACCTCTTTCTGGGCGCTCAAGGATGTCAGCTTTGAAATCAAAAAGGGCGAAGCCGTCGGCATCATTGGCCGCAACGGCGCTGGCAAATCCACTCTGTTGAAAATCCTTTCCCGCATAACCGAACCCACCGAAGGCCAAATCCGCATCAAAGGCCGGGTGGGCAGCCTGCTTGAAGTGGGCACCGGATTCCATCCCGAACTGACCGGCCGCGAAAACGTCTACCTTAATGGCGCCATCTTGGGCATGGCACGCGGTGAGATTGCCAAAAAATTCGACGAAATGGTCGCCTTCAGCGAAGTCGAAAAATTCCTTGACACCCCGGTCAAGCATTATAGCAGCGGCATGTACATGCGGCTGGCGTTTGCCGTGGCGGCTCACCTGGAGCCGGAGATCCTGGTGGTGGATGAAGTGCTGGCGGTGGGCGATGCCCAGTTTCAGAAGAAATGCCTGGGAAAGATGGGCGACGTCGCCAAGCAGGGCCGCACCGTACTGTTTGTCAGCCACAACATGACGGCGGTTCAGACCTTGTGCCAGAATGCGATCATGTTGGCAAAGGGGCAGGTGTGCAATCAAGGCCCGGTGGCGCCAGTCATACGCAGTTACATGGCGGACATGGCCCCGCGCGACCGAGACGTAAACTGGGCAAAACCGGATGATGCCCCCGGCACCAGCGCTTTGCGCATCAAGCGCATCAGTATAACTCCCGAAGAGGCCGGCGATGGCAATCACGGCCTGCTGACGATGCAAAGCCCTGTGCGCGTTGATACTGAATTCTGGAGCCGGGAACCCAAGGCCAAGCTGCACATCACATATCATCTGCTTAACGATCAAGGCATCACGGTGCTTACCAGCGGCTCGCCTTCTGCAAAGCGGGAAAACGGCACATATTGCGCGACGTTCACGCTGCCGGGCAATTTGCTTAACAGCGGCGGATATTTTCTCAAACTGCTCATTGTGGAAGATGAAAGCCGGGTGGTTTTCCAACGCGACGCCATCGCTTCGTTTGAAGTCATAGAAGCCACGGCACGAGAAAAAGCTTACATGGGTCGTGAACTTGGCGTGGTGCAACCGCCACTAGTGTGGAACATATGGCCAGCCAATGTTTCAGGGCAGGTTAGGGAGAGGAACAGTCAACCGTGAAGAACCTGGTCATCATTGGCGGTGGAAAATTCGCCCGCGAAGTTTATGCATGGGCCAAGCAATCGCGCGCGCATGGTGTTGATTGGCAGATCAAGGGTTTTCTGGATAGTCGCCGGCAGATACTGGATGGGTACAATTATCCGGTTGACGTGTTGGGAGACCCGGAGAGTTACACCCCAATGCCGGATGATCTTTTCGTCTGTGCTGTTGGCTCTCCCCATGCCAAAAAAAATTACTGCGATATGCTGGCGGCGCGCGGTGCGCAATTCACCAACGTCATCCACCCAACGGTTGTCATGGGGGAGAATGTGAAGATTGGCAAGGGCGTTATTCTTTGTCCGTATGTGGTGGTGTCATGCGATGTATCAATCGGAAATTTCGTCAGCGTGAATTTACACGTTGCCCTTGGTCATGATGTCAAAATCAGCGATTATTGCCAGATCAATCCCAATGCCAGCATGGGAGGAACGTCTACTCTCAAAGAAGGAGTCACCGTGGGCAGCAATGCTGCCATATTGCCTGACGCCGTTGTGGAGGAATACGCCATAGTTGGGGCGGGAACAGTGGTTCTCAAACGGGTAAATGCTGGCCAAACCGTCTTCGGCGTGCCGGCAAGACCTGTCCCACTTCCAACATCAAGGAGTAATAATCAAAATGGATAATAATGCACGCTTGCAGAAAGCTTTCGCAGATTCAATCGGTATTGAACATCAGAAAGTTACCGATGATCTGGCATACGGCAAAGATTGGGATTCGGTATCACACATGGCAATTGTGGCCGCACTGGAGAGTGAATTCGACATTATGCTGGATACACTCGATGTCACGGACATGAGCAGCGTTGGCAAAGCCAAGGAAATCATGGGAAAATATGGAATCACTTTTGACATTGCGGGGTAAAGTCGCGCTGGTTACCGGTTCCACACGCGGCATTGGTTGGGCCACTGCGCACATGCTTGCGCGGCACGGCGCGACCGTGCTGCTGAACGGCTCAACCAACGCCGGCTTGCTTTCGGAGCGAGTCGAAGAAATTAAGCAAATTGCGAGTGCCGAGGCGGAAGGTTTCTCATTTGACGTGGGTAATCCCAATGCTGTTCGAGACTGCTATTCGAGCATTTTCAAGAAGTACAAACGCCTGGATATTCTGGTCAACAATGCGGGTATTCTGGATGATAGTCTGCTGGGCATGGTCACACCCCAGACAATAGAAAAGACTTTTCATGTGAACGTGCAAGGTGTGATCCTCAACATGCAGTATGCCGCTCGATTGATGGCACGCAATCATGGCGGCTCAATAGTTAATCTCAGCTCAATTATTGGGCGCGTTGGAAATGTGGGACAGGTGGTTTATGGCGGCAGCAAGGCGGCGGTGATTGGCATCACGCTTTCGGCCGCGAAAGAACTTGCCCCCGCGAACATCCGCGTGAACGCGATTGCGCCAGGCTTTATTGACACGGATATGGCCCGGAAAATACCTGAGGCAAAGTTTCAAGAGCGAATGCAAAGCATCAAGATGGGGCGTATCGGGACACCCGAGGACGTTGCCAAGGCGATTCTATTTTTTGCATCTGACCTTTCCACGTACGTGACCGGGCAAGTCCTGGGGGTGGATGGGGGAATGCTGATCTGATGTTTTGGCTGCTTGAACAACTTGCCGACAAAAGCAAGGGGCTTTTTGACGCCGCTGAGCGCCGGCTGGTTTCTTATGCCGAGTTGTTGGAGCGTGTCACCGCCTTGGAAAAGCTACTGCACTCAGAACAAAAACTGCTGGTAGCCTTACTGGGGGATAATTCCATTGGCAGCTTGGTTGCCTATCTGGCAGCGCTGCGTGCCGGTCATGCGATTTTATTGGCGAATGTTTCGACTGATGCATCACTCAATCAACGGCTGTGTGACGTTTACAGCCCTGAAATTGTCCTTTGCAGCAGGGCAAGGCGTGAAATGCCAACTGGTTATGTGGCGGCACAATCGCCTGTTGCCAATATCGAGATTGCCTTTTCACAAAGGCCGCTGGCAGCAACCATGCACCCACAGACTGCGGTGCTCCTTTCAACATCCGGAACGACAGGCAGCCCAAAACTCGTCCGTTTGTCCTATCAGAATCTACAGGCCAACGCGAAGTCCATTGCTCATTACCTGGCCATTGGCACAGATGAAACGGCAATAACCAGCTTGCCATTGAGTTATTCCTACGGGCTTTCGGTTGTCAACAGCCATTTGCTGGCCGGGGCAAGCTTGGTATGTACCAATGCGTCTGTGGTGACCAAGGATTTCTGGTCGTTGTTTGCCGACCGCCAGTGTACTTCGCTTGCCGGGGTGCCATTCTCATATGGGATGCTGGAACGGCTTCACTTTGAGCGAATGGCATTGCCTTCGTTGCGAACAATGACGCAAGCCGGCGGACGACTCATGCCGGACAAAATCCGTTTGTTTGCCGAGATTGCCCGGCAGAAAGGCTGCCGGTTCTATGTTATGTATGGCCAAACGGAAGCGACCGCACGGATTTCTTACGTGCCGTGGGAACGGCTGGCCGACAAGATCGGTTCCATCGGCATTGCGATTCCGGACGGAAGCCTTCAGTTGATCCGCGACGGGCAGACAATCGATTGTCCGCATACCGAAGGAGAAATGATCTATTCTGGCCCGAATGTCATGCTTGGCTATGCGGAGAGCCGTGCCTGTTTAGCCAAAGGTGACGAACTGGGCGGTACGTTGCATACCGGTGATCTTGGTTATCGAGATAAGGACGGTTTCTATTATATTACTGGTCGGTTAAAACGGTTTATCAAAGTGTTCGGCTTGCGGCTAAACTTGGATGAGGTAGAAAAAATGCTCGAAAGCGACTTCCATCAGCATGTGGCCTGTGTGGGCATGGACGAGCATCTGCATGTGCTGATTGAATCCAAAGCCGAAGCTGATGCTGTAGAAGCCCACAAACGAGTTGTTTCACTTTACAAACTCCATCATTCCGCCGTTCGCGTGCGGCGAGTTGACGCCTTGCCGGTGACCGCGTCGGGAAAAAAGGATTACGCAACTGTCGAGAAACAATTTGAGTGATTTAACCGTCATAGAGCGTCTGTTGACTGCACCACAATATTCGCTGGGGTCGGTGGAAAAGTCTGCGCTTTTGCTGGAGGAACTGCGCGGCTTGACCACGCTTCATCGCGGTGTTTGCCAGCCATATCGCAGGATTCTCGATGCGACCGGCAGCGGCGAGGCGCAGACCATTGGCACGCTTAAGGACATACCCTTCCTGCCGGTGCGGTTGTTCAAGACGCTAAAGCTCCAAAGCGTTCTCGACAACGAAGTGCTTAAGGTGCTTACCTCGAGCGGAACAACTTCACAGCAAGTATCGCGGATTGCCGTGGACAGAGAAACCTCGATGTTGCAAACAAAAGCCTTGGCTTCGATTGTGACGTCATTCATCGGCCCGAAACGTCTGCCGATGATCATCATAGATTCGGCGGCGATATTGCGTGACCGCACATCCCTGAGCGCACGCGGCGCAGGCTTGGTTGGGCTTTCCAATTTCGGCCGCGATCATTTCTATGCCCTGGATGCTGAAATGCGGCTGGATATCGATGGCTTAAAAGGATTCCTTGAGCGCCATGGTCAGGAACCAATTCTGATTTTTGGTTTCACCTTTATGGTTTGGCAGTATTTCTGCGGTGAACTGCGGCGATTGGGTGCCAAGCTGCCTTTCGATCGGGCGATTTTAATTCACAGTGGCGGATGGAAGAAGTTGCAAGATCAGAACATTAGCAACCACAAGTTCAAAGGTGAATTGCAGGAGCTTTGCGGTATCCGCCGCGTCCACAATTTTTATGGAATGGTCGAGCAAGTTGGTGGCGTATACATGGAATGTGAGCAAGGGTGCTTCCACGCTCCCAATGTGGCTGAGATTTTTATTCGTGATTATCGCGACTGGTCGGTGTTGGCCGCAGGCCAGCCGGGGTTGATCCAGACGCTCAGTGTGTTGCCCCGCAGCTATCCCGGCCAGTCGCTACTGACAGAAGATATTGGCACTGTTCATGGCATTGACGACTGCCCATGTGGTCGAAAGGGTGTGCGATTTACCGTGCAGGGGCGCATACCGCAGGCTGAATTGAGGGGATGCAGCGATACCCATGCGTTTGACAAGACCTCCACCATCGCTTTGTCTGGACCGAATGTTCGCCAGTACTTTCCCGAATCGGTAAACAGTATTTCGATTGAAACCATTTGCACTGATCCGTTTCTCCAGCAACCCGTTTCCAGTTCTTTTGATGCAATCACCGTGAATTTTCTGGCTGCGGTATCCGAGTCGCTGTTTAAGACCGCCGGAGTAAAAAAACATCCGGAGCTTGTTGCGCTGGCGTTTTGGTTGCGCAAAGCGAACACCCGGTTAATTATACAGAACTTTCAAGAGACCGTAGGGAGCGGCCAACTTGTCATGCCGCGCGGAACCGCGTTTCACATTGCGCCTTCCAATGTGGACACGATCTTTGTGTATTCGTGGGCGCTATCCATGCTGGCGGGTAATCGAAATGTTGTGCGGATTTCACAAAATGCCACTCCGCAACTAATCATGTTGCTGGATGCACTCCGGCGCACTGTCGCCGAACCGCAATGGCAGGCGATTGCGCAGCGGAATCTGGTTGTGACCTATCCTCATGATGAGCGCATTAGTCGTTTTCTTTCTGAAAGAGCCAATGTGCGCGTAGTCTGGGGGGGCGATGCCACCATCCAAAGTATCCGTTCGCTACCAAGCAAGCCTGTCAGCAAAGACATCCTGTTTGGCGATAAGGTGTCCTATTGCCTGGTGAACGCAGAACGATACCTTGCATTGGATGAAGAGCAGGCGAATCAAACGGCGCAACGCTTTTTCGACGACGCCTACCAGTTTGGTCAAATGGCTTGTTCGTCGCCTCAGACTGTATATTTTGGCGGAACCGCGGAACAGTGTGATTCGGCCAGCAAGCGTTTTTGGAAACTCTTGGGCAACGAAATCGTGCGGCGTAAGTACCACGACCATCCCGCCTTGGCGGTTGAAAAGTTGGTATTTGTTGACGAACTTGCCGCCAATGGCATTTCGGTTTCCATGCCGCCCAAGGCTGTGGCCCTGCCACTGGACGTAGTGCGTATCCCTTTGTCCGATGCGGGGCAATGCAGTAAGGGGTGCGGTGGGGGAATGTTTTTTGAATGTTTTATTAACGCCATTAGTGAGCTTGCTGCCATCGTTCAGACACACGATCAAACATTAATATGCATCGGTTATGCTCAGGATGAAAAAGCGGAGATCGCCAGACTGTTATGTCCGGTAGGGATTGATCGAATTGTAGAACCTGGTCAGGCTTTGATGTTTGGACCGGTATGGGATGGTTATGTGTTGCTGAATGAATTAACTCGCCGAGTTACCGTTGGATGATGGATTGCACAGCATGAACACGATAAGCATAAGGAAGGCCAAGCGGAAAAGAAGAGAATATGAAAACAAAGCTGACTGAATTAACGATTTGTGGTGGCGTCCCTGCCTTTGCCGAGCCGTTGCACGTTGGCCGGCCCAATATTGGCGACCGTGAGAAACTCAACAAGCGGTTCAACGACATGCTCGACCGTCGTTGGCTCAGCAACAATGGTCCGCTGGTGCAGGAATTGGAAGGCAGGATCGCCAATTACGTTGGCGTGCGGCATTGCGTGGCCATGTGCAATGCCACCGTCGCCTTGGAAATTGTTATCCGCGCCATTGACCTTACCGGCGAGGTGATTGTTCCTTCTTACACGTTTGTCGCCACCGCCCACTCGTTGCAGTGGCAGCAGATTACACCGGTGTTTTGCGATGTCGATCCGGCCACGCACCTGATCGATCCGGCCCAGGTTGAGCGGATGATTACGCCACGCACCACTGGCATTATCGGCGTGCATGTGTGGGGCCGGCCGTGCGATACCGATGCTTTGGAAGCCATCGCCCGCAAGCGCAACCTGAAGTTGATGTATGATGCCGCCCACGCCTTTGGATGTTCGCACAAGGGGAAGATGATCGGCGGGTTTGGCATGGCCGAGGTGTTCAGCTTTCATGCCACCAAATTTTTCAACACTTTTGAAGGGGGCGCGGTGCTCACCAATGATGATGCCCTGGCCGCCAAAATGCGGCTGATGCGCAACTTCGGCTTTGCTGGTTTTGACAAGGTCATTTACATCGGCACCAACGGAAAAATGCCCGAAGTGAACGCCGCCATGGGATTGACATCGTTTGACGCATTGGACACATTTCTGGCCACCAACCGCCGAAACTACGAGGCTTACCGGCGTGAGTTGGCCACCGTGCCGGGCTTGTCGTTGATCGTCTACAACCCGGCGGAAAAGAACAATTATCAATACATCGTTGTGGAGGTCGATTCGGCCAAGGCCGGATTAACGCGGGATGAATTGGTGGAGGTGTTATGGGCGGAAAACTGCCTGGCGCGGAAATATTTCTGGCCTGGCTGCCATAACATGGAGCCGTATAAATCGCTTTTTCCGCATTCGCATTTGCTGCTTCCCAACACCAAGGTGGTGGCTGAACGTGTGCTGTTGCTGCCGACCGGCACGGCCACTGGTGAATCGGAAATAGCGACCATCTGTGGTATCCTGCGACTGGCGGTCAAGAACGCCCAGGATGTGCGAGTTCAACTGGCCAAGCGCGCCACCAAATAGGTACAAGTAATGACCTCGACGCCGACGATTGATGGCCGTGTTCCAAGAGTCAGTGTGCTCATGCTGGCTTATAACCATGGGCCTTATATCCGGCAGGCTTTGGATAGCATTCTGATGCAAAAGGTCAAATTCGCTTACGAAATTGTCATTGGCGAAGATTGCTCCAAGGATCACACGCGGCAAATTATCAACGAATGCGCGTTGTGCCATCCCGGCATTATCAGGCTGCTGGCTAACTCAAGTAATCTGGGCATGATACCTAACTTTGTTCGCACGCTCGGCGCATGCCGAGGCCAATATGTTGCGATGCTGGAAGGGGACGATTATTGGACCGATCCCGACAAGCTGCAAATGCAGGTTGACGCGCTCGACGCCCATCCCGAATGGGCGATTTGCTTTCACAAGGTGCGGGCCGTGCGTGAAGGGGAAACCGCCACGGCTTTCGAAATGCCCCACATAAGCCAGCGGAAACCCGTTTGCTCTTTGGACGACCTGATGACAGGCTGCTTGATGGCGACTTGCTCCTGCGTATTTCGCAACCACCTTTTTGAGAAATATCCTGACGAATTCATGGGCCTACCCATGGGTGATTGGCCGCTGCACGTTTTGAATGCGCGTACCGGTGATATCGGATATATTGATCGTGATATGGGGGTGTACCGTCTGCACAGTGGTGGGATTTGGACAAGCGTCGGCTACGCGAAGCAGCATGCAAACAACCTCAAGTGCTACGACACGCTGGCAGCTTTTCTTGGCGAACCTTGGCGATCAAAACTCAAACACAATGCTGCCATCTGGTGCGGTTTTAAGGCGCGGGAATATCTGAATGCTGGCGACCGTCCGCTTGCGCGAAAATTGTTCAAGGAGTTCATATATCGAGGTGGCTGGAAGCTCTCGGGGCTTCGGCGTCTCATCCCTTGGCTCGTGTTTCAATTGTACTTGCGTCCGATCTTAGCTGGAGGCAAGAAGACAATCTAATGTCCCATAATCGGCTGGCAACCATATAAGCACATGCATATTGACGTTTCGGGCATTCTGAGTACGCCGTTTAAGGCTATCAACTCTTACGTGGAGAGTACATGACCGCCTTTTCTCCGCCACCCCCTGTCAGTGTCATGATGGCGCTTCATAATACCGAACGCTATGTGCAGGCGGCCGTCGAAAGTATCCTGAACCAAACTTTTCCCGACTTTGAATTGATTGTGGTTGACGATGGTTCAACCGATCGTTCCGCCGAAATCGTCGAAGCAATTGCCCGACGGGACCGGCGTGTCCGCCTGATTCGTCAATCCAATCATGGCATTAGTGCCACGCGCAACATACTGTTGCGGGAATCACGCGCCGAACTTCTTGCGGTCATGGATTCGGATGATATTTCCCTGCCAGAGCGGCTTGCCTGGCAAGTGGCATTTCTCCACGAAAATCCGGCTTGCGTGGCAGTCGGCTGTCAGGTTATGGCCATGGACTCCTGCGGCCGAGATCTTGGGCGACTCGTGGTGCCGTTAGACCATGCGACTATCGACAAACGACACATGGCCGGTCTTGGTGGCGCCATCGCCAATCCGGTGGCCATGCTGCGCGCTGCAAGCGTGCGCCAAGTTGGTTACTACGCGACCGACAAAGCACCCGCTGAAGATTTGGATATGTTTCTGCGCCTTGCCGAGGTCGGCAGATTGGCCAACTTACCGGGGTTGGGATTGCGTTATCGCCTGCACTCGTCATCAGCTTCAACTTTGCGGGCACGCACGCAGGCTCAGCACATAAACGATGCTGTCCGCGAGGCTCATCTTCGGCGCGGCCTGGCGCCGCCACCTCAGCCTTCGCTGCCTGAACGTGAAACTGCTTCCAGGGCGGCGACTTATCAGCGATGGGTCGGACTGGCGAAAGATGGCGGCAATACGTTTACGGCGTGGCGGTATGCTCTGCTGGCCGTATTGACCATGCCCTGGAAGAAGCAATCATGGCTTGCCCTCAGTTACGCCATGGCGGGGCAGCACGGCACTGCGCTATTGGTTTGGTTGAAAAGGTGGCTGCAACCGCGTAAGTTGCGGCGGTGATGGCCGCGAAGAATTAACATCGTGATAATGATGATGACATGAGTTGGACACACGATACATATTGGTCTATCCGCCGTTGGCTTGGCGCCATACGCCGCCGCCGGGAATTAGTTCGCTGGTTGGCCAGCCATGCGCGGAATGGATCCAACATCCATCACGCTATATTCTTCACTGGACGTGATCGACCGTTTCTTGCTGCGGAAATTGATGACCCGGTGATCATCGAGCAATTGGTCAATTTCCATATTACCAGCGAACCCGGAAAGCAGCCGCGATTGCGGATTGGGGCGCATGCTTTCATTGGCATGGGTACGTTTGTACAGGTGTTTGATGCGGTCAGCATCGGCCGGTATGCGTTGATCGGGCCGTATTGCTATATCGTGTCGGCAAATCACCAGTTTGACCGGCGGGATGCGCCCATTCAGCAACAAGGCTTTGCCACCGCGCCGGTGACCATTGGTGAGGATGCCTGGCTGGGAACGCATGTGGTGGTGATGCCGGGCGTGAGCATCGGCAAGGGAGCGATTATCGGCGCGGGCAGCGTGGTGACGCGCAATGTGCCCGAATATGAAATATGGGCTGGTGTTCCAGCGCGATTCGTCAAGAATCGGCCGGGTTAGCAAGAAAGGCCGGCGATGCGAATTGGCTTTATTTCCACGATGAGCGGCAACCCCTGGGGCGGCAGCGAAGAATTATGGGCGGCTGCGGCCAAGGTGGCGTTGCAGGCCGGGCACGAGGTGGTTATCTCGGTGCCGCGCTGGCCGGAAATTCCTCCCCGCTTGCGATCACTGCAAGAAGCCGGCGCAGCAATACTGCGCCGCCGAGTGTTGTCCCTGGGCAGACTGTCGGAGATGACCGCACGAGTGGTGCGTCCTTTTGCTCCGTTTCTTGCCACGCGGCCTGATGTCGTCTTCATCAGTCAGAGTGGGTCATATGACTTGGCGATTCAGAAAGAATGTGGCGCCCTTCTGCATTGGCTGGAAGGGTCGCAAACACCGTACGTCTTGGTTTGCCAGTATCTGGATGATGCGGGAATCCCACGCCCGGAAGAGCGGGATGTGATTCTGCGGATGTATCGCGGAGCCAAGGCGGTGGCTTTTGTCGCCGAGGGCAATCTGCAAACGGCGCGGCGTCAT